>Ga0209780_1001875_pt1 | contig 14413 bp, 11 predicted proteins | sample WorMetexBAHAMAS2_FD_187384 | JGI IMG/M metagenome (GOLD analysis project Ga0209780, IMG submission 187384) | Marine gutless worms symbiont microbial communities from Max Planck institute for Marine Microbiology, Germany - Inanidrilus exumae... | ecosystem: Host-associated > Annelida > Digestive... | reverse complement strand
CAAGTTAGTTACTTAGTTACTCAGCTGGAGTTTAACATTCCTTTTTAGCACAAATGTGGCTTCATCAGAAATGAAAGATCAGGGGTGGAGAGCTATCGCTATCGTGGACCCCGGAACTCGCGGACCCCGGGACTCGCACACATAAATCCACCTCGCGCCTATGGCGCTCGATCCGTTACGGTTGCGATGGAGCTCGCCACTCATTTGCAGTGCCGTATTGATGGCGCGCGGTTATACGCCAAAATAGTGTATGGTCTTGTGTTAAACTCCATAGAGCTGTCTGCACATGCGCAAATCACGAATTCTGCGAACTGAACCATAAAATACGTTACCGCCGTCGTTCTTAACGACGTCGATTTTATATTATGTGCTTGACATTTAGGCGACTTGGCAGCATTTACGGCGATTTTAGCTATATTTTCCCTGCGGATGCGCAAATACGGCTATTAATGAGCTAACAGTGAAAATTCTGGCATCGGCATTGGATTCATTGATACTGGTTTCCTTACAGAAGCTATGTTTTTGCGATTTGAAGACGTTTACAGTTGTTTTTTTCATAAGCTTAGAGACCAGACCACCATATTTCTACTTCCGGTCTGTTTGACCTACGGACCTAGAAAGTGTGTCGTATGGTTCGCCCCAATCGACGATATTTTTTATCAAGTTTGAAAGTTTGCGTTCACTGTATATGCCACGCCACTCCTGGAGCATGATTCGGTTATTTGGTCCCCGTTTACTGTCCATGACATTGAAGCAGTTGAATCTGTTTAACGTCGCTTCACTAAGATACTACCTGGTTTAAACAACTTGTCATACCCCGATCGTCTAAAACGAATAAATCTTCATAGTTTGGAACTGCGGCACCTCTATGCGGACCTCTTCTATTGTTATAAAATGTTGTTTGGGTTAGTTGATATACAAGTCACTGATTTCTTTGATTGGACTCCCAACTACAACACTAAAGGCCATAACTTTAAACTAAACAAGAAAAGTTGTACTATGCGAGTCAGATCCACCTTTTAGTGAGCATGTCGTCAATGTCTGGAATAATCACCTGCCAGTGTGGATTTTAAATTACCGAGTAGTTTCAAACGCACTACCAAGCTTGTATAGACCTCTCTAAGTTTTAAAGTGTTTTAAGACGTTCTCACATTTTAGAACTGTATAATATGCTTGACGTTTTTTTATATGTTGGTTGTAGTTTTTACCTTCTGTACCTTTATTTGTGCTTTGCCTACTGTGATTGTATCATTGTGCTAGTGCTATTATTGTACGGACTATAGGTCAGGTGTTAGTGCCTTCCTGTGCCTTAGCGATCGCCTCATGCTGCTTTTATATATTGTATTATTTTGTCACTGCGCCATTTGCTAAATAAAATGATGATGATGATGATGATGATGATGATGATGATGATGATGATGATGATGATGATGATGATGATGATGATGATGACGATGAAAGTGGCACGACTATCCGTTACCGAATTATAACGTAATTGCTGCTGATACCTTACGTGACTTGTAACCTTGTAACCTTTCGACCTTGCACAGTGGTCATACATGTCGGGTCACGTTGTCAACCCCTTTACCAAGTTTGAAGATCCTACGCCTATCCGTTCTTGAGTTTTTACGTCTCCCGTTACGGCCACCATTGACAATGCGCATGAATCGTATCACGTGACCGGCGCATAGGGGACAAGGGACCGATATTCCCACATATCTGAAATCTTGACCCAGATTTCTCTATTATCACTTTGCAACTTAAACTGATCTACGTTAAGGTAAATCGAGCTATCCGCTAAAATAGTGTATATACGGCCCTGTGTTAAAGGCCACAGCGTTGTCTACGCTTGCTTACTTTGTGATGTCATGTCTAGTCATGTGATCTGTTAATCAGGGGTAAAAAACAATTACGTATTTGGAATTCTCGACCCCAATTTGCCTATTCACCATACAATTTTATGGAGCAACGATGACGATAAAGTGCCTTTTTAAGTAAGCATGTCTAATGTTACAGCCGTTTTCGGGCGCATATTTTCCATGTCCACTCAAAATGGCACGTTTTGGGGAAGGGGGATTTAACGTTTACAACAAAGAAAAGGTACATCGTTGCGCAGAACCTTATTTTCTGTTAAATTCCGTCTTGGCTGAAGGATATCTTAAGAACGCAAAAATAGCACTTTGATGAGTGCAGCCACGCATGAAAGAAACAAAACTCCCTATCCGATCTAGATAAACTTTGACAGAATGATAGGTATATCACATTTAATCACCTGTTCAGATTTTGGTGACGATCGGTTAAGGGGTTTGAGGTTGGCAGGGTCCAATTTTTTCTTTTCCTTACAACACTCTCGCAATACCGTACGAGTGTATGATGTCCCTGTCTTACACCTTTTTCTGAAATATAGTGAGATATTGGACGAAAGTAGCGAAACTTAACCTACACCCTGTATTTGGCGCCCCAGTTAGGGTAGCATTCAAATTTCATAAATGTCTTTGGCACCAACAAACTAGCGTTGTCACGTTATCCTACGTTTAGCCATTTGGTACTATAACGGCTTGTGAAGTACTGACAGACGGACGGACGAAAGGACAACAGGACATACGGCTACAGCATATTCCGTGCTAGCAGAGACGTTTTGTCATCCTTAGTTATAGGACTTGCTACAGTCAACATACCTACCAAATTTGAAGTGTCTGTTTCCATCCGTTACGAAGCTATGAAAGGCGATACAAAATGTAGAATTTGATTTGGGTAGTTAGTGGTCATTCAAGGTCACCGGAAATAACGTCATTCGACAGAGCGCATAGGAATTCTTATTAGCCTTCCATAGTAACTATGTCATATCTTGCACCGTTTCTGAAATATAGCGAGATGTTGGTCGAACGTCGCCGATTTTAACATATCCTGTCTCTATTTGGTGTCCCTTTGCGGTTGACACTATTAGAATTTCGCCAAGATCTTTGGCTCCAGAAAACGTTGTTTATGTTTAGCCGTTTCGATACAATACCGGCATATAGGTCCTACATACAGGCATACGGACAGACTGACACACCACGACAGCAAATACCGCGTTAGCATAGCGTCGCGCAGTAAAAAATACGCAGCGATCCCACCGTTTCTTTCACTTAATATATTATGGAAGTGGGAAACGAAGGTAAACAGTGCAGGAAAAGGCGGCAAATAATTGTCATAAAATAAGGAAATGTCAATCATTTTATGTCAAAAGTTAAAGTTCACATCATCCACACATTGGTGTTGTAATAATCTGTATCTGATTGCAGTATCGCAAGTGCCAAGTACTACTTTACCATCAACTACTACCTCTACTAGTAGGCCTACGACAAGGTTTACAAGTACTTCTACAACAGCTGCTGCAGCTGCAGCTACTGCCTCTCAGCAGACAAACATTACGACGTCATCATATCCACTAACAGGTGAGCACCACATTACAAAAATAATAAACTTGCACATACGGTAAGCTACAGTAAAATAAATAGGCCTAGTGCGAGTGATAACATTGCAAGGTAGGAATTACATTACATTTAATTGTACAGAGCGGGCAAAATCAACAAGGCGACTTACTGCGTCGCACTAAATCACGCTTTAGAAAATTTTAATGGTTTTGGTATATGAAGTAATAGCTCATTTACCCACAATGTGAAGCGTTAAAATTGAATAGCACTTGCCCGAGGGCGCCTCAACAACTAGCATTGTCTCTCGGGTAGTAATGGCCTGCTGGAATGATGTGCACTGCCTCAGCGCTTGATTGACCGCAGCATCAATGAATGGAGACGTCGTTTGCAGTGTGTCGTGGATTTGAAAGGCGGATACATTGAAGGCATGTTTCACTGATCGTCTGTACTGTAAAATTATTGTTGTAATGGACGCTATGTTGAAATACTTTCAGAAATAATGCACGACTTACATTGCAAACAGTCAGCCTGTATCAAACATATCATCATAATCACCAGTTCTTTAATAACACTGTTGACAATACGCAACCATGACAATAAATAAGCGACTAATAAATGTCTTTAAAAAGATGTCTGTTGAGGAAGTTATTACACTCAGTCAGTCTTGACAGTTAGTGACAGAGAGTGACGATGAGATCTAAGATTGTAAGTATGATCAGTTTTGTCCGGGGAGAAATTTGTGCAAAACATGCTGATGGTCGTGGATTATGTTCGCGAAGAGGTTGTCGTCCATGTCAGAAACCAGTTGAGATGGCGTGCATCGGATCGTCGGCAGTGTGTTGATATTAGCGGTGCTTCCTAGCGTGTTATGTTTTCCATTAAGATATCATTGTCGTCGCGCCTTTTGCTACTTGAAGTAGCTTGTATGTGTCAAAAAATAATTCAATTCTATTGATGCGTTCAGTTGTTACAAACAAAAATAAAATTTAATGTTGTTTAATTTGGCCCACTCTGCCGGTATTCTTTTCGTTTAGTACACTAGGGTGCTTGTACCAACTATGGCATATGTGTATATGTGTAGGCCTATCGTAAATGTAGATGGTGATTGCTATCGACAACTACAACAAATTATTGTTTTATGTCCGTTGCGATTTAGTATCTGTTTACTTACTCACAGTAAGACTGGCAGGCAGCATGCTGCCGTACGAAGGACGTCTGGAGGTCTATCACGACGGAGTCTGGGGAACAGTCTGTGATGACGACTTTAATGACACTGACGCCGATGTCGCTTGCTACAGTCTCGGCTTCAGGTCAACGCCAGTTCTTAACTAGTGACGACTAACCTAGGAAACATGTAATGGATGATGGATAATGAAGAACATTTATTATTGCATTCCATACGCGCTGTTTGGCTATAGTATGAAAATTCATTCTTCGTTCAGTTTTTTTCCATGGAATGTAGCATCCCGGATAGTTGTCATTTGAAATTACCCCAAGGGCCAAAAATTAGCATACAATCACAGAAATATCATGCTATGCCAGACGCTAATATTTCGAATATGTGTGTGGGACGCATATTAAATCAACTGTTTTTCTTTCTAGTTTAGTACCGGGTGCAGGCGGGTGATGATATAACATTTTAATAATGATGTGACACTTTAAATAGCAGCGCAGACAATTATTATCTTCATTGTGTATGTGCTAGATATGTTTCTGTTGCACTTATTTCACTGAAGAACACACGCTGATTGCAATATGCAAAATAAAATAGGTTATAGAACTTTACCATATCACACACTTTTTCAGGAGTTTAGCATATGATACCAGTGGTTTTCAAAATACTCTTGCCTTTCATAAAATTGATGTAAATAACAACGGATCAAAAAATCGTCAATGACTTCTTTGATATGAATATTAATTACTTTTGATATTTGTTTTTTAAACAAAGTCAGCGACGTAAATTTTATTGCAGTCGACAACATATCATATTACAAAATACTCCAACCATCGAGAAGGTTTTGCCTCAGTAAATGACTTCTTTACATTATTGGACGCATCACACGCAGAACATATATGTGGTGTATTGCTACGGATGTCACACATATGGTATGTGTGCCTGTTTGTTGGACACACGGTCGAGCTGTGCAAAGACGGGTGAAACCATCCAGATGCCGGTTGGGGTGCTCACTCTTGCTGGTCCACGGTACCGTGTATTAGATGGGGTCAAGATCGGACGATCCATTCGTAGTTGCAGACTGCACTATATGCGGGGTGACAAGTCGACGATGTGGCCGTTTGCGAAATTACTTTGGACACATGTTGCTATTACTGGCGCTATACGTGTTTTGTGCAAAGGTATGCTGGGTGGACATTGAAAAACAAATATGGTCCTGGAGAAGGACAGATCTGGCTCGACAATTTAGCATGTACTGGATCGGAGTCTCATATTAGCAGCTGTCGACACAGCGGTTGGGGTGTGCACAACTGTGGACATGCCGAGGACGTTTCTATCAGTTGTCACATTCCTGATCACGGTATGACTTGCATTTTTGCTACGGCTGCTATGTAATGTCACACTTTACTTTATTTACTAGCTCGTACGCCGCTAGATAAGCGATAACCTGTCGCGTCGCCCCCTTTCCCTACCATCTGTGCCTTTTCTTCCATTTTCCTTTCTTCTGTTCACCTCTCCACTGCTTTCATCCCTTTCCTTTCCTTTCTTTTTTTATCTTCTCCCCTTTGCTTTCTCTTTTACCTGTTTTATTCTTTATATTAATCCCTTTATCCTTTCGTTAAGCTCATTCTGGTACCAGTTTCTCCATTTCCTACTTACCTATTCCTTCATCCATCACGTCTTCCTCTTCTGATTCACCACCCTGCTTATCTCTTTTACTCTTGGCTTAAAACCTACCTCTTTTACATATCATACTCCCCATAGTTTCAGTTCTTCCTCCCGACTGCCTTCACGGACTATTGCCTGGACCGTTTCTTCTAAGATACTCGGTTTTTGTTTTTAGCTTTTCCTTATTTTTCCGTTTCTGTGCCGTGCGCTAGATTAAGCTGGCCATTTCGTCAGCTTTTGAACGCACGTAAATATACTATATCGTATCGTATCGTATCCTTTCCAGAAGCCCATCATTTCTCTCCGAGTCGTCAGTTTTTCCCCGTTTTGTCTACTTCTCCCTATTTCACATGCTTTGTATTAAGACTTGCGACACCCATAGGCAGACGGACGACGTACGCAGATTTTGAGACTAATAGTGTAAGATTAACCAAGTTAGTCACTGTACATAGCTCTCAGTGATGTTGCATCATGCTTGAACGGACAACATGTTCGTCCATGACCTCTTGCTTTTCGCCGATTTAGAAATAATGTTCTTTGCATCAAAACGTTATCAGTTAGTAAACTACAATGCACGTGACTATGGTCTCGTAATATCGTAATAAACAAGAATTATATTTATATACTGATTACGGCCGTATAATTTTTGTCTAAATAAGCGAATTTTTTTGCTATTATTATTTATTGTAAACGCAACTAATGCAGTACAAAATACTTTACAGTACACTAAAAATACAACATGATTACAAAAAGCATCCCACACAGGCTTCTTAATATAATTAGTGGAACCTTGTAAAGACACAATATCATACTTTCTAGCTAGTTTAAACCTTTCATTCTGAGCCACAGTTAGAGCAGACAGTGTACGCAAGATAATATTGTCGCTTGTAAGTAATTTCTTGAAGAACAGCAACTGTATTTCTTCGGCCAAGTATGACAATGGCAGACTACTGCAATAAAACTGAAGTGGTTTGACACTTTCACGCCAGCAACAATTAACAAGTATAGCTCAGCTTCGCTGACAAACCCGCACGTCGCGCTGCATCACGACTTACGGCAAAATTTTAAAACAGTCACGTGACCATGAGCACGCCCTTTTGTTGGTGATATGTCATCCTGTTGCATAGAATTGATATTACCTACTCGTGTACAAAATTTGACGACTTTAGGTTCAGCCGTTCCAGTGATATGATTGTAGCCCCAAAATTTTGTAATGTGTGACACATGACCTGATCACGCCCCAATCAGGGACAGTTTGTCGTCCGTAGGTTGTGACTTGCACATTCAACCTTTACATCAAATTTGTAGTGTTTGCGATCGCCAATTACGAAGATGCATAAGACCATGCAAATTGTAGAAATTAAGGTGGTTTAACGTGCTTAGGGGTCATGGGCAACATAACCATTCGAGAACGCATATTCGAATTTAATAGAAACTATGAGGTTATCTCTACCGTTTTCGAGATATTATCGCTTATTTTCCAAAAAATTAAAGAGGTCACATAACAGTGACCACGCCCCTTTCAGGGACAATTTGTCGTCCGAAGGCTGGGACTTGCTATGATCAACATGCACACCAAATTTGAAGTCTCTAGCTTAAGCCGTTCCAGAGATATCTTAAGGGGACTAAAAGTTTAAAATGGGTTATGTGACATGGCAGCGCCCATTTCAGGGACATTTTGTCATCCGTAAGCTGGGAATTACTATGTTCAAACCACATATTAAGTTTGAAATGTCTACGATTACCTGCAACGAAGAAATGAAGGGCAACGCCAAATGTAAAAATGTTCGTTTTGAGCCACCCTTTGGGGAACTTAGGGGTAACGTACACGGTTCATCTATGGCTCGCTGGAAAGCGCGTTGTCGACTTCCTATTAGCGATAATTGAATTTTTCGCTAGCTTTCTCCAGAATACACAAGAGTATTCACAGGAGCAGTACCACCGACAGTCATCAACTGACTTTGTCTGGGTTTAAACGTATATCCCATTCCACACTATGCCGAACAGATATCTAACATTCTCTTGCATCGTGTCCTTCTTTCCACGCGTTCGTGATCCTCTTGTAGCGTTATCTAAATGCGGTAACTTTTTTAAACTTCTGTAACGAACGTGGCAATTGTCTGTGGACCTCAGCTGTCGGCATAAAATTATTGCTGTGCAATGCGATCATACTTGTGTCACCTGTTTATGATTCGACGCGAACGTGTTCACCAGTTAGTAATCATTGTAGACTAATCGAAGTTTGTTCAAACTGATAATGTACTGTGTGTGGTATTGCAGGTGTTTGTGGAAGACATTTTGCCTGTGCCAATAACCAATGTATTCCATACAACTATCATTGCAACGGTTTCGTAGACTGTATTGACGGCAGTGACGAAAAAGACTGTAGTAAGTTGACACAAAACACGAGTAATCCGGACAGTAGCACAATGTAAATAGGCCTACCAGCTTACTTGTGTATAAAAGTTGAGTTTTTCACATGAGGTAATCCCGGCTTGTAGAGGAAGGATTGCTCTTGACTACTGAAGTGAATCAAATTAGTACTTCTGTTGACATAAGTGGATAAACACCTTACATGAACCATGTCATCCTTGCACAGTGCTTATCTTCTGTGTTTCATTTATCATTATAATTATTGTTATCAGCTATCGCACATTATCCCTCAAATTATAACTGGTCCGCCAAACGGGCCAGTATTGTTCTGCTCGCTGGCGTCTGTCGTCGTCTGTAACGCTGCCGGCGGGCGGGTGAACCGGCCGCCGGGCGCGTGGGCGGTCGGGCTGCCGACACTGCACAGCGGGCCAGTACGGTTACGTCCCGTTAGGGCGACACCTTGTTATACCAATGTCTCTGGGCTGTTATAACGGCGCAATAAGATGTGAAAATGCAAGCCTAGTTTTCGCTCTAGCTATTAGTCTTTCTGCACTCTTATAGCTCTGTCATATCTTTTAGTACACTAGCTATTTCGAAAAGGTGTAAAAACCGGTCAAGCATCTACTGTATTTTTCACTATATGCCAAAAGCCTAAATCATAATGTCGATTTCATTCGTTTCGGATCCAAAGCCAACAAAAAATATTTTTGGATTTATAAAAAGACACCTACATTTTTGACAGAAGTTATTTTTACCTCATGGCCTTGACCATTGACCTCTTGACCACAAATTTCAACTTTGCGTGACTTCGTTTTTTAGTTTAATGCCCGTACTAGATGCACAGACAGCAGACATAATGCACTACCCTTGAGAGATACAGTAACTGTGAATGAATTAATTTTTGGTTATTTGTACAGCAGTATGTCATGACATAATATTCGACTATTCGTTAGAATGCATGCCTCTAATGTAAGAGCTATATATTCTTTTAGCACTGATTTTTGAAGATGCATTAGGTACCTCCTGCCTAATCGCTTTCCTGTTATTATAAATGTATATAACGAATACGAATGACATTACTAAGATCGTCTTAACGTACCTTCATAACTTACACCGTTAGCCATATTCGTTCCTCTGCTCCTTGAAAACAATGATTTGTGATGAAGTCTCATTCACGTTGAATTGACTGCTTTCTGCTGCAGTGTGTAATGTCAGGACACAGTTCCAATGTGACACGAATCGCTGTATGTCACGATGTCTTGTCTGCAATAGTTACAACGACTGTTACGACAGGACCGATGAGCGAGACTGTCGTAAGTAATATTATACACTTGTTCTTGGCCTCAGTCTTGCTAGTCTAGGTCTTGACCGTCGATGTCTTGAAAGGCTTTGGTGCAATGTTGAGAAATCTGTTAAAAATGAACACTAATAATCTTTATTTCGACTATGTAGTAATCGTTATCTTGGAATAAAATATGAATGCTGGAAGCACTGTTAAATTCTGGTATTTCCAGTGCCTTATTTTCATGTTATGTTTTCTTTTGTGCTGTAAAAATATTGTCAGAGTCAAACTTGGTCATGCTATGGCCTTGGAATTGGCTGGCTGACGATTCTATAAAGTTTTGTCAGTATAATGACTACAACATCTCGAGTGTACGTTGAACATATATTAGATTAGTGTTTAGATTATTAGTGTGTAGATTAATGATTAGATCAATGTTTTTTGCCTCTGACTGTAATGGCGTGTGAATGTTCTTGTTGGATCAGCTGCTAAAGTAAGTCACACCATCACAGTGATGATTGATTTGTGTAGCATGTAGTGCACATCAGCTGCGGTGTGCGAGCGGTGCCTGCGTCTCACTGTCAGCCAGATGCAATGGACGACGTGAATGCGAAGACGGCAGTGACGAAGCCAGCTGCAGTGAGTCTATGACAGTTCGCTGCACTAGTAGCGTTGAGTCACTGACAGGTTCAACTGTGAACGCACCAAATTGCACTGTTGCTGCTTGACGGATTTCGATCAGTTTACGTTAATTTTAAGTTACAGTTGTGTCTTTTAAAATATAAATACTGACACTGACAGCTCTAATAAATAATGTAATAATTAATAAAGGATTATACAGATGAATTCGTTATTGAACCTACGTATGTAGAGTATTACCTATCACACCTTAATAACAATGCATAAGTCACCTGGACCCGATGGACTTCCAGATTGGCTGCTGAAGAAATTTGCCGCGCTAATCAGTGATACAGTGGCTGCAATATTCAATGCTTCCGTGCGTAAGGGCTGTGTTCCACGCATTTGGAAATCAGTTGAAGTCATGATACCGGCACCAAAGGTTAACCCGCCCACATCTATACAGAATCATTTGAGACGCATTTCGCTGCTGTCAACATTCGCCAAGGTTCTCGAAAAAATAGTTGGTAGTTGGCTTTTACTTTTCCTGGAACCTCATTTGGACAATAATCAATTTTGCTGTCGTAGAAGTAGATCGACAGCTTATGCAATTAATTGGCACTTCTGCACTCTTGGATGTCCTGTCTGAATAGTGATGGGTCGGTGTGTACTTTATTCGTTGATTTCCGCTCCGCAAAGCATTTGATCTGATAAATCACAACCTGTTATCGATAAATTACATAACATGTATGGCATACCCAATTGCTTGTTTAAGTGGATTGGCCCGTATTTATCAAAACCAAAACGGCAACAGAGAGTAAACGCCAACCAAATCACATCATCCTGGAAGCAAATCAATGGTGCTATGCCCTAAGAATCATGGCTTGGCCCTCTCTCATTCCTTGCACTCATCAGCGGTCTACTGGATGTCTAGTACATAATTATGTACTAGACCACCTTGACACCACATTGTCTGAGGTTTTAGAACCCATATCCCATAACTCTAAGATGAACGCTTTCATTAAAGATCTCTTGAACTGGGCTGACCAGAACGACATGCAGATAAATACTACTACAACCAAGGAGATGATTCTTAGTCCTTTATCGCGGTCTGATATACCAGAACTGTCTACAGCAGTAGGTAGTATTGAGAGAGTTTTTTCTTTGAAACTACTTGGAGTTTATATAGAATCTACATAAACTAAAGTATGGCCTACATGCTATTTGGCTAACTCTGTTAGTCATTACATGTTGATAATATGATGAAAAAACTACACAAAGATTATATTTCTTAAAACAACTGAAAAGAGTAGGTCTTCCAAGTAGCTACCTTTTTCATTTATACAGCACAGTTATACGTCCAGTTCTCGAGTACTGTGTTCCTGTGTGGCACTATGCCCTGAGTGACTAAGGCACAAACTGACCAGCTTGAAGGTGTTCAGAAGAGAGCCATCCACATTATTCTGAATTTCTCCCGTGGCATGCCGTACATCTGTATGCTACCTGCAGCTAATCTCACTACTCTTGCTTCTTGTAGGGAGGCTATGTCCAGAAAATTTTTCAGTCAAATCACAGAACCCACTTCTTGTTTGCATCAACTTCTCCCGGATCCAAGAGAGCACTCTATCATTTTAGGCTTACGACTTATGAGAAATTTCCTCGAGTGTTTACTAGTACAAAACGATATTTACGATATTGTTCCTTTGTACAGTACGCACTAAACCACTACTAGGATAGCATAGCAAATTAGAAGCTTCATGGTCATGCTGCTTTTACGTTTACGTCATTAATGTTTGATATTGTATAGATTTTTTGTCTTATACATCTTTTACATTATTGTGTTGTACTATAGTACATTAGGCCCAGTATTGTACTATTTAGCTATTCAGCCTTTGGCTCCAAGAATGTTTTTACTGGCCCGTATTGTTTTGCTGACTGGCGTCTGCCGTCGTCTGCAACGCTGCCCGGTAGGCGGGCCGGCCTGCCGCCGGACGCGTGGACGGTCGGTTGGCCGACACTGCACGGCGGGCCAGTCGTGTTACATCCCGTTAGGGCGACACCTTGTATTAAATCAGTATCAGTATCATCTCTCTCATCGTCGTTCTGAATATTGCCAGTAAACGTCATTCAGTATCTGAATATTGCCAGTAAACGTCATTCAGTAAACAATGATATCGTGGTACAGACTGTAGTGCTGGAGAATTTCGATGTGCCAATGGACAGTGTGTTCCATCGTGCAAGCATTGTGATGGCATTCTGGATTGTGACGACCGGTCTGATGAACTCCAGTGTAGTAAGTCTCCTGTAAACGTCTCCTATTTTAAAATATTACATGCATTTAGCTTAAATACCTAGTATAACTATAGTCTATTGACTATTTGTAATAATAAAACTTATTGATAGATATTCGGAAAATTATATAGAAGCAAGTAGCACCAGTTACATCTATATCATTTAACATCTACATCATTTAAATCGTTTTAGCATTTGTAATAATGTCATCTTACTGCGAATAACTTACTAGAATAAACAAATAAAAAGTTAGATGATATGATTAGATATGTATCTTTATTCAGAGTGACTGATCTCCTTGGTTGTCTTTTATTACAATGATCGACAATTGTTTAGCATTTGAAAATTGACACAGTGATGAAAATAAAATAGCGATGATGACGATGATGATGATGGTTGCGATGATGTGTGTAGCGTGCCCTGACAACCAGTTTCGCTGTGCCACTGGTCAGTGCATCTCGGCGTGTAAGCGATGTGACGGCCGCAGAGACTGTGACGACAACAGCGACGAGGCGGACTGCTGTAAGATTTTAGAAAGTCAAATCGTTGCGTTTGATTTAATTAATAAAAGAATGTAGTGAACTGCGTGTAGTTGACTGGCTTTGAGTTCTGCTTCGTCAATCGTCAGCGATGATCCTACAGCACTGTCCAGTGGGTTGACCGAAAATGAATGACCTGGAAAACGACGGGCTAAAAACATCAAAGGGTGGAAAATAAAGGACTGGAAAATGACGGACTATAGCCTACTGACAAAGATGCGCATGCGTATGCGCAGTCTTTGTTGGACGGTTTTATTTATTTTGAGTGCTCCCTGTCCAATGTGCTGAAGACAAAGTAGCAGGCATGACATGACAAGCACGTGTGACGTAGGCATACCTCACAAAGCGAACAACAGTATGCTGTACGCCAGACCATATCTCAGTCAGACGTTGCTTCAGCTTTAGGCCTATACTAGATTCTGGTATACATGCTGCTGTACTGTATATCCCCAGATGCTGTGGTCGACACGGTTGAGGTCAGGGCTGTTAGCTGGCCAGAGGTCAAGCGGAATAATTAAATGCTGGTGTCTGCAGTAACTTGACCGTGTCACGAGCGCGATGAGCAGGTGCGTTCTACGGTTCTATCTTACTGTCAAACGTACATTGTTCTTTCAAATGTTTCAAAAAATCGTGCAAAGTACTTCTCTTCCATCCTTTTCTCGGACATTCTTTCATCAGTCTCTTAACTCTATAACCTTTGAACCAGGGACGCGAGAATGAATTTGAAGTTGGGTGGCAGAATATGTGGTTTTACACAATGCGAAAAATGCCAGAATTTTGTTGTATTGCTTATACCTAAACAATATCATCTTAAATGTAAAAACAATATCAATACTGTTTCATATCTTGGATTTGCTGACATTATTTTAGGCGCATTCAACAAAATTGAAATTTTCATACAGGATACAGGACTTGTGGAGTATCGCCTTTAAATCGGCACTTCAAGATATCAATATGGAAGTAAATCACTGAAAGAAAGGGAAGATGTTCAATGTACAGAGCTTGGATAAAACCTAGATCACTGTCCAAAACGTTCCCCAAACAGTTTCAC
>Ga0209780_1001874_pt1 | contig 14414 bp, 9 predicted proteins | sample WorMetexBAHAMAS2_FD_187384 | JGI IMG/M metagenome (GOLD analysis project Ga0209780, IMG submission 187384) | Marine gutless worms symbiont microbial communities from Max Planck institute for Marine Microbiology, Germany - Inanidrilus exumae... | ecosystem: Host-associated > Annelida > Digestive... | reverse complement strand
AGGGATGAAAGGCTGAGTTGGCCTGGTTGGTTGACTCATAGCGGACGGTTTACCCACATAAGTGGTCACCCGTCAGCTACAGGTCGAGCGCAGGACAGAGAAAGTACGCCGGCCGAAGACCGACGTTTTACCACTGAGCCATGCAACCATACCGTGCATTTTTTCGTTTAGTGCATAACAGTGTTTTTGTATTCTGAAGGTGTAAAATGCACAGATTCTTAAGTAATTTGCTTGTTTCTATATGCAGGTAAAGGAAGACATTGCCTATATTGCTGGTCCTGTCCGACATCAAGTCTGGGATGGTTGGCCAACAGATAATGAATCGGTAACTGATGTCTTCATATTTGCCTTTGAAAACTACTGTGCAGTGATAGCTGTACCAAATGTATGTGCAAGTTCTGAATGAGGCCTTTCTTTTATTGTGTTCTAATTTAGAGTTTAATTTCAGTTTTCAGTCACTGTAATTTGAAGATTAATAACATGCTTAATTAAAAAAATTAGAGCTGTCAAAAGAGTGTTTAAACTTTTTACTTTGTTTTTTTATCTTTAATTCTTACTTATGATTTGGCTGATAGATATCAGTTTTATTTTTTAACATATGGAGTCAGCTTTTCGAGACATATAAAATTGAACTGTATCTTAACATTTGTTATAGTTGCTATTAAAGCCTTGTATTTGTGTGTATATGTGTGTTATGACTGTGAAGCTGACATTGGCTGAGTCTGGTATTAATTACCCAACTCATCAATTACGTTTAACCTCTTCGCAACAAAACTGTCAAAATTCCAGTACTTCGGCATCTGTAGAATGTAGTCATGCACCAATTCAGCAATCACAGGTCTGACATTACTGTTTGTAACATTTGTTTTTGCTCGTAGTATACTTTCACTTCATTCTTTGTGTTTTACCGTTTACACACAAATTGTTTTTATGCACTGTTTTCTGATTTGTTATTTTTATTCGCCTCAAATGTATTCGAGGCGAATCATGGATTTACTCGATGGGCCAAAAGTACGGCATTCACACATTCGTCTATAACTCTGCCGAAAGTGAACCGATGTGGATGAAATTTGGAACATTGTGAGCCAAATGTAGGGGCTGGCCCTGGCAGATTTTGGGTGCAATCCGCACAGTAGCAACAGTTTGAGAGGGAGCCGAAATTTTTTGTGATGTAAATAATGCACGATTTCAGCTATTTCCTGTTTGAAATATTTTACGACATTACAACACAACAATGTCAATCGGTGTCGCCATGTAATCTCTCGGAACAGAATTTTGAAAATTTTACCATATGAGAATTTTGTCTAGTTTCCATTTTTGCCGTTAGAATCGATTCATAGTCTTTCCCCTGGGCTGTATGCAGTGCATCGGATGCCCACGCCAAACTCTCACGATTTTCTTAACTACATATGGTATCGATAACGCTTATATCAGTCACCCGCACGCTGCCAGTCACCATCGACTATTGAGTCACATGACACCATGCCTCCTTGAATGCAGTATGTAAAGCAGCTTGTGGTCGACCGATGGCTATAGGCATTTGTCATACGAATTCTTGGAAGGCTGATAAAAAGATTTTGTCAGAAAAGGTCATTGTGTGAGATAAGGCCTTAACATGTTAAGGCCTTATCTCACAAAATGACTGTCCTTATCTCACAAAACATAATAGTATGACAAATGCTTATAGCCATCGGTCTGCAATTTGGAGACATAAGGACTTAGGTCCATATGTTTCTAAATTGTCCTTACCTCACATATGTGATAAAAGTCGTTCTCAAAAACCTTTGCTCTGAGTTGGAGGTTTTATGGTGTGGTGAAATGATAGCGATTTTGGCAGACCGACGACTGTAAGCATTTGTCATGCGAACTCTGGGAACGCGTTCAAAACTCAACAGATTTACTCAGAAGTTCAACTTTGACCATTTGACAGAAAGATTTTGTCAGACAAGAAATACGTTTTGTGAGATAAGACCTTAACAGTCACCACTGTTCCCCTCTACACTGTGTCCAGAAAAAATGCCACTTTATTTTTGCCTCTAACGTTGTCAAATACTGACTGATTTTTAAAATTCTTTCACTGACAGACTTAGCAGTAAATTTGCAGTAAAGTGATAATGAAATATCTCACCACCCCTTAAATGCGTTGCTGCATTACCTTGTGAAATATTGATGTCTGAAAACAGCAACAACCTGAAACATGTATGGTGATGAACGATATATCACAAGGAAGTGTAGCAACGTGATTTAGGTGTGGTGGAATCTTTTACAAATACATTCTTACAAATTTACTGTTGAGTCTGCCGTGAAAGAATTTTTAAAATCTGTCGATATCTGGCGAAGTTATGGGTAAGAAGTAGGTAAGAAAGTTGATTTCCTCAAGCACTATATGCGCCGGGCACTGTCCTGCTGAAAGATGGAGAACTTGTATGGCAGGCAGTAACTGTTTTAACAGCATCACGTTATGATAACAGCCTTCATTAACCTTGACTCTGTGAAAGACAAGTATCTCGATCACTTGTGACTCGACGACTGATGCCATCACTGACTGTCTGAATACTAACCGTGTGTGCAATCGTTTTGTCTCGATGTCTTTCTTTTTGGTTGCTGCAGTTGCATGGAGTTGGTGATTCTTTGGGTTTTTTTGGTGTGACCACTGTGAATATGTTATTGTCAGTTAACAAAATTGTGCTAACATTATCCTGTCTGAGGGTGCAGATTTTTAGGTCGACTCCTCCGAGTCGACCTAATAACATTAGTGGATCTCAAATGTCCGTCCATACGTCCATCCATCCACAAAATGTTTCTTCGATTTCAATGAAATTTGGTATTTAGGTAGAGGTCGACAAGTGATGCATGACGGTATGCAGTATGACCACATCCAAGGTCAAGGCCTTGAAAGTCGGAAATTCGGCCATTTTCAAAGGCTATCTCCACCCTTATTTTTTATGGGGGCTGGCAAATGACCACAGATTTTTAAATTAGAGAACAATACCTAAAGCTTATCGGGGCCGGATTTTTTATTTTTGCTCTAGTTTTTGTATCGCGTGACTTTGAAGTTGGCAATAAGTAGCCGTCCACAGAGTTTCTTCGATTTCAATGAAATTTGGTATCTAGGTAGAGGTCGATGACTGATGCATGACGGTATGCAGTATGACCCGATCCAAGGTCAAGGTCACGAGCCCTTGAAAGTCAGAAATTCGGCCATTTTCAAAGGCTATCACTTCCCATTTACATGGGGGGCTGGCAAGTGACCACGGATTCTTAAATTAGGACACAATACCTACAGCTTATCGGGGCCGGATTTTTGATTTTGTCCGAGTTTTTGTGTCACGTGACTTTGAAGTTGGCATTAAGTAGGAGTCGGCCGTTAGTCCCGTATGGTGCTAATTTTTACATTTGGCGTTGCCTTTCACTTTTTTGTTGCAGGTCATCGTAGACATTTCAAATTTGGTATGTGGGTTGAGCATAGCAAGTCCCAGCCTACGGATGACAAAATGTCTCTGAAAGGGGTGTGGTCACGTGACCCATTTTAAATTTTTAGTCCCCCCAAGATATCTCTGGAACGGCTTATGCTAGAGACTTAACATTTGGTGTGCATGTTGATCATAGCAAGTCCCAGCCTACGGACGACAAATTGTCCCTGAACGGGGTGTGGTTACTGTCAAGTGACCTTTTTAATTTTTGAAAATAAGCGAGAATATATCTTGAAAACGGTATGAGATAGCCTCATAGTTTCTATTAAATGTAAATAGGAAGTCGTATGCGCTCTATCGAATGGTTATGTTGCCGATGACCTGGGGTGACCCATATGCACGTTAAACCACCTCAATTGCTACATTTTGCATTGCCTTATGCATCTTCGTAATTGGCGATCACAAAGACTCCAAATTTGTTGTAGAGGTTGAATGTGCAAGTCATAGCCTACGGACGACAAAATGTCCCTGATAGGGGCATGGTCAGGTCATGTGACCCATTACAAAATTTTGGGGGCTCCAATCATATCACTGGAACGGCTGAACCTAAAGTCGTCCAATTTTGTACATGAGTAGGCAATGTCAATTCTAACAACAGGATGACATATCACCAACAAAAGGGCGTGGTTATGGTCATGTAACTGTTTTAAAATTTTGCCGTTTGTCGTGATGCAGCGCGTCGCGCGGGTTTGTCAGTGACAGCTGAGTTGCTTGTTCATAGAAGCTCTGTATATTGTTTTTGACATCTTGCAAGTCATTTGTCAAAAGTCACTAATTTTTCCTACGCCTCGTGTACTTGTCACTTCTGTTGTGGATGACCCTGTCTGGACGAACGAATGAATGCAGAAGGTGTCGGCGTGCGGATAGGTGTAAACATAATGCCTTCGCTGACATGTTGGGTGGTGAAGGTATAACAGAAGAAAAGAAGTAAAAAAAATCAGTTGAAATTTTTCATGTCCGTTCTGCTCTTGTTGAATTTTAGAGCAGTTTTGAGAGGAACAAGGGTTGCCGTATTCCATTTTTGGGAGCATTACTGGGGTGCTTAGCTCCGTTTCCTAGGCCTTGAGCCAATATATGGATAAACCACCGAAAGAGTTTGATGGGCGATTTTCTGTGTCGGGGTCAGTGCTGTGTCCTTCAGTGATGTGACTTTGTTGGTTGGTTGACCGTAAGGTTCTGTGGCATGTGAAAGTTGTCCCCAAAGTTTCTCATTTGGAAGACCTTAGTAGCCTGGAGTAACTCTGCAAATGGAGGCCAAACAAATAACAAGTACGCCCGCGAACTTAATAGAGTCACAGAAGCCAAGAAGCATCACATTACAACAAGGGCTCGCTGTCCGATTTGTCCGATTTTGGGCTTGTGGGGGAGGAAAGTTCCCCAAAATGTGAGATTCCCTACCCAGGACGCTGATGAACCACCGTGCAAAATTTGATGCTGCTAGCTTTATTCTCGGCGGAGAAATTTTCAACCATACACACACACAATTACAAACAAGCAAACAGTAACCGATATATTCACACCTTGCATGTCGGCATGTGTGGATAACAAGTGCTCAAAGTAATTTGGCAAAAGACCATATCACCAACTTGTCACACTTCACACCTGCGAATGGATTCGTCCGATCATGACCCCCATCTAATACATAGTTCTTTGGAGTTTGGACCCACATAAGTCAGCCCAGCAAACAGCATCTCAATCGGTTCAGCCGTTTTTGCATAGCTCGCCCTTGTGGCCAATGCAGAGAGAGACACACAGACAAACGGATACACATACCACGCTACGTGCGACGTCTGTATCAATAGGTCACATCTATGTTCACTTTGTTTCGTGCACAGGTCTAAGTTTTATTTTTTAAACGGCGCATCTCTTTGGTGTCACACAATGTGACAGCTGTGTTGCTTTTGTTACATTTTTCGGTTCTTAATAGTTTTGTACTCGTCAAGGCACAGTGTATATTTTATGCCTTTTTCAGGTCGACTCTTCTGAGTCGACTTAATAAAGTGGGACTCAAGTGTCTGTCCGTCCGAACTTTTCTGCCATTTACAATGGGAGCTGGCAATTGACCACTGATTCTTAAACTAGGGCACAATATCTAAATTATATCAGGCCGGATTTTCCATATTTGTCATAGTTTTTTGTGTCACGTGACTTTGAAGTTGGCAGAAACATCAGTTGTGAAGAGTCGACCGTCAGTCCCGTACGGGGCTAATTTATTTTTCTTAGGTTGGGAGTTGCCAGAGCTGAAGATGGGAGTTCTCCCACTCTCAGGAGCATAGAAAAATCACTGCATACCAGGATTCGTTGCGTTGTGGCGCCGTGCACGCAGTCCATCTAGCGTCAACCGACCTTTAAGTATTATTCTTACTGAGCCGTCGACAGCGAACCGATGTTGGCCGTCAAAGGCAGTCGACCGCTGTCAACTGGCTAAAAAAATCTAGCATTGCTAGATTTCAAGACGGACGACAGCGTCTGTGAGAAAGTGACGTCTGGAGTTGTTGAGATCGCCCAATTGTGACCGCTTAACTGTGCATAAATGGCTGGTCTGGTGTACTTTGGCCCACTGGCTGGGCGGCGTGACCTTGATCGCTGTCGGCAACATTAGCAGCGTCACAGTGACGTCATTTAAACGTGCCTAACGCTAGATGAAACAAAACGTGATAAGGCTGAGTAACACGCGGCCGTGTGTGTATCAGTTAGCAGCGCCGCATTCCCTGGATGCAGATAACGCAGAGCGGACATGTAACCCCCACATACGGCCATCCGCACGGCGGTCAACGGACGGCTGTGCGTGTGGGTTACGTCTCAGCGGTACATGGTAACGACTGCATCCGTGGTTTAATGACGTCAGTTGACTGGGGTAGCAACGTCTGTCGTTCACTTACAGCAGCAGACCGCCTACAGATGGCGAAGGAGAAGTTGATTGGACTATTAACTTACAGAGCGTTGTCACTGACTGCCTAGGCTCACGCACGTCATCAGCGTGCATACACCGTCAATGTTTGAAAGTATAACAGTGCTAGATTTTTGAGACCGTCCCCCACGTTCGTATGCATTTGAACGTAGTCAACCGCGTTTGAACGCGTGTGAGTGCATAAGTGAGAACGCTATTTTAGCTTCACAGACAAGCGTCGCCGGCACACACTAGTAAGTTGGAGAACCTGGCAATTATTGTCACTTCATGCGTTGGGCGGTACACTGAACGGATTTTGATGGCCTGTTGGTTAATTGATAATGGATTTACAACCCTATTACGTACCATGTAGACGTCACCTCCATTATCGGTATTGGTTGTGGCGATAGTATCCGGTGTCGGGTATCAGGCGCCAGCACGGTATCGGTATCGGTCTAACCCTAGTAAAGTCGTGCATCAGCTGTCGTAAAAGTTGCATTTTAGTGAATTAATTGTGATGTGTTGTAGGACAGCATGGAGGCTGAAAGTGATGACGATGACTATGTTGATGCCGTTCACTCCGACGATGACATTGATGATGATATGCGTATCACGAACTCATGCAAACCTCTCAGTATGCATTCCTCTGTATCATTGTTGCTTAATACTTGTACATCTGCCCAGTAATGAAACCCCCTTTCTGCTTTTTGCACTACACATTCTTTTCTTGGGTCTACTTGGGACAGTCTGCCAAGAGCTGAGTGGTCCCAACACGTGGGATAGCAGAAGTTTTGTTGAGAGCCAGACACATTGTCATCAAAACACTGTCAACAAGCTGCTTACAAGTACTGCTCTTTGTTGACCATGACCATGAAGAGTGCACTTTTGACTACAGTATTTACATGCAGATACTTATGTAACCAGTAATTCGCATTTCCCTTCCAGTGCAACATCAAGTTGTCTGGCTTCCTGGATGTTCTGCTATCTTAGCAAATATTACCTGCTATCAAATATGCAGTGGGTAACATTTTGTTTTTCAACAGGCTGGTGATCCTGCATTTGAGGTGCACAACACCATCCAACTGTTAAAGTGCAAAGTACCGACACTTTCATTTCTCTGGAGCTATTGCTCCCAGCATTCCCAGCCTGAACTCAGCTAATTAGAACATTGTTTAGTTTTACAGCAATATAGGCAGAGACTGGTGTGGCTGTAAAGTCGTCACTTCAGAGGCATTAAGTCTGTGGACTGCAGCAACACATTATCAGCACTGCTGTCACTGAGTGGACATCTTGTGTAGGCAGTTGGATGATCAGGGGAAAATTGTCAACTTATCCATGGACCATGTGTGTTAAAATATGTTTTTGGTGAAGTAGAAATACAGCATTTGATTGAAAAAATGAAATTTTTGTGTTTGTATGTTTTGGCAGGTAGCTCAAAAGCTGTGTTAGGCAAGGTTGGAAAATAAGTCAGCTTTTTGTTGTCTAATATCAGAGTACTATAGTTTCAAAAAAATATTTAAATTGGACAGTGTTTGATGAGGTTTACTTAGAAAATTGCTGTAAAACAAAGGATATATGTGAACAGTCTTTGCTCCAGTGATGGCTAAAATGTGGGGGATCATTTCAGACACATTCTGTTGCAATGTACGTTTGACAGTGCCAGAGGAAGCCGACGATGAAAAGTCTGCCACAGAATATTTTTCTGGAGCATTTGCATCCAGGTAGATTGATCGACATTTTATGACTAGAGATATGTGTGTTGTAGCGATACATTTTTAGTGACATATTCCTCAGCAGTATATAGAGCTTTCTCGTCTCATTTCGTAGGCTGTTCTACCTGATGGTACAATGGTATGTATACATGGCTACTGTAGCACCGGACATGTCATCAATGACATTGCTTGCCACGAACCAGTACTGCCGGTTGTTGGCTCCAGATTATACTGCTTGAAGAGAGGCATTTGTATGTGAACAACTGGCCCATGGTCACTGCATGAAAGTGGAATGGCTGGGTGATGACAGTCCAGCACCCTTTCCACTCTGTGCCATGCCATACATGTGTAGTATGCATGTGTAGAAATCATACGATACACAATGTGTGAACTGTTTGGTTAAACGTATACAAACTTCTAAATTATTCAGTATGATGGTACAATACTGATTTACTTCTAATGTAACTGTGACAGAGGCTATTTGCATTAGAAGTCAGTACAGGATTTATTGTCCCTGACTTAGAAGCACTTAATTTATGAGATAATATAGACAAATAGTCTGTACATAGATTGGAGTCACATTGAGCTCATCAGCCAGCTGCTGCCTGGCAAGGGACTATTTGACTGCTGTGTGCTGTACTGGCTGTCTGGTACTTGCACTCGATAAGTATGTATTGGTGAAGTACAACATGAACGTATGTGCCTGTTGTAGATACGGAGAAACACATCCTGTGTTCTACGTTGGTAGCCTTGATGATGCGCTCCGAGATGCATTGCAGTGTAAAGCGCGTGATGTGAGTCTAAGCATTTTTCAGAATTACATTTTTTACCATTGCACTAGTATCAGAGAGCTGATGTAATAGCATTAGGCATGTATTCTTTCAGGGGTTTTTTGATTGGTCAAGCAGTGATGGGTCAATTAGTGAATTTCCTTGTTTTGAGTTCTCATTAGTAGTAAGACACCATTCATTATGTGACAAGAAGGGCATCCAGTCTGTAAACAGGAAGCTCACCTATTGCAGCGGGACTGTACGACGCATTGTGGTAGTTGAGTTGAAATCTTGTCACTTTCTGCAAAATGTACGAAAACCACATTTGAAAGGACTTGCAGTAGGTGAATCGCCTTGAAGGTCGCTCAAGGTCATTATACATCGCACAGTTTGATTGGCTTTGTGTAAGTTCTCTCTATTTTGCATCATTTTCGAGATATTATTACTTCTGCATTGTATGTGACTGGCTATGATGTTGACATGTTGGTCTTTAAATGTAACTTGTCTCTGTCTTGTACCAGTTCCGAGACATTGTCACTTATTTCCCAAAATTTAAAGTAGTACCTTGACCCTGAACATGCTCCATTTACGGTAATCTATCATGCCTACATTAATGTTCAGCGTGATCAATTTGCATACCTAATTTCAAGTACGATACGGTAGATTAACGTGTGCTTAAAAGCTGATGAGATGGCCAGCTTAATCTAGTGCACAAAGCTGAAACTAGTACCTAACTTTATCCAATCTGTATATGTGATGGCAGCCCCAAAATTTTACAAGAGGTTCAGCTATTACTGAGAGACCCAGTGACCCTTGGTATCAATTGCAACCTTGTCAGCTGCTGTACAAATAATGCAAACATATCACATGTTAGCCGGACGAGCACTTTCTGCAACAATCACTCTATTCGACTGTCTGCATAGTTTTGTGCACGTATCATTACAAGAGGCTTAACTGTTGCACAATGAGCATTCGATGTTCCATGTCATATTCATTTGACACTGACAGCTGACTTTAAGGCCCATTCACATCGCCATGGCTGAACTGAAGTGAACTAGTACAGGTAGAAAATTACATACTGCTATTTTAGTTCAGTTCAGTTCCTGCAGTGTGAAAAGACCTTAAGGTGAGCCGTTAAATGACTGTTGCTGCTGTTTTCTCATGTGGTCACTGCATTAGTGTTTTAAGCTGCTTTTATTTTGTGTTATATTTTGTTGCAGAGAAAGTTGTTAGCAATCTACTTGCATCACGACCAAAGTATCTTTGCAAATGTTTTCTGTTCACAAGTCTTGTGTGCCGAGTCAATGGTATCGTTTCTGAGTGCCAACTTTCTTATTTGGGCCTGGGATCTCACCCATGCGTCCAATCGTGAAAAGTATGTACAGTTTTTTTCTCATGAAGTCAGTTTCCTGTACTGTGTACTGTTTTTGCATTTTTCAAAACATGGTCTGTTGATAACAGTTGTTATGAGCCAATGTGCTTGTGTCAGTGTACTACAGTACTGTTTGGACCGACATGAGTCAGCCTCCCAAATGGCATATCAATTGGTTCAGCCATTCTTGCACAGCCTCCCCATGTACCCAACACTTAGACAGACACACGCACACACAGGCCAACGTCTATAGCAGTTTGCTGCATCTCATACGCTGCATGCAAGCGATGCAGCCTAATAGTACTTTCTTAGCATACAGCTTATTCGTTTGTCTGCACCTGGCTTGTGATGCAGTGAATGAATGGAGTGCTTGCATGTAGGTTGTTGTCACTGTGCACTGGTCATCTGGGCACCGTTGCAGCAAACACAGTTCGTGTGTTCAAACCCGATCAGCTTCCACTGCTGCTGATAATCTCACGCAGTCGCGGCGTTGCTGAAGTTGTACAAGTTTTACATGGTACATTTATATGTTAACTTTTTGTCATGACATCTTGATAGAATTTTGATCTTAAAACATTGTCTGACGTCTCATTGAATACTGCATTAAGGTCAAAATGCCTTGCATTGTATGTGGACTGAATGTGGAATATGCACCATACATTTTAGTTGGTTTGGTCTGCAAGTGATTGAAAAGTGGAAATGCATAGGATGAAACGTATTGCCCTGTGTCAAAGCAGTTGTATACGTGACATAAATGAAAAGAGTGAGGAGGAATTCCTCATGACAGTATTTACTTCAGAAGGTATAACGTGAGGCTTATCATTTAACAAATCCAAGTATGCATTGTATATTAGACCAGTGTAACTGTCTACCACAGTCTTTAAGGTATATTGTTTCCTTAGGTTGTCTACAAATATAACGTGAGTTAGAAACCACGTTGATGGTATTTAGGCACAATTTCAATTGCCAGGCATAAACATTTTTGTCAAACAGTGCAATATGTCAAACAGTGCAATATTAAATCACCGTTTCATTCACAAATTGAAGTGTGTTTGATAAACAAGTCAAACGGCTTGAGGAGCTGTTTCCTGCTGGATGCATACACACTAGAATCAAGATGGCTTCATCAACGATGGTGGATAGACTTGAATTTGGGAGGTTAAATAGTGTCGCTTTCAAGCACCTTACACAATTGATTGCAATATTAAATTATTAAATAGAACTTAACATTTCACCCATTTGTGGGGGTCACGCCCCTTATCCGACTGACATGCCATTTGGGGTGTCGAGTGGTATCCCAAACGTAATCATCCATGCCAAATTTCATGTTGATCGGTTAAGGGGTTTCTGGGCGGCAGGACCCCAAAAGTGCCATTTCCTATACTTATTGGAACGACCCTTACAACAGTCCTGCACTATAGTGCAGTCTGTGATTCATTTTTAGACAGTGTGTTTGTAAGGTTGGTTTATTACTTAGTTAACTTGGTGGCATGAATGTGACATGATCACAACTATGAGGCCGCTGCTAATAATTCCTAATAGTGCTATATTTATCTGATACACACAACTGTTGCCATGTATACAGCAGTATGATGTCAGTTGACACTCCAAACACAAACATGTTCGCCGAATAATTCATTGCATTAGAAAGTAAACTAGTGATTGGATAATAATTATATTGACCATCTAGAGAAAATGGTCTGAGGATATTATGTGCAGTTAGCTGGCAGTCTGAACAGGGAAAGTAATTGAGATCTGCTGTTGTAGATCTGTGTCTGTGATGTCATCATTGTCATGCCACTTATTGTGCAGGTAACAACACACTTGACGACTTTATGGTGCAACTGATACAGATAGTTGAAATATTTCGGCAGCAGCTCAACGCAGACATCTTAGAAGAGGTTTATTTAAAATGCTAATGGTGCAGAATTTGACACTATTATCGTACATGTATAGGAACGTGTACAGTTATTTACGATGATCATATTAGTTAATTTTTTACATAGTATTCTGACACTGACTTACATCAGACTCTGCAGCAGAGTCTGATGTAAGTCGTGTGTCATGTAGTACATAATCATGATTACAAAAATAAGAATATTATTTGTGTAATAATATTATTTGTGTATGGCAGCCTGAAGGCTGGTTTAGATACAGACTTTAGACACATGACATAACAAATACAAAGGGTGTTATGCACTGCAGTATTCTGTGCAAAAATTAACTTTAACATTAGCATTAAAGAGTATGTCCTAGATTGTCCTGTATGTCCTGTGTATGCAACTGCTATATTAAGGTCGATTTTGTGTGTTCGCCAGTACTCGCCAGTAATACAAAATGTGGAAAATGGGGTGGTTTGGGGTAGATAGGGTCACTCAAGGTCACTGGAAATAGCACCATTTGATACAGCACATGCAAGTTCCTATTAGTGTTCTGTAGTAACTATGTCCCTATCTTGCACCGTTTCTCAGATGAAGCGAGATATTGGTCGAAAATCGCCGATTGCAGCCTACCCACCTCTGTTTGGTGCCCTTGATGGGGATGACCCCATTGGAATTTCGCCGAGATCTTTGGCATCAAAAACTGAGTTTCTGGGCTATCGTACGGTGTTGTTTTAGTGATCCTGTTTGGTTGTTTTGGTACTATACCGGCGTGTGACGGATGGACAGACAGACAGGCAGATGGACAGACACATGATGGCAGCATAGAAAGCTTGTTCAAATAAAATAACTTAAAATCTGAACGTGGAATGGAATGTTATCATTATTTATATAACTTTATATTACTTTAAATATAGCATGTATGGGTTGTCGGAGGGCTTATGCCATCCTTCCTTCAAGAGTCCTGTAGTTGATGAAGAAAGGATGAAGCCAGTTGGTCATTTTCCCTTATTGTGGTGAGTGCTTTGAGTTTCTTCAGTGCTGTTAATTCATCTGGAAAATGGCTTTAAAATGAAGACAGTGCATGTTTAACTTATTAACAACATAGGCAGTTGTGTGTAGAATGTCATTTTAGGTAGATTTACCTGCAAATTATTGATTTGAAAAGTGCTGATGCCAGGATGAAAGAGATGCACGTGGACGAATGTTGCGGGAGCAGGACGATGCGTACAAGAGGTCACTGGAGATTGATCGTGCAAAGGTTTGTATGTGCATCTCTTTACACAGTCGAATGTTGTTAAAACACACAGTTTGCCTGTGAGCATATGCAGTGCATGTGAAGATATTTCTACTATGGCTGTAAATAGGATAGCTAGCAGTGGCGGCGCGAGCGCTTTGCCGCCTGGGGCAAACGTCTGTTTTGCCGTCCCACCCTATCAGATCAGCAATATCGTTACGATCACAATGATGGTTATTTGTGTGAAGTTGTGGACTGTGTGAACAGGATGCTAATTTGGTGGAGTAATTAGGCCTACATAAGGCAATGGAACATTGGTTGGTTAGCTACAACTGCCAAAAACAAAACTGCTGCTCATATTTGTGCATGCATGTGCGAAATTTAGGCTCTAATCCAACGACCAATGCAATGCGAAAGGGCACATTTCAACCCCAACATCTCGGAAACCACTTAACCGATTTTGATGACATTTTGAAACTACGGAACTGCCCCCCAAAAAACTACCTCCATGCAAAATTTGATTTTGATCCAACAACATGGGTGGTCTGAGCCAATACCCAGTTTGCCACAGCAAGGTTTCTTTCTTAGTTTTTGGGTTGCATCGCATGCATGCTGCATAGCATAGATGCGGTCTATTGCGACAGAAGGAGTAGCATGGTCTCTCCCTGTGTGTGTCTGTTGGTTATACTTGTGAGCCGTGCAAAAACGGATGAACTGATTGAGTCTTGAGATGCCATTTGGGGGTAACTCAGGTGGGCCCAAGAAACCATGTATTAGATGGGGTCCAGATCCCCCACATGAAGGGGCAGTTTTTGGGAGTTGTCCGGCCCATTGAAAAACATTGTACATCACTGCTGCATACACAGCAATAAAAAATAAGTAATGGTATAAACGCGAATGCTGCTGCCCACTGCACTGCTACCGACTGGCCGATGTTACGTTAACTTTTCCACATGAAAAATCCGCCCTGTGATGCGGCCTGTCGTCAAAATTGTTTGACCACTTGACCACGTGCATATCAGGTGGATCAATTTCCCCTTTCTTCCCTCCCCTTTCCTCCTATCCCCTCTCTTTCTTTTC
>Ga0209780_1001873_pt1 | contig 14419 bp, 6 predicted proteins | sample WorMetexBAHAMAS2_FD_187384 | JGI IMG/M metagenome (GOLD analysis project Ga0209780, IMG submission 187384) | Marine gutless worms symbiont microbial communities from Max Planck institute for Marine Microbiology, Germany - Inanidrilus exumae... | ecosystem: Host-associated > Annelida > Digestive... | reverse complement strand
CGACGAGCGTCGACGTTGATGACGAACGCAAACGTTGACGAGCCACCAGGTCTGACACGCGTAGAAAATCGCAGGATAGGTAAGACGGGGCCAGGCCACTCAGGCAGCGGAAGACGAGTACTGAGAGCTTGAACTCGATCCGCTGCTCGATTCTCAGCCAGTGCAGCTCCTGAAGAAGTGGTGTAACGTGGTCGTACTTACTCCGCGAGAAAACAAGTCGTGCAGTGGTGTTGAGTACGTACTGCAGTCTGCTCAACTGGTAGGCTGGGAGACCGACGAGTGTGGCGTTGCCAAAGTCGAGTCGCTGCAGAACCAACGACACAACAATGGACAGTATCACCTGACGTACACTGCGGATCTGACGGAGTGCAGCAAAGCAGTTCGACACGGTTGACCTAGATAAGATAAAGGTGAACCAGCGTGTCAAATATCTAGGTCAACGGTTATTTAGTACACACATACACACCATACCGATTCCTTTACCTGGTCCACTAAAGTGGTCGGTAAAACTATTATTTACAAGCATACATCGACTGCGTTACGGGATACGTTCTGTGAAGAACAACGTGTTTCTACTGGGTTACATGTCAGGGTATGTGTTAAACTGCCAAACAAAAACTTTATGGCGCTGACAAAAGACGGGAGGTACGAGGAGAGATGGTGGATTGGTGCGGTGAAGGAGACTGACGGAGAAAAAGACAGGGGCAGAGGGGAATGATGCCGAATAGGAGGACGGAAGGGGCAGACATAAGAAATTAAGAAAGAAGAGAACGACGAAATTGGAGCGATAAAAAGAGAACGAATGCCGCCAATCTAAGCGTAACTTCTACGGTTCCTGACAAATAGCAGATCACATATCACGTAGGGCAATCGTTCGGTTGTATATGTGTGTCTGTCTGTCTGGCTCTCCGGACGAGCACTTTAGAAAAATGACCTCTGACCTACGTATTTGGTACGCTGATTCACCTTGACACTATTCATTAAATCACTGCACCAGTAGTTTCACAATACTTCTTATTTCAATACGATCAAATGCTTTTAGTTTTCCTATTTTTTCGTCGCTGTGCCGCGCGCTAGATTATTATGGCCATCTCGTCGGCTTTTGAGCGCACGTAAATCTACCGCATCGTATCGTATTAAAATTAATTACCCGTACGAGGTCTTGTTGCTTGTGACCGCATGAGTAGAAGGCCACCAGTGACTAACAGCAGACAAAATCGCAACTGTTGAGCAGACATTGTTAGACACTACTACTCAGTCATCATCAACAGTAGCAGCATGCCGCCCGAGCTGAGCACAAACCGAACTATTTCGTGGCAATTGAACGATAAACCCAGAAGTCCGCATGCAGTAAAAGCGTAGATGCAAGCCGTCTCGTACTGCCAACCTCAGTACAGTGAATCTGCAATGTGACGTTTATCTAACGCCGTACCGGTACGCAGTCTCCCACCGTCGATCGCATATGCGATTCGGAGTCCAATCACATCAAATTGCGCGAATGATTTAGTATACTCTGTCGGGGTGATTATATCCATATACCCACGTGAACTAGGCGCAGTCGTCACCAACTCGATGCAATAATAGTATAGGCCCATGCGGTGCCTACAGGCGAATGGCGACATTCATGCTCATGGTTTTCAATTTCGTCATTTCCATTAGGTCTAATTCGTATAATAGGCTACGCTACGGGAGCAATTTTAACTTATCCGCATGGCGTTTACCACGGACTTAACTGCGTCTGTTTGACTTCGTCATAACAGCACAAGAAGAACTTACTTTTTCTCATGGTTATAAGATAAAAGACTTCTTTTTCTGCTTCCACGGACTACCCGGACCATTTCGTCTGAGCTACTCGGTTTTTCTTATTTGTTTCGTTTCTGTACCGTTCGCTATATATTAGGCTGGTCATCCCGTCAGCTTTTGAGCGCACGTTAATCTACCGTATCATACCCTAACTGCCAATACTTGCGCCATTCCTTCGATAGTGTTCTGCCGTCCGCCAATGCCATGAGCCCGTCTCATTGGAGTTCAACCAGACAGATCGGCAAGTGAAAAAATTCGATGAACTTTATTGATGACGAAGACTAGTCACCAGTCTCGCCTATTATTTTGGTCGATCATTCAGCGGCGGATTTACAACATGCGGGGCCCTGTTCCATACAATTGTGGGTCGGGATTCCGGGCCCTTACTACATTTCTTTTCTCACTTTCTGCTGCTTAGCGATGAACCTCATTGCGAGCAGCGACGGAGAGTGGTGCGAGAAAATGTCCAGAAAAACCAGAAAGTTTCAGAAAGTGGCGGCCCCTAAATTGGTGACGGCCCCGTTCGGCCAAACAATCTAACACTCCTAAATCCGGCCCTGAGTGAGATCACTTCATCAATACTTACTGCACTGCCTTACAAAGCGTCTGTCTACGCTAGCATGCATGCTCGAGTTAAGGTTTTACGTCACATCCGACACAAAATAGGTCATGTCGGAGACGTTCTTCTCAGCCAGCAAAATGTCCGTCCGTCCGCACGGACGGACATTTCAGACCGGCATTTTTAGATCGACTCTGTCGAAGAGTCGACCTAAAAAACTAAAGCCAGGTTTAGTTGCCTCCTAAGACATCCGGCCTGGAAACGGAGTGGGATTATTCTGATAGAATGGGAATGGAAGTAAGTAAATGAATTACATAAATCGGGGTGCATTACAGCCCCTAGTATGCACGCAATGCAATGGAAACTCGCCACATTCACAAACATGCTATGTATTGTAATACATTTATTGTTCTATCACACTGCCTAGCTGCCAGTGTCACAATAAAGTGAGATCTTCTAGCGACAGTCATGTTAATGATAGATATGCTTCATACTGTTCCAAAGCATCAGAAATACAACGTTTTAACATAACTTAATAGCCTTGCACAGACATGCACATGTTCCTAAAATGCAACACAATTCATACAGAAATTATTCAACGTTGCTAAAAAAACACCCGGGAATGGGCCACTACTGAGCGATAAAAGGGTGACATATATTCCAGAAGGTATGTTGTGATATAAAAGTGGTGGGGGTCTTTAATGACGACTATTAGAAATTACTGCCTAGTCTCATCGTGAGAAACTTCGAGAATAAAAGGGAAAGTATTCTGAAAATCAATCGACATTTAGCAACACAGGCAACAGTATAGTCAGTGACGGAAATCTGGCTGTAATTCTGGGGACGTAAGAGCAGATCCAGAAGTCTTGGTGAGGGGTACTCCTGTAGTACTATAGACGTCTCGTGACCTACAAACGTCTTGTCTCAAAATTCGTCTCGGCTGGTGAGGCCAACGTCTCGGTCTCGTCTCGGCAGGTGAAGGTCTCGGGCTTTAACGTCTCGTGCCCATCCCTATCCGTAGCAGTAGGCAATGCATGTGATGTGGCCTAATAATGCACTAAAGCGTTTTGGAGGCCGAGCTCGCCCAACCCTCCAGGGAAGAGCTTACAGGAAATGTCCCTCAATGTTACTGACACGTTTAAGTCACTGACTGAGCTGAGCACAACGTTTATACAATAAGACAAGTGAATAAGTCACTGCAATAATAATTAACTTCTAGCATTTTTGCCAGTTATTGTCTGGCAGCCTTTAAAACTGGGCATAATACGCCATGTCGAAAAGGGCACATCACTTTATACACCAGTCGTGGATACAAAATAATAACATCAGTCTTCAAAATTCATTCGACGACAACGTGAACCCGAAGAACAGTGACTGCTGTCGAATACGCATGCGATCAGTCGAGTTCCGCTTTGCGATACCAGAACCGTGCTCGGAAATCATCACTACATGAGACAAACGCGGGACCGATTGGCGAGTGTGCGATACACTGCACAACTCCATTATGACCTGTTCACACATACAACACACAACAAGTTTTGTTTCAGCAATATTAAAGAGACGTTTCATCTATTACAAACACCGGCGCCATCAAGTCTAAGTATATTTCAAGCCAGTTTTACACATATTATTCGGTATGAGAATGACTCTACACCTGGATGGAGTCCAATTCAATATGTATCAGCGACAGTTGTGTTATAACCGCTTCTATATGGTATAAATCTGAACAATTGGTTATCATTTAGTACCAGTTAACTGTTTTTGTGGTGTGTATTGCTGGTAAACTGTCATTTCTGTATTTGAATATTACTTATTTATTTTGTTCAATGCACCCACGCACTGGAACAGATTCTGCTGGGAATAATCGTTTCGGTAGAGTAGATCTCACGAAATTAAATGGTTTAAGTATAGGAATATACTTCCGCGTCGGACATAACTTGTAGTCTTTTTTTGGTAGAGAAATCACCCGTACAAATAACACTTTACCACTAGTTCACAGCACCCTTCAATCATATTTTAACAGCTTGCAAGACATGCTGGTATCTTAAATAGTATGCAAATGACGACAATTTTAGTTATACAGAGATCATTTTAGTTTCAGTTACAGTTAGTTTCTTATGAATAATTTTAGGTATTATTTAGTTTTAGTTATGAAAATCTTGTCAATTACAATTATACAGAGTTCCCATTCTCTTGGTTACTACAATTTCCAGGACTTTTTCCGGACCCCAGATGCATTTTCCTAGGACCCTGTCATATGCCAGAGATGTTTAAATATAGAGACAAACAGCAGTTACTATGGGGTCCCGGCCACCAGCGATCTTTTTCCTATATACAGATAAAATCTGAGCTAATTTTTGCAAATTTTGGCATCGGCATGTGCATCAATGGTCCGCCTCCCACATCACAGCCTAGAAAATTCCAGGACTTTCCAGGACCTTGCACTAAAATTTCCAGGACTTTCTAGGACCAAATACATTGTCCAGGACTTTCCAGGGCCTGGAAATTTTACCAAAAAATCCACGATTTTCCAGGACTTTCCAGGAGGCGTGGGAACCCTGATTATAGCTATTTTTTCGTTAACCAGATGCAATCATTTTAGTTTTAGTTACAGATACTGAAATATCGCCAGAGTCAATGCCAAGTGAGCGTTACAATAATGCTACCAGTTTCTTCTATGACAGCCTCTAGTCACAACCAAATTACTACTGCTACGAAGCTGCAAGAACATTGACAAACCGAGTGAAAGAAGACGCTGCCGATCAGCCGTGCGGGAATCCCAACAACATAAACTTGTTGTCTTCTCATCAGGAAAAAACACTACGATTAAAAACAACAATGTACCGCATTGATAGAGCACACAAAAACGTCCTTTCAGTTAAGTTCTACTGAAAACGTAGCAGCTTCTAACAATGCAAACAGTTTACTGCTAATAAGACACAGTAAAAGGACAAATGAGTACAAAATGATGACACGTTTTCACTGTGGAAGACAAGCACAGGCTTAAACTTAAGACCAGAGAACTATTCTATTCATCAACCATCAACTTATGCTAAACAGGATGCCAAGCCTACATCGTAAACCAGTCAGCCGCTGTCAATTATCCATAAAAATATTAACATTTCAAATACAGATGATCCCCAAAATATATTTAAACAAGGTGTCGCCCTAACGGGACGTAACTGTACTGGCCCACCGTGCAGTGTCGGCCGCCCAACCGCCCATGTGCCTGGCCCACCGTCAGTGTTACAGACGATGACAGACGACGCCGACAGACGCCAGCAAGCAAAACAATACTGGCCCACTAGACGGGCCAGTAACAAGTGGTCAGAGAATGTTGACGAAAGGCCACGTCGCAGGTAAGCGGATTTTGCACAGGGGAAGGACAACATAATGTGACACCGTCCACTGTGGAGCATTGGAGCCAGCTGACGCAGTGCTGTCGGTTGCCACAGTCGTAATGATGCCATTATTGATTTTTTTGCTGCACATGACGCATTAGTGACTCACAATGGGCCAGACAACCCCATAAAATTGCCCCTTCCTGTGGGTGGGGGATCTAACCAGATACCTTGGGTCCACGCGAGTCAGCCCCCTGAATGACATCTCGATCAGTTCAGCCGTTCTTGCGGGGCCCACGAACGTGACCAACAGACAGACAGACAGACAGACCATGCTACTCCGTCTGTAGCAATAGGCTGCATCTAGCTACTGCTGCAATCCAATCCAATATTAGCATGCACCACTATGGGTGCGTAGTGCTATACGAAGCCAGCATTCTCCAGAAAGGTCGATTCTGAGCTGCATCTCTTGCCTCCGGCAGCTCCACGTCAAACGAGGTCAGGTCACCGTTTATGTTTTTGAGCAAGATGGAGCTGCAATGCAGCCTAAAAGTTATTCATTTCTATTTAACCCGCCATTTTTGGAGAAAAGAGATCGGCTGGATCTCTCCAGATGGAAGTTTTGGGGGGAAATTTGAGCAGTTTTACCGGCCAGATGACATTGCTGTCATCCAAACAACAATGTCAAGGCGATGTACGTGTGAGAAATTCACACAGGTTGAGTGGTACCGTAGTCTTCAGTGTGGTTGAAGATCGCCTGAGTCCGGTGCTCCTGCTTTCCGGTCACTCCAGCTCCAGTGTATGCGATGAGACTGCGACATGTTGACAGTTCCCACAGCCGCACGACGGAATCTTTGCCACTCGACAGCACGTACTATGTACATTGTACATAGATATACATACATAAGTTTTTTTGTATAGCGCATATAGATTCGATAAAGTCACTATCACATCGGACGACTAGCACTGCATAGATTACATTGCAGGACACTACCATGTTAATATACTCCAGAAAGAGCCTATGTGGGAGGCTCAGTGGTCTAATGATTAGGGTGTTGGACTCGCAATTACATGGTCGTGAGTTCAATTCCCAGCCTCTCCACCGCATTATTGGTTAACAACCCTAGGCAAGTTATTCACACTCACGTGCCTCCGTCACCCAGCAGTATAACCAGATATCGGTGAAAGCTCGGGTGCAAACAGGCACACCATGTGATGCACTAGCCCTGTATCCATGGTGTCGCAGTATAAGCTGGCGTCTGTTTGAGGGCTACACAAACGGTGGAGATCAGTGCCGCCTATAGGCCCACGTGACTCGTTTTTTTCTCGGTGGCCTATGTGACTGAACGGTAGAGCGTTCGCTCGTGATCCTAAAGGTCGCGGGTTCAAACCTCGGCCGGCCCGCTTCCAGGTAACAGTCTTGGGCAAGCTGCTCACATGCATGTGCCTCTGTCACCATGCAGTATAATTTGGTACTGGCTGATGGGCGGTGACGCTCTACGGCTGGGAAGGTAACCGCAGGCCTGGCGGAAAGTAATGGCAGCCTACCACCGGGTGGATGGCTTCAAGTCACCTGCGGGCTAACTGCCTGAACATCGAGATCAGCTGCGGGCCCAACGCTCGGTAACGAGTATGGGAGAACTTTACCCTTTTTTACTCAGTTTATCGACCTCGAAAGGACGAATGGCTGAGTCGGCCTTGTTGGCTGACCTGTAGTGGATGGTTTACCCACATAAGGTTGAGCACAGGACAGGGAAAGTTTGCCGGCCAAAGACTGACGTTCTACCACTGTACCACGCCACCAACGTGGCATGGCACAGTGTGGTGTGGCACATGGATAAGAAAGGTGAGGTCAGGTCACTGGTTAGGTTCAATGATACGGATATAAAACGCCGGTTATCTTCCGTATCTGAAATACAGTTGACCCATAATCGGTTATAATCCAATGATCGAGTTGCATGCATTCATGCAAATGCTTGTCCATGCCAGCCAACTATCCAAATGCCTCGCCAACCATCAGTGTTTCCGGCAGTCTTCAGTGATGCTGACTGGCTGTCTGTCTTGCAGTGTAAATTTCATTTTGATCTACTATTTATCTTTAGTTTTACAAATGTTTTTTTTCCGTTTTAGTCTGGTGCCTCCATATACCTGGAACCGACGGCGCTAGCATCATCGTCAACTAAAATAAACCAGCATTCAGAAGAGTAAAAAGACAAATCCCGGCATTGTTTGTATTGTGACCTTGACCTTTGACCCCAAAATAAAAGGGTTTCCAGGACTCATCATGGAACATTTGTGATCACAGCTGCATTGGTTTTTGAGATATCGTGCAGATAAACACAGACAAATCGTAGTAAAAAAACCTATCCCGTGACTGCCGTCAGCGTAGGTAAAATTATTATCCGACTGAAATGACTGGTGACACACGTGGGTACCTTTGCATTGCGTGAGAATACAACGGAGCAGACTGGAGCACCATCATGCGCCCGTTCAAATGTGTTAACACACTTGTTACTGACGCCGTCCCAGATTTTAATGCTGCCGTCTTCTGACGCAGTTACATACAAGTTGGCATTTGGACTGTACTTCACCTGAAAGAAATTGTTATACACATAATGCCGCAATGCTATTCAACTTTAGCGACCATACCTACAAATGCAGGCAATTTGTCAAGTCGGGGTGCTGGAAGTTGTGCTGGTAAGTTGACATTAAATTTATTAAACTGATAGTTTAAGGCCAAAATTATCATTTTAATAAATTTAATGACAACTTACTAATGCAACTCTAGCCTCACAACTTGTATTGTCTGCCTCCACAGGCGTGGTCGTTCAAGTTGAATCACTTTCCACCGATAACACATAAGCTTAGCACAATGTCGTTTGCTGTATGCGTAACTAGAAGTTTGGCTAACAAAAATATGTCCAAATACATCTTTAAAACATTATGGCAACTGCTGGAGGAGGATAATTCACACGCCGGAAGCTTGTTGCAATGCTGATTCAACAGTGTCAAAAATTACGAGCAAAAAATGGGAAATTAAGTATATAAAACAAAGTTTTTAAAATGTTTAAAATATAAGTATAATGAACTGTTTCATAGAAGTATCGGCATTATCCTATCACAAAGTTACCATGTGTTATTAATGTGAGTAATCCGGCAATCATGAATTTGCTGTGGTCAGTGGTCAAAGCAATACAATCTTATCCGAGGTGATATGAGTTCCTTTCTCGCAGGAACCAGAAAGACCAAATAACTGGAGGCATTCGGAATTCAATTCAATTAGTCTACACTGCCTAAATGTTCCGAAAGAATTCTGAATTAACAGGTGGGCACGCCCAAGCCATTTAATGAGGCCATTTTCCAGTTCTCCCTAGGTTTTCTTCCTCCATTTGTTTGAGAAGAGAATTTTGGAGGTCAGCGGCACAGGTTTTATACAGACAAGAGACCTTTCTGTCACCCAACCAACAGCTCAAACTTTAGTTGTAAACTTGGTTTTAAACCTAATTAATACGCAAAAAGTGACAATGCAGATCAGTTTAAAACCGAGTTTAAAACTTTGGCTTTAAACTCAGTTTCAACTGAACTTAAGATCAAACTGTGGTTCTTTTTTGTGTCTGTATTTCTGTGTCTTTTTTGCGTCTGTATTTGTGTTCTTTTTACTTGTACTTTATGTAAGATTTAATAATAAATAATAAACTGCAGTTACGCAGAGCGTTGGTTTAAAACTATACTCTGCAGTCTACATTAAGCTTCAGCTTAAAACGTTAATTTAAAGCTAAAGTTTAAGCAAACGACAAAGTCATATAGTGTCAAAGGACTGAAGGGATTGTGAGATTACTAGTCATTTATGAAAAATACCGAAGCATTACCGCAGTGACAGGAGCAACGTGTTGGTCATTGGGGTTGCTGGCAACAAAACACTGGAATGTGTTCACATCATACAGTCGCACTACAGACACAAACAAGCACCACACTTGACAGAACGGTTGGTTCTATGAGTTAGATTTTACAGCCCACTGGACACAAAATTAAAGTGACCATCCGTCCCGAATTTTCTGGGACAGTCCCGATTTTTAATAACGTGTCCTGGAAAAAACAGTTCTCCCAGGACGCCCATTTGTCCCGTTTTTGGCTTAGTATCTCAAATTTGTCCCGATTTTCCCATCCCTGCAGCTGTGTGCATATGCATTGGTGGCCAAAAATTAGCCAGGTTTTATCTGTATATAAAAAAATCGCTGGCAGTCGGGGCTCCAACCCAGACCCCTCTGGGGGAGCTCACGATGACCCCCAGATCCCAAGTGGGCCTCCAATGGCTTGCTCGTGCCTGTGGCTTGCACCCTACAATTTGCACCTTTGGCACTTGTCCCAAATTGTGGTACCCAAAGTATGGTCACCTTACACAAAATATGTCATTTCGGAGATGTTCTTCCCAGCCAATCCCTTGACTTAGTACTGAACACTAAATCTAGCACAACAAAAGCAAATATATATACACATAACAAAATATACTGTGACCCAAAATAAACAAACAACAAAATCGAGGTCTGATTGCCTCTTATGACCTCGAACCTTTCCCATCTTTTTTTAACCTCAACGGAGTGCACGGCACATTTTTTCTAACCTTAATAGGTTGTGCGGCACATACTCAGGGGGCAGCACACGATGCAGCCAGTGTACATTTCCATCCGAGTATTATGAGGAAACATATACTTTTATTAATATTAGTTATAATATCCGCAGTGAACAAAATACACATTATAAGTCATTTAACATTAATGTCACAGTCAACAGCAGCTTATTGTTAGTAAACATCTAAGTGAGAAATAAACAGACATCAACTATTCTCTACTAGACAACTTTTGGACAACAAAGACCACTAAATGTGAACTGTTCTTTGTCTACAGCCTAACCCCACAAAAATTCCTCCCAATTCTGAAGCAGAGAGGCTGGACTACAGGATGTAATTCAGTGAAAAACTGAAAGACCAAAGTCATGCCTGCAATTTTATCGCGTGATTTTGTCGTGCAACATTATCGTGCGACAAAGTTGCAGTATGCAACTGTGCATGTCGCACACTGCAACTTTGTCGCATAAACGAGAATTGACCAATCAGCATTCACAGCATTCTTGCAACAAAGTCGCACAGAATACAGCACTGCTCTATTCAGAAAATGAGTTGCGTGACTGTTAAAGAGTTGCTTGACGCGCAATGTTACATTTGCGATTTTGTCGCGTGATATAAAGTTGCGCAACAAAATTGCAGATGTGACAACTGCTCGTGCATGGAACAGTCTTCCAACCAGTGTCACTACAGCTACTTCCCGGGCTTCCTTCAAAAGACAATTAAAAACATTTCTTTTCACAGAGTAGTTCCCGCAATTCTAGTTTGCGCACCGTGTCCTAGAAGCACTTTTTGCTCATTCCACATTAATCTGTACGTATCTAACTAACTAACTAACTTAGGCAATGCAGTCATCGAGGCATATTTCTAGAAATAACCAAGACACACATGTTGGATGGCTCGTGCCGATGAGCATGAAGTCACCAGATGGATGAAAGCTCATACAGCACACTTCAGCTGCCTCCTGTCAATCAAAATTTTACACAGTAACTGTCAATAATCCACCACAAACAGCAGACTAACTTTTCTTCACCGTGTTTCACATGCAATAACACGTTTCCTTGATACAACTCTCAATACATTCTCCACACGAACATAGTTGTATTGAATGGTCACCACTTTCCAAGCAGTAAGAAATTACTCGATGCAGCACGTACTAACCCTCTGTATAATACAACATTTCCACACTGATTTCAATCTGACTACATTCAAATGTGCTTATTGTAATATTTACTGTATTTTTTATCAATCTGCACGATTTGTGTGCAATGTCAATAAATATGTGAGAAATAACAGCTTGATAACATTAATATTAAACCAGGAGACACTTGATAGAATGCATACCTCTGCCATGCCAGTTATAACCACATAACAACCACAACATTAATCAAAACAATAATTACAATAAAATGTGATGATATACAACGACTGCTGCTCCTTCTCTTTGGAAATAATTACCTTATCCTGTCATGGCTTCTCCTACTCTATCCTCCTTTAAACAAGCTCTCAAAGCTCACTATTTCCAGTCGTCCTTTTAGTCTTCCGTCCACTAGCCACCTGCACCCGTGCCTCAGATTCTACCTTAGATACTGGAACGTTACAAATTCTTAGTTGTATTGTATCGTATTAACAAGGACACAACCTGAATACTCTTGTACGCCTTCTTCACTGACGGTTTGGAGTATTCGTAGAACTTAATGCTGAAGTCGCGACTTCCGGATGCAAGAATCTGATAGACAGGATGAAACTCAACACAGCAAACTTCCTGCACATCATGTGACACACAGCAAAAGGACTGACCACAGACTGGACAGAAGCAGCAGCAACAGCATGACTGACCACCTTGACCCAGCATGCTTTGCTGCCTGGACAACGGCATGTGTGTAGTGGAGTTAAATGAGCAGTGTTCCTTCCCTCAGAAGTCTGTGACTGCGAACTATGACCCACAACCTTGACCTTCAAATTTGACCTAGATAGTGTCAAGGTGAACCAACATGCCAAATATATCGGTCAAAGGTCGTCTTGTTCTAAGGTTATTGTCAGGACAAACAGACAGACTCACACACTGGACCAACTGCTCTCTGGACAACTAAAGCAGTTGGTGGCACTAATAAGACAAAATTTCTAATAACTAGAAAAAGTCAGTATTCATCACAGTGCAAAAAACCACGCTGGCACTGTTTTATTTTGCCTCGTGACCTTGACCTTTTAACCCCAGTATTAACGACTTTCAAGGACTCATGGTGGAACATTTCCATATCAAGTTTGGTGATAGTTGCATCGTTTTTTACATACCATGCTGAAAAATAGACAGACAGACAAACATATAAGTGAAAACCTTACCCCTCCAACTGCCATCAGTGTGTGCAAATAGCAGTAATTATTAGCACTTTTAATACAAATTGTGGACAATTAACTATTGATGACTGACAAAAATGGCAAATTTAAAAATGATGTAAAAAAGAAACTAATGCACTAACATGAGAGTGGTCATAGAGCGTCCGTATAACGGGATGGTTTTCCATCTGCTGCTGTGGTGATTCCTGTGCCAATATGTCGGCTGGTGTTACACTCTTTGCCAGCATGCGTTCCACGTCTAAAATCTACAACAGAACACACCACCACGCTCACAACCACCAGAACTCTTATCCTTTCTAACAACCGTGCTACAGAAACAGACAGACAAAATGACAGAGGACACACTCTACTCAACATATCGACCTACCTTCAACAGTCTGGAATTCTCTCCCTTCTACTCTTTGTTCGTCGCAAACTAAACACTCTCCAAAAACATCTTAAAACCGATCTTTTTCAGTCTGCATTTAATAGCCCCTAGCGACTTGTCCAGCGCCTCTGATTCATTCTACTGAATGATTATGACGCTTAATCAAATTTTATTACTTACTTACTTACTTAGTTAATGGCCGTTTTTGAGTAAACCTGGATCAGCTGGTTCTCTATCAATTTTCTTCATTCACATGTCCCAAAAAAGATCGAGTGATTGATTGATTAAGGTTTTAGGTACCACCCAACACAAAATAGGTCTTATCTGAGACGTTCTTCACAACCAATCTCTTGGCTTAATAATAATAAATCTAACACAACAAGAGCCAAACATGTATCAAGGACAGCAGACTTCACCATCATGTGCTTGCAGTGTGGCCGCCAACTGGTGCCGCCACCTGGCGAACTCGACCAAATGTAACATCGTCTTTGATTCTGCCCCATTATGTGAAAAAAATGATGTCACCCACAAGACTAGCATATATATAGACATACAGACATGCTCATACTTTGCACCCTCCCTGGGTAAAGCAATAAAAATTAGCCCCGAATGATGGCGTACAGGGACTGACAGTCGACTCTTCGCAACGGACGTTTGTGCCAACTTCAAAGTCATGCGACACAAAAGCTAGGCCGAATATCAAAAATCCGGTCCAAACAAATTTAGATATTGTGTCCTAGTTTAAGAATCCATGGTCAGTTGCCAGCTCCCATTGTAAATGGCAAAGGAGATAGCTTTTGAAAATGGAAGGATTTCCAACTTTGAAGGGCTCGTGACCTTGACCTTGCACCGGGTCATACAGCATACCGTCTTGCATCACTCATTGATCTCTACCTACATGCCAAATTTCACTGAAATCGTAGAAACTTTCTGTGGACAAACAGACGTACGCATGTACGTAAGGACGGATGGGCATTTGAGACCGGCTTTATTATGTCGACTCTGTCAAAGAGTCGACCTAATAATATGGTGATGATGATGACGTACAATTTAGCAGATCACTGTATGGCCACAAATTCCTACTAACCTTTATTGAAGCATCTTCTGAACCAGTTGCAATTAGCTGACCTAAGCAAATCACATACATTCCATACCAATAAAGATGCTAAAAGATGTCTCTCATCAACTTTTGTGCATTTATTGTTTTAACGGTAGCATCTGCCTTCGAATTAGAATTGTTCTGGAATAAATGGAATCTGTCGCGAAATGGAATCTGTCGCGACTTTCAAGCGCCATCTGAAAACTAAACTCTTTAGGGATGCGTACAGTTTATCGGAATAACTATTAATTAGTTTCCAGACTATTTTTTA
>Ga0209780_1001872_pt1 | contig 14426 bp, 8 predicted proteins | sample WorMetexBAHAMAS2_FD_187384 | JGI IMG/M metagenome (GOLD analysis project Ga0209780, IMG submission 187384) | Marine gutless worms symbiont microbial communities from Max Planck institute for Marine Microbiology, Germany - Inanidrilus exumae... | ecosystem: Host-associated > Annelida > Digestive... | reverse complement strand
AGGTATGGAGGTTGGGTAGTTGTGAGAACTTTGTAGGTAAGTGAGAGGAGCTTGTATTCGATGCGTTCAGTGATCCTGAGCCAGTGAAGAGAGCGTAGGATAGGAGTGATATGACATGACTTGGGAACTTTCATGACAGTACGAGCAAGAGAGTTCTGTATGCACCACTGTGCCTTACTGTGAGGGTGGTGTAATTAAGCTTTTGCTATTGCTGCCGTTTCTGATAGCTTGTCCACACATGCGCACCAGAAGATAACCAATTCAGTCACTGGTTGTTTTATCATATTCTACTGAATTCCACAAATATGTGGAAACTCTAAAGTAAAGGGCAAATTCCATGGCTCGTCTCAAAATTCCAAGGCTGGTGGAAAACTGGCTGTAATGATGACGATGATGATGATGATGTATGCAGGCTGCGGGTCAGGGCTGGTCATCATCTGTTGGAAGTGATGCAGTGACAACTTCGACATCAGCAGCCGCAGTGGCAAGTGTTCCACAGCCGAGTTCAGTTCAGTTGTACAGTGATATGCGTGTTGCCGGCGTGTCACCCGCCTCATCACTGTCAGCAGTTGACCTTCAGGCCAGCGCCATCTACCGGTCATCTGTTGTCTATCAGCAGGTAACAACATTGATTATCATGCTGCGAGATGAAGTCACGTGTCTCTTCAGTGTTTTGATGCTGTCGGTTAGGCAACAGGAACAGCTTTCAGCAGTAAAAACCCGCTCCACAAACTCCAGAGGGTTATTCACTTGGTAGACCCAGCTTAACCTGGTGTAACCCTGCATACTAGACCTGTTTACGAAAAAAATGGAACTGTTACTATATATAGTTGAATGTTACGGTGCATATTTTAGTTGTCAACCTGAGAAAAGAGTCCAAATAAACTCCAGTCCCCACGAAATTGTTGACAGAGTTTTGCAGACATAAATGCACTAATATATGAATGTGAACATTTGATGTGCAGCAGCGTAGTCATTTTGAAAATAAACTGACGGTCCTGTTCTTCTGGTGTATGAAAGATTGCAGAAATTCTGGAATGCAAAAACATGCAGTTCGCTGTGTGGTCACATATATAGTGTGAAGTAGGCTACAACTAGGTCACCACGAGGTATATGTTGTCTGCTGTTGGTGGTGCTATGTCTATTGAGGTGTAGTGCCGTAGTTGATGATACAGTGAGTGGTGTTGATACATATTTGCGTACGTTCTTGTCAGCGGAGTTGTTGTCTTTGTGTCACGTGATGAGACGACGCGTCACCCATTGACTGAGGTTTGCATCGTCGTCCTCTGTAGATTTTACAGCTGCTGCTGCTGCTGCCAACGCCGCCGCCGCCGCTGCTCAAGATGATGATGATGATGATGATGATGAAGATGACGATGTTTACTGTTGCCTTGGCAGGCATGCTTTGTGTGACATTATGTTTTGTTGCCAGTGCTTTCTTCATTGCAACCTCATCTTGTTATTGTGAATGTTGCTGGTGGCGATGACGACAGTGAACGGTGCATGGTGTTAGTGCTAGTGAGCCGTGGTCACTTTGCCGCGCTGCTGTCCACTTCTTGCTTGCTGTCTTTTCCGCTCATTGTTGTGTATTTTTCATTTTTTATGCGTGCTGACATCACGTCTTTTCTGACGGATGCTGCTGCTGTTGACAGAACTTGAGTGGTGACATTGACGATCGGTAAAACTGCGTGCGTGTGTGTCTTTCCATGTTTAAGATGCGATGTAAACTTTGAGTTTAATTTTACTGATTACTGTTGGACTGATGATTAACTGGATTCAACTGTCACTCAAAATATAGGCAAAATTCTGCAGTTTTACCATCAGTGTATTAAAGCGATGAGATAGCTGAGTTGCTGTGTGCTGTCTGCAATTGAGTGCAGTGTCATGATGGTGATTGGCAGCCCATCTGTCCATCAGCTTGTGATGCCATTTCATTGCTGCTGCTGCTACGTACTGTTCAGTACATAGACACAGTCAACCAGTCATTTGGGTGGTCTGTCTATCTGTCTGTTGTGATGCCTGCTGCCAGCTGTAGACATGATTGATTGACATAGTCGTAGTTCTAGCTGTCTGTAATCGGTATTTGTTATGCGGTGGTTTGCTTCCTGCCATTTTAACTGTGCTTCTGTTATTATGTGGCCACTGGCTAAGAAGCATATGCCTGTGTGCAAGTGTGTATGGGAGTTGCATTTGAACCTACTCACAGTTTACCCTCTGTTGAGACACTTTATCATTCACGTGCAGATTGTGGGGTGTACATAGGTGTGTATGGAGTGTGTTGGTGTATGGTGTGTGTCTAAGACATTGGGTTGCCATGCTATACATTAAACATTAATGCCGTGACAGCTTGGTTAATGTAGATATTAGTTGTATCTTGATGGCTCTGAGCTGAGCTGGCTATGTGCCACGCAATGTCACTCCATATGCACCGCTGCCTGCTGCACGACGCTGCATCCGCCGAGCTGTGTCTGATGTTCTACTAGATGTTTTCAAACATCCGTGAACTTATGATAATGGCTCATAGAAAAACTGGATAAGCCATTTGTCATCATCATCATCACAGAACGTTGCTATTAAGTCATGATATGTGATGTTAGAACACAGTGAATTTCCAGAAGTCTGTATCAGAACTAGTCAGTAGATAACTTGGTCTAAAATAGTAATTTTGTGTAGTTTTCATTTTACACTGACGGTTGGATGGAAGAAGTACGTCTGGCCTGTAAAAAACCCGTATCAATAATTCCAAAGATTCTTCTCTGGAATAGAGGAGAAGAACCCGGCTGTGCCAGGTTCACCTACAAAGATTCACATGAAGAAATGACTGTTAAACAGAAGTGATAATAGTAGTAGAAAAATAATATGGTCTTGTGATGTCTGCTGAGTTTTAGTCTGCATGGATTCCCTTATGCAATGCTTTCTATTCAGATGTGGGAAAGCATGCTCACTGAACTTGGCGTGCAAGTGTAGCAGTCTGTTGACTATGTTGATTAAAGACTGGGGCTTGGTCAGCTGATGGTCAGTTGTGCAGTCAATGTGAAAATGTCCTGATGAAAAGTACCCCACGTGGGGCCAGGGTACCCCCTTTCCGCCTTTGCTCCTCCCTTGTCCATTCACTTCCTCATCTTTTGCTCTGGGTGGCTGCTGAACAAAACGGCAGCCAGGGTTGAGGTTAATATATTGCTGGCCTTCCTCTACTGGGTAGGGATAGGTCTCCAACCCTGATCTTTTGTCTCTGATATAGCCATATTTGTGCGGAAACGGGATGTTAAACTCCAACTAACTAACTAACTCCTGATGAACGCACGTTTACCTTGCTGTGCGATGTGGCACGTCATATGTGCACTGTGCTAAACAAGAACAGTTGCGAAAACCAGTTTTCTGGATATATGTCAAATGCGGTCATTGACGTGGCTTGTATTTTGATAATGATGTGTATGTGTCATGTTTGAATGTGATGCTGCTGTGCTGTGTAGACTGCTGCGGCAGCTCGTGCAGCTGATGACAGTTCACCTGCGCTGCAAGTCAGTCGTAAACGTCGACTTGACCATGCTGATGACGTCCTTCTGGTATTCTCTCTTTTCACTTAATGCTTGTATGTGTTAGTAGTCTCAGTAGCAATAGCATCATGTTTGCCGACCCAGCCTAACTTGGTGCAACTCTAGAAAACTGGTCCCTAAAACAAAATTATTAATAGTAGTAGTAGTAGTAATCGTTGTAATTGCAGCAACAACTAGATGGCCTTCAGTAGAGTGCACACCTCTGCTATGCCAACTGAATTTGATGGAATGTCACTAATGCATGGCAAGTAGGTTACTTACTTACAGTTAGGAAGCAACAGTGGCGAAAAAGAAAAGAGAATCTGGAAGGTGCATTTTGCATGGCAGTGAAATGTGTCGCCAAATGGCAAATGTCACAGATAGTTGAGAGATGACAGGAGACTGTTGTGGTTGTTATGGTCACATCCATGTCTGTGTCCTCTACATTGGCACAGAGACCCAGCCAGTGATGGTAGGCTGGTTGGCTGCTGAGCTGGCCCAGGCCTTGCTTACCTGGTACTGGCTGTACCTGTACGAGGTAATGTGAGTAGCATGTGATTGCAGTAGCTGTGGCACGGCGTGTGATGTTAACGTGTTCAGGCAATGAACAGTGGTGCTGCTGGAGCCGGTGTTGGCCTGCTGCCTGCTGCTGCCGCAGCTCCGGCCATCCTCCCGACCATGATGTCGGCCGTCAAGCGACCGGCGCTCGTCGACAACAAGACGGGATTACCGGTCTATCAGCCACTGCCGACTGCTGCAGCTGGTTCCTCACCTTATCATCAGTTGTCAGCCATGCCGCTGCAGCCGCAGGCACGCTACATCACTCTGCCGGGTATGTCCCAGAGTATACCTACACACGTGTGTACAACTGTGTACTGACAAATCCTAGATGCAGATGCACACAGTGTAAATAAATTGTAAATAGAGTTCAAGAGTCAAAGGTCTTAGGTCACACACATCAAAATGTTGAGTGTGTAAGGATTTTAGTAGCAAAGCAGACAGGATGCGTTACCTGGTGCCAAATGGCTTGGAATCTTAGTGATAAGGTTAATGTCATCATGTGTGTCGTCTGCATGTGTAGTTGCTGGATGTCCAACTGTGCTTCCACCATTCTAATGGTTCTTCAGCTTCACCAACTTGTAAAGGTTGTATTAGTTTGGTCATTTTGCTACATTATGCATTGTATACAAGCACTAGTGGTGCACCCTCCAGCCTAGGCCGCTCGATTGTCATGCCTACAGTGCTTGGTCCATTGCACCTGGCGCCCACTAGTTTGAATTCCCCGATGTTGCTCGCCACCCATTTGCAGCAGTGTATATAGTAGATGGAGTATGGAGCGTGAGCTTGCAGACACGAGCGTTGTTCGCTAACCGGCCCATGACCATTCGGAAGGTGTAAGGGGCACTCTGAGTATATTGTTAATTGCCGCTGGTCCTGGCAAGGGACACATTGCCACCACCTGTCAAATTACATTGAACCACCTGTCTAAAGCGGCGATGCACCTAATGTCAAATTACATTGACCACTTGTTATCTTTGGACGGCCACATAGACAGTCGCACAGATAGCCAAGCGCTTCGAGCCGAGTAGTGTATTGTGTTCATTCAACACAATACAGCCATCTAGTTATGGGTGTAGTTTCCATACTATTTGGCACATGACGGTCTACTGAGTTGATTTGCTACATAACAGTCATTGATTTACCCATTTCACCTACGTACTGCTGCTACACTACCTTGGAAAATTTTACCGTAATTGTTGTATTGGGCCAGCACACCATGCATATCAGACGATTGAGCTTCTTCAGCGTGAAATTCCTAAATTCATTCCTGCGGAATTCTGGCCTCCAAATAATCCCGATGTTAGCCCTGTTGACTGTAAAATATCGGACACTATGCAGGACTGTGTCTATCAGACGCCAGTTCGAGACGTGAACGATCTGAGACAGCGCTTGATTGATACATGGCATAACTTGTCGCAGAGCATTGTGGACGATGCTAGTGATGAATGACGGAAGAGAATTCAGGTTTGTGTGAATGAAAAATGAGTACATTTGAACACTAGCTATAGTAATTCCACTTGAACTCAGACTGGTTGTGCAGATAAACAAGATGCTGTTTTTAACAGTCTAGTAAGTAAGTAATATACCAGGCTGGTTGTTGTTTACAGTGCCAAGCATGTCAGTTGTCAGCAGTAAGACTGCTGCTGTGGTGATATGATGAAGTGACTGATCCATCATTCCAGATGTGAGCTGCATGCCATGCTGCAGCTGCTGAGCCAGCCGAGTGACTGTGAATGTTGCCGTTCCATTTCACTTGTACTCTATGATGTCTGTACTCATTTATGCGTTTCATTGTGATCATTTATACCGTCATTTATGCAATTTTATCGTCGTTGTGTACATATTAGCACGTTGTTTGACATTGATTTTAAGAAGCTGTAGAAAGGTTGTTATTTTTTGATGTTAGATGTGCCTGATTAGTGTTGTAAATTGAGAGATACGGATTTTACTGCTATTTTTGTCCAGTTTGTAAATCCGAGCCATATTACTTGTGATGTATCCGAAGAGGTCGATATGTGTCAACTGTGCAGGCGTCATTTGACTGTATCACGTCATGTGCCACGTCTTTTGACAGCAGCGTCAGACAGAAGTGCTGTGTTGTGTTAATGGTGCCATAGTCTTGTCTTGCAGAATGAATATGATATGCTTATCTGCATTAGCCTGGTAGGTCACTGTTCATCAAAATCTATAACATGTGACCAGCATGATTTCAGATGCAGAATGCATTGTATTTTGGATGGTATCAAACTATTCTGCATAGCAACAGAGGCATTTGAGCTTGCTGAGCATCATTACAAAACATTGGCTGATGAAATGGATGAACAACATCAGCCGACTTTGCTGTTCTGTCTGGCCGCTGCAGTGCTCTTGCTGTACCATGTTTGTATGCTGTCTCTACGGCAACTTCAACAGTTGCCATGTATTGAGCTGCTAAGTTAATTGCATTGGTTGCATGATTTTGCAGCAAACAAAGCCAATGCTTGTGTGATGCGACTGCCTTTATTTGTTGGTTGTTAAGCTATGGTTAAGTGATAAATATACAACATGTAATCTGTTGGACGCAGGTTGCGTTCCGTTAAATCACGCGAGTGTCGGGTTTCTTGTTCTGTGAACATTGTCAGTGCATTGGCCGAAATCATGTCGACATAATTAATCACGTTGAATGTTACCTTCAAAATCCTTGTACAGGTATGGCATTGAGAGCCAGTGTAAAGATGTATTGTTAGTAGTCAGGTGGTGCTTTGACGCTGCTAACTCAGCCCATTAAACCTCCTTCAGTTATCCCAAGCTTTGTCTTTTGATGGATCCAACACAGTTTGAAATTGTATGGACAGAACAAATTGACTAGTATCTTGAAACAAAGAGTGGTAATTGGATGTGGTAAGTAGTCCCCACAACTGCTGCCACCATCTGTTAGTGCACCAAACCACTAAGATATCGGTGCCAAACTGCTAATTTTAGCAACTGTCACAACCTATAACAGTAGTCGTAGCAGTTTATGTTGTAAAAATGCTAGTAACGGCAATTATAAGACTGTATAATGCATGTGTAAAAGTGTAAACGCGAGAAAGCTGCACAAGACAACATTCAATAAACTGGCAGTCTGGCATGCTACATCATGTTGAATCTGCTAGGGGTATTGGTGGTCACACTTTTAGTTAATTTCTGAGCCATTTATTTATGTTTATACTTGAAATGAGTATCGTAACATAGCTAAGTTTATTGTAAGTTTATTGTAACTTTTCCTAAGTTTATGATATAAATTTTTAAAATCAACATTGTCATAGCTTTGTCCTAACGTCTTTCCTACGTTTGGTCATTTTCTTACGTTTTTCCTAAGATCATCTTTGGAACTCTGGAAAAACAGGCCCCGGCATTTATTAGAACAGTGACTACAGAACATACTCCCCTCTTGCTGAATACAGGCCGATGTTTATTAGAATGAAAAAAGCCTGGCACCTATTAGATTAGCATAATTAATTATTACAAATTAATGTAATACATACTTTGCCTAAGATTTTTTTTCATTTCTGCCACAGTAGCATTTGCATGGAAGTATTGTAATTATATCCATGTGTACATAATAGCTGAATTACTATTATGTCATATTCCTTAGTTAATTGCTAGTGGCATTTTATAGGAAGCCAACATTTATTGGATACTCATTATCAAGCATCTGATATTTATTTGTGACGTGACTATTACTGGAAGTTTTGCAAGTATGGTGTATCAGTTGCTGAGTTTAAATCTTGGAAAACTGGTTGTCCAAATTTTATATGAAGGTGAGTTTTGTCCACGTTGTTGACTTTTGACTGCTCCAGTGTTGTGTTCAGTGCATAGGTGAACAGGTAGACCTGATGCGGTGGTCGATGACTGGCTTGCAGTAGTTACTTCTGTAGTACAAAACCATTAGGGGTCGTCCATAAAGGACGTTTGCAGCGAGAGGGAGGGAGGATTGGCTCAGATGCGGACAAGGGGGAGAGGGGGTTTGATTGCATGCAGATGTCCACAACTCAGTATCACACTGAGGCTAGCCATGCTGGTGTGCAGCTGCATGGCGTTTCTTGTCACTCCTACAGTGATGGCTGTGGCTGTACTAAATGGACCACTCAGGTTGCTAGACGTCTGCTGTCTGTGGCTCTTGGAATGTGGCATGAAGCCCATGCATCAGTCAGAGGTGAGTCAGCCACAAGCCATCCATCTCTGGCGGCCCACGCACTGCTTGTATGATGTATGCAGATGCGAACATGGGGGTAGGGGAGGGGTCAGCCAGATGCGGACGTCCTTTATATATGGCCCCTTAATGGTTATTAAGATGTTAGGCTGAATCATATTGTAATTCATGACCAGCATGCTGCATATATTACTTACTCTACAGTTTACTGAATGTGAAACAAGGTGTTTTGTATATAATTGCTATGTAGTCTACTTATTTTCAGATATAGCTGCATATATTACATGTCATGTTAGTAATAATATGTGCAGTTCTAGCTGCTGTAATTGACGACCATACAACAGGACAGAACTGCATATATTATTATTATTATTAGCACTGATTGGGTGCATGATGTGGACTTGACATGATGTTATGTAGAGAATGCTGGTTCAGTGGTTGTGAACAGTGTAGTTGCAGTTCAGTCTTTCTGCACTACACAAATTGTTAACAGTTGGTGTCAGTTGATTTATTTGTTATGTCTATGGAGCTAATTGACGGTGTAATTAATTTGTATTTGCAAACGTTTTTAGTGATGTTATAATCAGTGGTGAAAGAGTGATTTGACAGGTGGCGGAGCTGCGATGTATATGGACACTGGTGTATGTAGGATTTTGCAAAGAATGGGCATTCCACTGGGTCTGGGGGACGTAAGTCCCCCAGTGGGGTCCAGGGGCGGGGCAGAGCCTGGTAGGGTTCTGGGGAGAAGGTGACGATGTTTTGTGAATTAGATTAATAGGATGGACTTGGTGAAAGGTTTAAAGCATTTAAGATTCATACTGTGATGTGCATATATAATCTAAATTATGTTGAATGCGCCGTTAAACCCCAACCAACCATCCGTGCTGATATTCTGTGGCCAGCTTTGGGTTTTTGTGGAAGGTCAAACAGAGATAATAAAATCAACAAAAAATATTGCTAGAATATTATTATTAACAATATTTTGAGCATTAGAACAAAAAGATGTAACAAGTCAGTGGAAAATGTGAAATGTCTTCAGTGAATACCAAAATATGCCTAAGCGTTCATGTCAGACATAGAAGGGGAAAATTTAAAGCCTATTAGTAGTGAGCACTGAAGAAGCTTTAGACTGTTGATATTTGCTTGCGAGTTGTGACATGAAACAGGTGCTGGAACCAAACGACGTTTAATTCTGAGGTGGCGGAGCTGAGCTCCGCCTTACTTTCACCCCAGTTATAGTGTCGAGAAGTGCGTTTACGAGTGCTAAACTAACAGTCGCATAATGTCATGCCACATGCTGATAGTGCAACAGTTTGTCAGACTGCTATGATTACCGGCTTTCGGTATATCAAGGTGTAGAAAATTCATTTAAATGCATCGGAGAGATACTGAGACAAAAATGGGATTCAGTTGCAGAAGTGTAACTGATGACAAAATTACATGCCTTACATTGTACCAAACAGCTGTACTAGTTATTTTGATGGTAAACAAAATTGAGTCATAAAACTGTAAGCATAGTTGCAAGTATGAATGCAGATGGATTGGATAGGTAGTTAACAGCAGTCTTGCACTGTATATGCAACACAGCTCCAGTAAACTGTACATCAATCACGTTTTGAGGTACCAAGTACAATACATCTTTAGTGTGTTTCAAGCATATATAATTCTGTTATGTGCCATGTCTTATCCTGCTGTATTGGTGTACTGGTAATTTGCATAGTATAGATATTTTGTACGTCAGATTTATATTTTTATTTGTGCCGGAAAGCCATATAGTCTGTATATAGTGAAATGTTATGTGTGATTATGGAACATTATGATAAGGAAGCCGTGTTTGCTGTAGCTGAATTGTTGAAGTATTTTTATTGTGGCAACACTGTGCATTAATTGGCATTTAATTTTCTAACGTAAGAGTAATTGTTGACATTGTGAATAATTTATTATGTCGCTTTGGTGATTTGGTGCTGGCCAGTTTTTGTCTATAATTTAAGGAGAGCAGCCTGTCTCATGAATACACATTAGATGTCCTCAAGAAATGTATATCTCGTCTTACAACTGTTCCATTAATACAGAAGCTCGTAGGCGATGTTAACGAGGCACTGTGACTACACCGTCAGTCAAACAAGAGGGTGCCACTATACGTTTTGCCTGTAACTTCACCAAATTGATTGAGTTAATGTTTTACATCCCACCTGACACAAAATAGGTGTTTTCGGAGATGTTCTTCCCAGCCAATCTTTCAGCTTAGTACTGAAAACTTCAGCAAATGTTGATCATCTTATAAATATTCACTGACAGACTGGGCAATGAATTTGTTGTTGAGTGATGACTAAAGTATCATTAAAGATACCAAACTTACTTGAAATATTTGCATTCAAAAGCTGTCATGTTTGAGAACTAAATGAAGCAAAGTGCCGCTCGAAAAAGTTGACCAAAAATAATTGTCCAGTAACCTTGGTTATTTCATTCATTGACAAAAAGCTGTTCAGTGGCTACAGAACTCATTTTGTGCATCTGCAGCAACCAAGAAGACAGATGTTGCCTTTGCACATTATCAGCATTCAGTTAGTTGCTGATGGGGGGGCAGGTCTTGTACTGTGGGCCGGAGGTCCCCCACATGCTTCTTTTGGGTTTTACCTAAGAGAAGCATTCCACAGCCAGACCAGTGCAGAAAACATCAAGAGTCGTTAGGCACTGATATGTTATAGCAACTGATGAACAGCAATTCCACAAGATACTACATTGAACTGATATATAGGTCTCGTTGTGGTTGGTTAGTTTCACCCTATTGTAGGTGCTAGCATAATAACTTAAATGAGCCTTCCATATCCTTTCCCAATTTGGGTCGTCACTGAACAAATGGCAACAAGGTCAGGAGATAACTGTATCGTTGGCCATCCTTAACCTGGCGGAACTAAATCTGCACCCAAGACCTTGTCCCCTATTGTTGTGCTGAAAGGGGACGTTAATCTCCCAACCAACCGTTAGTTGCTGATGGTGTCTATCATCACGTCACAATTTGGTTTGATATTTGTCTGTCACACGGTCCAGGTCAATGTAGCCGACTATGATGACCTGCTGCTGTTACAAGAGTTGCTGCGGACAGACAGACATGCTGATCGCAATACTTTGCACCCGTGCAAGGGGAGGCAAAGTAATTATCCACCAAATCCACCAATCAAACATCTTCGAGATCATTCAACATTTGGCAAAGTTAAAGGCAGTACAGTGGCACTGTTTTTGACTTGTAGTGTACGTGATCAAGGAAGTTGCATTGTCTATGCTTTAACAGACCAATTGCCAATTTCACTTTAGACTGTGAATCATTGTAATATGCATGTGTATGAATATGATGATTGATTGTGCCATTAACTGTTGGTCTCCTTTAACAAAAAGCAAATGTTTTTTCGACAAAAGCTTACGATAAATAGGTGATGATTTGTTGTGGAATGCTTGTTTACATATATACAGAGCAAATGCCATACCATTGATGTGTGAACTGTATACACCTTAAAACGTTGTCGTATTCCATTTATCAAATAAAAGTAACGAAGGCCATTGTTGTTTTCATTGACAGACAAAACACCAACAACCTTGCTGCAAACACAATGACTGGCAGACAGACTCATTGTTCTCACAGTATGATACATAACATTGTTGTTTTGATAATCACAACAGCTTACGGTCACTTGGATATACAGCACTATGAACACAATTTAAGTTGTATCATACAATAATCCATTTACAATGAACATTACATGTGTTTTGTCGTGGTTAAGCTGTGCGTTTAAAATCCTTTAATACTTTAAAATCCAGTTTTTACAATGTTTATTACAATAGACACAATACAGCTACAGGATGTAAAGAGTGCTGTAAGCTTCCCAGTCGATCTAGGTGCAAGTTTGATCACCAAACAGATTTTGGTGCATTGTAGGTCCTGAAGTGGACAACCTTTGAGAACCAAGCCTAGCATGGAGTAACTATGAAAAACTATCTGGTTAAATAAAAACTGAAAGTAGCAGCCGTAGTACTACACGGGAAATTCATCCCTAGCAAAACACTCCAACTAGTAAGCATTAAGTATGTTAAAGAGCTATTGTTCAAATTCAATGGCACATCTGATCAGATGCAGCCATCTGTGGTGAATTTGAGTTTCTTCCTACAAGAACTGTTAGCGGAGTGCGTGTCATCACTCGGGCATGTGTTGCCAGTCGACTGATGACAGACGCTGCTGAGTGACGATGTCGGCTCAGTGTCAGCAGCCGTCAGCACCGCATCATGTTCTGCAGATGAACACTGTTCGTTGTCTGCACACGTCACCATGTTGCTGGTGAGATGCTCACTGCGACACATCTGTAGTTCATTCTCCAAGCTGCTGATGTGCTCATCGGTCTTCTCCAGTGCTCGTGTCAGCTGCTGAACTTCCTTCTCACGAGCCTCCAACTTACTCTCCAGTGCCACAACCGTCAGCCGACCAAACCTAGAACATGCACACACAAGTACTGAAAGACGTGCCAGAATGCATCAGACATGCCAACAACAGACGCCCAGAAGCTCTGTAACTGGTGCTGGAACTAAAATCACATAACTCAGTTCTGGCTTTCACCACTGCATAACACACAATAATAGTATACACTATATTGCCAATGCTTCCGTATTATTATTATTATAATTATACGTAAAGCACAGGAATGCCTATGGATCACAAGTGTTCTGTTTTGTCTGCAGACATAACTTAAGACCACATAAAGTTAGCATATACTACATATCAGTGTTGTAGGCGAGTTCGGTGAAATCAAGTCTGAGTCCAGTCAGCTCGGGTCTGAGTCCAATGAGCTAGACTCCAAGTCCTATTGGTCCAAGTCCAGTTCAGTGTCTGCAACTCTTAGTAAAGTCGAGTCTCCCCTGTTACCGATCAACAGACTGCAGATATATAGTGATACATTGATAAAGATGATGCATTTGTACTGTAGATTACATTACAAATACATCATCAACGCCAAATAAGGTTTATCTACCATAGTAAGTTAGTAAGTAATGACGTATGGTAATGATTAATACGCTAGATGGAAGCATCACACTTCTCCAATTCGAGTCCAAGTCAGAGTTCAGTGATTTCTAATCCGAGTCCAAAAAATATGGACTCCAGTCCAGGACCGGAATCAAGTCCTACACCACTGCTGCATATGCATTTATTGCATTATGTCATAATTTATTTATCCCCTGACATTTAATAAACTGATATTGAAACTTTGACATCTGTATTCATTAACAAGCGAGGACCTTTCTTATTCTGCAGTTTTCCTATTCTGAAGTATGAGTTAAATTATGCCAAAATACATATCAAACTGGAAAAGAAATGACAAAAAGCTGACTGTGATACACCATGTGAGTGACAAGAAAAGGACAGTTTACCGCCGTGGAGAACGGTTTGCCAGATCAACCTTCAGTCGCTGGTTCTCACGTTCCAAACGAGTATTAACGTTTCTCAGTATCTCAACTTCCTACAAGTACACTATTCAACGTGTATCTCTTCGCGCACACCTCACATTCATGCATGCATGGAGTACTGAGACAGTGTACAGAAATCACACAAGTACACTAACTACGGCTGCTGTAGCATCATCATTCTCAGAGCTCATCAATGTGTCACTAATTCACAAACAGCAAATAAACTAGAACGTTTGCAATTAACGTGTCAATACCCAACCTTATTGCAGCCTAACTGTGTGTGCATTTTAATCTTGGCACCTCCAGTGAATGAAACCTTTCGGTAAACAGACCGAATCTCCCTCCTAACCATCCAACCAAGGCAGCAGCCAAGAACATATTTCTTTAATTACTAATAGACTTTTAGTGATTATGCATTCATCATCCAATTCAAACATAAACAGCTCATACGGCTAGGCTCCACTGATTTGGGATCAATAAAAAGTATGCACTTACTTTTATATGTGTTGAGCTGAGCCTCTTGCGACCTACAAACGTCCTGAAATTGTGCTGAAATTTGCTAAAAAACTGGTTGCTGAAATGTAACGTTTTGCTGCTAGGACTCCTGTGGATATTTTCATGCCACGTGCTGTGTATATTGTGTGTGGTGACAGTCATCTGCCAGTAAAGGGTGTCTACATGTGGTGTCAAGGTTGTGCCCATGG
>Ga0209780_1001871_pt1 | contig 14430 bp, 6 predicted proteins | sample WorMetexBAHAMAS2_FD_187384 | JGI IMG/M metagenome (GOLD analysis project Ga0209780, IMG submission 187384) | Marine gutless worms symbiont microbial communities from Max Planck institute for Marine Microbiology, Germany - Inanidrilus exumae... | ecosystem: Host-associated > Annelida > Digestive... | reverse complement strand
GCCGTAGGGGTCGCCGACGTAATCACCTGTGACAAATTTTTTGGTGATCGGTTGAGGGGTGTCGATTCTGTGGGGGTCGAAAATTGCCCTTTCCCATTGACAAAGCCAGTGGCCGTTAACACAGGGTTGGTGCTACCGCGCAGCCTGTGATATAAAAGGCGCTATATAAATACTCTCTTCCTTTCCTTTCCTTTCTCATAAAAACGTGAAACGTTCGCCTTTTAACGCGGAATTGTGGTGCAGCGGCGGAGCGACATTACGAAACTCCGCACACCCGCGCCTGTCTGGGTGGCTCAGACGCGGGCCGACCGACCGAGTATATCGGTCCATAAACAAGGCCTCCAGGGCTGCAGCGTGTGACGTCACGATACCTCCCTCCCCCATTTGATAGTCTCCGGCGGCCGCCGAGGGACGTCCCAGTCGCGACTCTCTCGTGGCCTGCCTGCGCGTCTCTAACTCCGCCCACAACAGACATCACAATGAACCGAGCGAGACGCAGACGACCAGCACTGTACTGTTGGCGACGTGACCCAATTTCGGCGGCGTCTGACATTGTCGCCGCGTCGTAGAACAGAGTTCGTTGTTTATATCGCCGTCGTCATGTATATATATAGTCGAGACAATCAAACGGTGGCGTTTGCTGGCGTCCACGGCCGAAAATCGGATCGACTTCCGGTTGATTGGGACCGGAAGCAGAGACGGTGAACTACGGTTCCTGTTCACGTTCTTCGTCAGTGGCGGTTGCGACCGTGTCGGCGTCATGTGCCGCATTCCCGACTCGCGCCCGATGCGTCTAGTCAAGAAATGGTTGCGCGGCGGAACGTCGACGAAGACCGCCGGCCGTTCCAGACCGACCGTCGCTGACAGCGACCCCCGCGGCCGACCGTCGGGCCGTTGGCGGTCGTCGGCCGACGAGCGACGTTCGACGGCCGGGAGGTGCCGCCGAACGACGTCGTCGTCGCCGTCTGGGAAGCTGGCGGTGTGGTGCTGGTGTCGACGGAAGTCTGAGAGAGACGGGGACGACGAACTGCAGCAGACTATAGCGTTGATCGGCCGCTGTCAGCCGTTCTGCGTCGTACCGACATGCAACCACGTTGACCAGGTAGGCTGCAAGTCAGCACAACGCAGCCCCGGGGTACCGTCGAATTGGGGATTTCAAAACCTGCGGGCATGCCCTTTGTTTGCCTTACCCTAGTCAGTGACTGGACAGTTCTCCTACTAGACATTTCGCCTACTACCTGGACAGTTTCCCGTAGGCGAAGTGTCCAGTTACCGTGATTTTTCCAGCATTTGGGCTCATGATTGATGAGAACTAGTATCGAGATGTTCAGGGTGGCCATATACCACGGTTAGACTGCTCGTCCCTTCATTTATCATTCTGCTTTTTGGGCATCCGAACCTTGTGCGAGCAGCTTCAACCTCTGGTTGCGGTTCTCTTTCTCCGGGTGGGAGTTTTCTCACCTCAGGGCTTCAACTTGACCGTATGAATGGAATGGCCTTTCAATACAATGCAGGCATGCGTCCAGTAGGTCTGTTATCATCGGACTGGCGTCCTGGCGCTTGTATAACTTGTTCGTGTGGCGAGGGGAGGGGGGTGTCTGGCGTTGCCGGAGAGCTGTGAATGTGATTTCAATCATCATGTCGCGGCCACACTGTACACGCGTCGCTGGAGGGCATAGTGATCATGACTGACAGTAGGACGAAGATGACCGTATATACGGGGAGGGCGAGCAGACGAGGATGAAGATTCTTGTCAATGGTGATGGCTGTGCAGAGATGTGCGATAAACCGATATCTAAATATACCGCGGTATCCAGAACTGCCAATACTATTGGCCCACATTACATGCTACTGCTCACACATTGTAAAAGGTCACCGTGCATTACTATAAAAGATACGCCCCTACATAAGTATATTAGTATATAATACTAGGCACGAATGTAATTTTCGTAAGTTGTTTTCGTTAAACTTCTGCTTACATGTAGCGCTGTGAATGTAAATTCCGTTGGTGGAGTCAAAAATGTCTGGTTTTCTATTATCACTCATGCACGGCTCTCTTGAATAGGCCTAATGTCTCTGCGAGTGATTACAGTGTTATTTTATTGCATTGTTTTCTTGGAGAAAGAATCTGAGCTTATTGGCAGTAACTGCATCAATAATAAGCAGAAATGTGATCATTTTAAAATTACCGGTACATGTAGCCTATACAGTCATTGAATTTAACAAATTTAAAATTTATAAAATTCGTAATCTTGATTCTTGGTCTGTAATCTGTATGTTAATGATTGAAGACAAGAGATGCGGTCTATGGTTATATCATCATCATTTATTTACACAATACAATACTGCAGCAAACATGGACATCTTGCAGTTGAGGAGAGCAGGACAGAAATATCTAATTTAAACACTGACAGCTTGCAGCGTACGACGCAACAACGGTGATATTTTAGTAATCAAGTTTCAGTTAGTTAATGTTTTAGGCCATGATTACTTACATTCGCCAAATCAGTATTATATTAGTTATATGCAGTTAACTATCATCTCCCTGTTGTTTCTGTCTGTCAGGCTGTCAGCCTCATCCCAATCTCTGTTCCTCTGTTGTAAGCGATAGCGTAATAATTTAAATGAGCCTCTTGATCCCTTTCCATTTTTGGGTGGCTGCTGAACAAAAAGGCGGCCAGGATTGAGGTTAATACATCGCTGGACTTCACTGGGTCCCGGGATAGCTCTCCACCCCTGACCTTTCGTCTCTGATATAGCCATATTTGTGCTGAAAGGGGAACTAACTCTGTTGCTCAAAGACTCCTCTGCGCCTATCACTTATTCCTCTGTTGATTCACCACTCCTCATTCATAACTCCATCACTCACTTCCGGCTTAAACCCTCTTGTTTCAAAAATCTTTCCACCATATCGTCTCTCTTCCTCATGCTACTGCCACAGACTGTTAATTATCTTCTGAGCAAATCAGTTATGTCCTCGTCACCAGACACTGTCTATGAACGCATTGTTTTTAGGTTGTACCCTCCGTCCGTCCACCCGGTCAGATATCGTTACCACGATATCTCGTATAGTCTCATGGACGGCTTGAACAGTTTTAATAAAACTGACGGAATATTCACTAGCTGACTGCGTGGCACAGCGGTAGAACGTCGGTCTTTGGCTGGCGAACTTTCCCTGCCCTGCGCTCGACCTGTAGCTGACGGGTGACCACTTATGTAGGTAAACCGTCCGCTATAGGTCAACCAACCAGGCCAACTCGACCTTTCATCCCTCCGGGGTCGATAGATGAATAGTAAGCTGCAATTGGATGTCTTCTGCCTGAGTTACGGGTGGCGCCATCTGGTGAACGCTTACGAAGGAAAGGCAGGCATGGTGTATTTGCAGGTAAAACTGTGTGATCCACGCCTGAGCGCTTTTAGAGATACATAGTATATAAAATGGCACTATATAAATATTCCTCCTCTCCTTGCTTCCTTTAGCTTCTACTGATGACCTGGTTAGATGTTAGAAGTCAAGGGTCAAAGTCACACCTTGGTTCAAAGTATGTGGTGGCGACGGCGTCCTTATCGATGCTTGGGCGTCGAAGTACCATCTTCTTATTGTTGTTAATAGTTAGGCCTATATTCTGTTTTTTTTCTGTGCAATAGATCAAGCTGGTTCTCTGTTTCTAAGCGTACGTTAAAGATTTCCGTGTCGTGTCGTATTTCCACAAGATGACGTTATGGACTTATAAATCGGGGTGTTTGAACGATAACAGCCTATTGTAATGTCCTGTGTCAGTCTGGTCGCCGAGACATCTCGGTCTCGCGATGCGCGTATTGATCGCGTGAGCCGTCGAGAATTCGCGTTGCCGTCGGACGAACGCGTCCAATAAACCACACGGATCCCGACACGCATCGATCTGCGGCCGCCAATTAATTTTTTTAGCCACGTCCCGATGTCTCTAGCCGGCACGTAGCGCACAAAGCAGACTCCCAGCGAATATTTACGGACTTTCCGAGTACCATGCACGGGTGTGTCGGTATGGTTTATTGTCGGCAACGCCGTGTTAAGAACGACTGAGAGTCTACGGCTGAATTGGCATGTGGCGACTCCTGCCAGTAAAGTGTAAAAACATTGGCAGAGCTTCTCCAGCGGTGTCTTCCCGTTTCGCCTTTGCTTTTCTTTCCATCATTTTCATTTTAAATTCCTTTCATTAATGCGATACAACCTTTTATGGGCTGTCAACGAAATGCGCGTAAAAATATTACCGTTACTGTGTCGGTTAGGGTTAGTGTTACGGTTAGGGTCAGTTTAGTTTGACGTCATCGGCATTTCCTTTTTAGGAAATAAGTAAATTACGCCGGTTTTCGGCGAATTGGGATTCGGCAAAACGGGATTCGGGGCATAACCTTTGGGGCATAACCTCTCCAGCACCACGAATCCGCTTCATGCCATATTTCGTAGTGCAGCGGGCACGGTGAATGAGAATAAGGAAAATGTTGGTAATTTTGGCAGTTTGTAAGTTTTGGCATGTCATTTGCCAGTGGCCGTAACTAGGGGGACGGTGGAGGTACAGAGGTGGCGCACATTGGTATAGGATAACTATACATGCATCGATGGTGTGAAATTTCGGACGAACGACGTCGCTGCTTCCGGGTTTGTTATTTAACTACGACAGGATACGATATATTACGGGATAATGTGCGTTGAAAAGCTGAATGATAGCCAGCTTAATCTGCCGCACTGAACCAAAATAGGAACAAAAGTCAGGAAAAGAAAAAACATATTTGCCTTTCGTTAATGACATTCTGTCATTATTCAGTGTATATGACATGGCGAATAGTACCGAGTGCCGTGAATAGTTATACCATTTACGTTGCTATGGCGGAGTATGATGGTTCATGGCCCCAAAATTTGGGCTTGCCCCCAGGTTGCCCCCACTTTTCATATATACACTAGGCCTATAACGTGCATTTTCTATGGGGGTAGTTGCTGTACAAATGGTATAATTTAACTACAGTAAAACTGCTCCTTACAAGGCTTACATACACCTCGAGTCTTTGCCCCACCCCCCACGTTTATGTTGGCCGTAAAATAGTCCGCATCCACTTTTTTGAGTGCTAGAAACGCCGCCGAGTTATACGATATAGTTGTTGTGGACGCTGGCTGTGGTGCATGTTGGTAGTGTGATCCGGGCGTCCAGAGGGACGTTCAACACGCAGACGAGTGTCGACTGAGCTCGCGATTTCTCCGACAAACTTGTCTTCCGACGCTGTCTACAAGGAACCCGACGACGACGACGGCTCCAATCTTCCGTCCACCATCAGTTTCTCCGTCGCCGGATCTGCTGACGAGCGTCGCCCTGTCCCCGGTACGGTTCGCTCGTACGACGCTACGTCCGTTTAATGCATGGTCCTCCTCCGCCACTGTAGTTCCGGGGATTAGTGGAACGGCATTTTTACGGAACGCCCCCCTCCCTCCTCGCGTTAGCACGCGTCGATCAACTTTCGAATGTTGTCGACGACGTTTGAGCGCGTGCGAACGCGTCAGTGAGAACACTACTTAATAGGTATGAGGGAGGTATTGGTGGAGGACCGCGGTACGATTTGGTTTACGCGTCGTGCAGGCTATGTCTGTGTGTAACGTAGTTGTGTCTTGTGGCTAAACGTCTTGTCTGATCGAGTTGGGTTTTGATGCGAGCGTTACCATGCACGAAGGACTACTTTGTTAGCTGCGGAACCGGATCCGTTCACCGTAAGAGACCCCCCTCTCTTTAGTGAAAGCCTACGTCCATACAAATAGCAAAAGGCCTGCGTCCATCAAACCGACAATTGAAAGCCGATATTGATGGAATATTATCGACTCTCGCCACGGCACGGCTGGCAATGACTGCAGATGCCGAAAACATCGCTTTCGATTGCCATTTGAGGCTCATGCTGCTGACTATACTGTCCTGTGTTTGCGAATTTGACATTTGGATTTTTTAGTAAGTCGAAATCGACTAAGCTGAACCGCCAATGTGTCTATACTACTGAAACGAGATGCAGTCGGCGACGGCATACTTCCCCTCCGGTGCAGCCACCTGGCGAAACATACGCATCGTTTCTTTTATTATGCCCATTCCCTCTATTTATGTGAAAACATGTCATCCATAAAACCAGAAGAACATAGCATATCGTATTGCCGTCAATGGAGATCGAGCCACGGTCACAGGTGACACCTGAGGAGGAAAATGTGGTGAAATTTAAACGTGTGGTATTTGAGGAAAGCGAGCTGACAGACAGACAGGACACACATACACGCTGATCGCAATACTTTGCACCCCTACCGAGAGGGGGGCGAAGTTCGCCCCCTCCTCTCGGTAGGGGTGCAAAGTATTGCGGTCAGCGTGTATGTGTGTCCTGTCTGTCTGTCAGCTCCGGCGAAGTAAACTACCGTACTTGTGTTAATTGTAAGCGCGTATTTGCTGTGAGCAGTTGTTACTTACTTATTTAGGACGGCGAGGAGCGTGTTTACGAAGCGAAGCCGGTGTCGGTTCTGCGACCGGACGAGTCGTCACTGCTTCGACCGCCGCCGAACCGCGTCGCTCCGTGCGTGACCACTGCTGAGTGAATCACATTCATCTACGACATCTATCGCCGCCGCCGCCCGCCCGCCTGTTTGCAATGCACGCCGCCGCTTGCTATTTATAGTTCTGTCTGCACGGTTCTGATAGACGCTGCAGTACCGGAATTGCCCACGTCTGTAAGTGTGAATGACGATTAAAAATGGAGAAAGTGTGCATCCAAGCACCTACGCTGTTTTTCTGTCGTTTGCTTGATTTCTTCAGTGCATTTGATGTGAATGAACGTAAATATTTGTCGTTCTTGTTAGGCTGCAGACTCTGTTATATGGTAAATATAATGCCGGATTTAGCAACGTTCAGACTAGTCCGTCTATTATTTACTTCCTTACACATTTACTTCCTGACTTATCTATCTTCTCCGTCTTCCAGAATAGACCCCTTCCGTTCCTAGGCCAGAGATCGTAGGAGGCGACCAATCCTAGCTTAGTTTTTTGTGTTAATTTTATGTTGTAGTATATTTTGTTACGAATGCATGTTTGCTTTTGTTGTGTTAGACTTAGTTTTTCAGTACTAAGTCAAGAGATTGGCTGGGCAGAAAGTTGTCCAAATGGTCTATATTGTGTCGAGAGGGACATAAAACCTTAACTCAATCAGTGGACTAGTCTGCCGAACATGGTCCCACAAATTTAGAGGCCCCGAAGTTCTGAAAAGCAGTGTTTTGTAGTTCATCTGGGTATTTTTCTGCATCAGTGACCATCGCTAAATTGCAAGCAAAGTCCACAAAGCAATGTCCACGCAGAACAGCAAATCCACTAAAGTGTGTTCATGTTTCTTACATACTTAGTTCTTATCCTGTTCCAGCTCGCAGTTGTATTGAACATTTGTTAATCAAGCGCTAAAAATTGTGAAAGCTTTGTGCGACTTTGCACCGATTAGGCCGCTGGTGTAGAGTAGCGTAGGTGTAGACTTCCAAGGGCGGATCCACGCTGTTTTTTTGGGGCAGGCATAGTGGAAAACTTGGGCATATTTGTTGGCCGCGAAGGAATCCCAGAATTTAAAAATGAATGCAATTTTGGACGTAATTTTAGGATAAGCATTTAATTTGAACTACAGTCGATACAGTTTGGGGCCACTTTAACCTCAACTTCGAGGCATTTAGATCAGTGGGCCATGCACTTGAGGCTAGAAGCTGATCTTTTGTGATCATATGGATCCGCTTCGGACTTCTTGAAGAGCTTCAGTAATGTCTGTGCGAAGTGAATGAAGCTTACTTATACAGTCGGTTGGTGTGGTATTAACTCACCGTCTTAGGATCTCTGTTTATAGCCATGCAGTACAAACTGTGCAATCAAAACATTAAGCTGCGTATATACGAAGCCTATGTCAATTTGTGGATAGTCTACTTTTGCGATGGACCGTTTTCTATCGCTTTTTTAGGCTCGTACTGCTGACTACATCGTCCTCTGTTTGTGAATTTGACATTAAGATGTGTTATTTTTGAAAAAGTGGTGTCAATAATATATAAATATCGTCGTTGAACGAGGCAGCTGATATTTTCGTCACGAGGCGAAATAGGTAAAGCGTCTAACCGAAAGAAATTAAAGGTCAGTTTGTACATTTTGGCTGGAAAATGCGGTAGGGGCTGGTGCTGATCAATAATTATGTTAAAAAAACTGTGCTTCGGTGGTGGCAAATGCAGATAAAACATACCTGCTATGTGTTTGAGTTACGTTTTTGTGACTGAAAGTTGAATTTGATCATGTATATGCCCGTTTATTATGTCGACCCTTCGACACAGTTGGCCTAATAAGGTCAAATATCCGTCCGTACGTATATACGTACGTACATGCGTGCGTGCGTAGGCCTACGTACGTCAGTCCGTCCACAAAGTTTCTTCGGCATTGAAATTTGGCGTGTAGGTAGAGGTCATGAGTGATGCACGACGGTATGTAGTATGACCCGATCCAAGGTCAAGGTCACGGTCATGAGCCCTTCAAAGTTGGTTGGAAATCCGGCCATGTTCAAAAGCTATCTCCTCCGCTATTTACAATGGGAGCTGGCAAATGACCACGGATTCTTAAACTAGGGCACAATATCTAAATTTGATCGGGCTGGATTTTTGATATTCAGCCTAGTTTTTGTGTCACATGACTTTGAAGTTGGCACAAACGTCAGTTGCGAAGAGTCGACAGTCCTCGTACGGGACTTTTTCAGAAATTTTCAAAGTGTGTGAAAATGTGGAGCAAGCGTTATGTGTCGGACGAGTCTAGCTGCATTGTATAGCGCATGAAATGTGGCCCAGAGAACTGATGGACGGGACAAGGGAGGCTGAACGTCATCGAACTTGTCACTCGTGTGACCGTTGCGTGGGCGTGGCCTATGCGTGATTCTGGCAAATGTCACGTGACTGAGAAACGACCAATTAGGAGCACTTTGTAGTTGTCGTAGCTTATTGCAGTTGTAAGACTGGCCCTACCCGGTTACTTACTTAGCGCGGCTCATGCTATGCACCACAGATATAATAGTATAGTTAAGTATTCGCTGTGTACAGTGTACAGAACTGGAAACCACGACAGAACTGTGATAGAAAATAGCGCGTGATGTGCGTTTTGTTTTTCCACGGACAATCTTAAAGCAATGTTCTTGTGTCGCGTCGACGTTAGTGCCGTTCGATTGCGATTTTGTCAATTTCTAATTTGATCTGCGTTGACGCAAACGCGGCGTACAACTTCCGTTCCGTCTCATGATACTAACCGCAATGACGAAATAAATAAAATTGGTCTTCATTTATAGCCGTATATACGATATCCGCATCAGACCGCATGACGTTGTAATGTTGTTGTTCTGAAACATGCATAAATCTGAAACATATAATTATAGGTGTTATACCGTACCTATTCAGTGACTGTAGGCCTACAGGAAGGATATCCAGCTGGGGCCCGATTTACAAAAAAATCTTAGGAAAAATCCTAAGTTTATCATAAGTTTTTCCTAAGTTTATCTTACGTTTATCCTAAGTTATAGAATTAGATTTTTATAGATTTTTTACATGTAATTTACTAAAGCAATTTTATAACTTACTAAGTTCTTCCAGTATCTATGCAGACAATTCTGTGAATAAATGTTAAGTTATTTTTGAGAAAATGCATTTTTCTTATTAAGTTGATCGTAAGTTTTGCGTAAGTTATCCGAAGATTTTCCTAAGTCACACTTTATCCTAAGTTTTTCCCAAGTTTATCGTAAGATATTTTGTAAATCGAGCCCCAGGTTGTAAGAGGTCACTCTTCAGCAGTCTCGAAAGAGTCTGTGTGTGTAGACCACTGGAGAGAGACGAGCCTAAACTATAGTAATTCCAGAAACATAAATAGTTTATTCATCCAGAGTCGGAACTAAAAACTAAATTTATAGTGGCATATGTTATCAGTTTCTAAGTTGTGGGCCCAATCCAGTTTCTTGCACAGACTATTTAACCGATAGAATATTTAATAAATAGTCTTAAATATCATGTGATTGTGCAATACTACATGTGTCGCATTCAAATCTGATAAAACTAAATCTTGATTGGCACGCGATGTAGCACAGTTTGTTACGAAACAGTAGCTGCAGACTCTTCTCTTCTCCTTGTACTAGCGCACCAGCGCATTAGAGGCTTTGCGTTTATGCGCTATATAAATCCACGATTGACATTGACATTGACATTGCATGTGCAATGTGCAGTTTTTTGACCCACCCTGTATTTACCGCCTTCACTCGGTAGCCAGTGAGAGGCCCGTTTGACTGAGCCACCCTGCATTCATGTATACGAGCAGTTCTTAACTTTATACATGTGAATATTGGTTTAGGCTTAAGTTTCTCGTTATGTTCCGAGTTTTTTGCGTCTTTTTCTCAGCTGTGGCAGTTTGTTTTGTGTTCCGGTGCAGGGTTTTTGTGTCTGTCTGTATATATTTATGTTCTGTGTATTTTCTATTGTTCAGAGTTTGGTTTATCAGTTCCAGTAAACTTACATTTGATGATGTGGACCTCACCAATGTAAAAAAGTAGTAACCGAACGTGTTCCATGTATTCTCAGAGTTATGCCATGCGCTAATCCACCGTTATCACACTATATGTCAATCAGACAACCTGATGAAGTAGTAAAACAAACGCGTTCGACTGGTACTCGACATAGCAGTATATAGAAGTTGGTTTTCTTTTTAAATTTTAAAAATATCTAACTTTACAATGAATGAAAATCGTCACAGGCGCGATTTCCGAGCTTAAAATGCACTAAAATGCGTTCGGGTGCTTACGACGCTCCACAGGCTTGCTAGCCGGATTTTGCGTGATCCTAGGTTTAGCCGTCTTAGTATAACACCGACTTGTGACGGACAGGCGGACGGACAGACACGATGACGACAAGGACCGCGTTCAGAATAGCCGACAACTAAACACTAGCATGGCTGTGAACGGCCGAAGTGTGCATGCAGCTTCATTTAGCCTGATGCAGCTACGATCACCAAACTGCACGCCAGCGCTCTTTGTGACTCCAAAATAAATGGATTTGCAGGACTCATCGTAGCCTCGTAGCACATTTGTGTGTCAAGTTTGGTGATCGTAGCTGCATCGGTTTTTCAGATAGCGTGCGTAAAGACAGACTGACGCCGTTCAAACATCCCCGCCACTCCCGTCGGCGTTGATAATAACGTGAATCTCCGGTAATTTACCTGCAGCACCCAACTCCGCGGGGAAAGTCTTCAGTGCGGTGGGCGATCCGGACGCCATGTAAAGTTGCTGTGCTCTGTGGACCAAAAATGTCCGTTTAGCCACAATTCACTGACGTCACACAACGCAGTACGAACCGATCAGTTACCGCGGTTGGTTAAAAAAACAGTGATGGACTGGGACGTGAGAACAAATAAGCGTCGTGGGTGGCGTTACGGTCATGATTTCCCGGCCTATAATGAACAACTAACATCCGGCGGTGATTGCAGGTTGTGGCCACACACGTCGAGAGAGCACCTGCCGCCGGCGGCAATCAGCAGACGACGGCCACTCGTAAATCGTACGTACGACGGCCGTAGCCGTCTTTACAGGTCTTACTTTGTTTGCGACCAACCAAGCCGCCGTTAGTATTTCTTCCGCCTGCAGCCGCTAGCCTCATTGTGCTTTACCGTTACAAAGCAAATCGAATTTCACTACGACATGCAACGGGCAAAATAAAATACACGCAAAACAAAATTTGATGCAAAATATCGTCGCCAAGACAAATGTGCAGTCGTATCGACATGCAGACGCACGCTGGGTGCTCAAGCAGTTTTTCTTTTAGAGCGCGGACAAACAGACAGACGCGACTGAACGCCCGACTCAACGCCGGCGGCTATACAGCCGGCGTGGTTATATATTACGGGCGCTGGCAGGACTCAAAAGGAATTAATCGAGTCGAGTTCACTAAAAAGCCGTATAGAAGAACCGCGCATGTCGCAATGATGTGTCATCAAGTCGCGAACTAGAACTCGTGAAATGGGATTTCACGGTCGTATAAATGTATTAAAATTGAGTAACGGCACACGATGTACTGTTATCAGCTGCAGATTGACTTCGGTAATTCTTCCCATTAATCGTCAAATTTCTTTGTTCCTTTTTCACCTCAGTTTGCGAGTAATTTCGAAATAGTTAGTCAAAATTATCCCCTTTAATAATAGGAAATTGAATTATGTCCGACTTTGCGGTAAATAAGCAAATTTAAGAGAAATCGGTCCTTCGCAGCGAAATTCATACCGCTATACGGCCCAATGTGGAAGAAAACAATTTATGCTGTCGTCCACAAAACTGGAAGCATAGCGTATCGCAACGACGCCAGAGTTAAGGTTTTACGTCCCACTCGACACAGAATAGGTCATTTTGGAGACGTTCTTCCCAGCCAGTCTCTTTGGCTTTTCACTGAAGAAACTAAACCCAACACAACGAAAGCAAGCAGCACAGGAATAAACTGATCTGCAACGACGCCATCTAGAGGACTGAGATACGGCAGTAGGCAACATGCACAAGAAATTGATAAAGATCTCGCGTGTGGTTACTGAGATATACTCACGGACAGACAGACAGACACACACACACACACGCAGACGCGCGTACTCATCGCAATATTTCGCAACCGCTCCAGCAGGCGAAGTAATCATGCACATTATAGCCCATAGCTATCAGAGAACAAGCGTCCGTATGCCAACAAGCTTGATCGTCTTAAGTCAAATAAATAGTGGTCTGATTGAGGCCAGCCAACTGTCACTGTCACGTCGTAATGGCTCCACAAATATTTGCTTCCTTCTTAATGCGCTGACGCAAGACGGATTAGGTGACGAGTTGGCTTAGCCGACATCAGTCAGTCGTTCTTCAATAGAACACAATGACGGACGCAGCATAGGCCTAATAATGCCTACCGCAAACATGCATTACCGCACTGCATGTAGCCTACCAGCGTTGGTGGACTGCGCTTTCAATACAATTTAGGTCATATCGCGCTGTTAAGGTAAAATTGTATTATGAATATTAAAATGTAATGCGTATTAATTTTTAAGGTAAGATAACTGAAAAAGAAAAATAACAATCGATTTAGATTCAGTAAGTAAATTGAAATTAAGTATAGATAAGGCCTATTTAATTGAAAAAGTATAATTTGTGTACGATTTCTGTTTAGACATTATAGTTGATCATACAAGTTGATTTAAAAAATAAAATTTAGTATATATGTATATTGACTGGGTGTATGATTGAAGGTGTTTTTAATGTTTTAATGTCAATTTCCCTGCAGGCGCCGGGAGATTGACGGATCCTGTCGGCCGTTCTTCTGACGTGTGTGACAACGCAGACGTTATGCGATATAGTCCTCTCGTATACTGTACAACCGCTGTCCGAGCGTTAGAGAAACTTCGTCCGTCATTGCACCAGACGTGTATTTTTAGTCAACGCCATCAAACTTTTTCGACGCCCGCCGACATGCGGTATCCGATTCCCCACAAAATTGGCAGCGGTGATCGAGCCCGTGCGAACCATTTTTTTGGTTTTTATACCGGCGCGACGCTTTGCGTGCACGGTATTTGCTGTCATCGTATGTCTGTCCGTCCGTCTGTCTGTCGCAAGTCAGAGTTCTGCGAAAACGACTAAACGTATAGATCACGCAACAACGCTGCACGATAGCCCAAGGACACTGATGGTGCAAAAGATCTCTACGAAATTCCGGTGGAATCACCCCCGTCGCAGTCGCCAAATTCAGGTGCGGTAACTAAAATTGCGTTTTTCGACCGATCGAGAAGACTTGGCTCAAACGCCTTACCGTGGAAAATTTGTCCGTCCAACACGGCGATCTGCAACCACGACGTAGGTGCGTTGGCGGAGGAATTGCGGTGTCATCAACTACGTCGGTAGTAATGGAAGTCTGTTGATCATACTGTCCTGTCTGTTATCACACGTACGGCTCACTTCAGAGTCACCCATGCGCTGTGCGAGCCTATTGCAACGATGCGTGTACAAAAATATGCAGATGGCCCGAAAAAATGTGGCAGTTTAATTACCACTTTTTATTCGCTGCTCCGTGTGTAGCAGTAGTTCACTACCGTTAGCTATCCCTGCGATGCGACCTAAAACCGAAACACATTAATAATATAATGGTTCTTATAACGACCTATATGCTACACAGTTCATTTGCATGCATAATGTAGCCACTGTGATGATCAAAATCAGTGAAATTGTGTTCAAACTAAATACCTGTATGATGTTGAAACTGAGAAGGTTAACAGTGCGAAAACATAGCATATAGGTATTATTAATCTATGCATTACTGTTATGCTAACTTTTATCCATTTAATGTTACATAGATGTAGCAATAATTTAACATTTTTGTAACAAT
>Ga0209780_1001870_pt1 | contig 14432 bp, 9 predicted proteins | sample WorMetexBAHAMAS2_FD_187384 | JGI IMG/M metagenome (GOLD analysis project Ga0209780, IMG submission 187384) | Marine gutless worms symbiont microbial communities from Max Planck institute for Marine Microbiology, Germany - Inanidrilus exumae... | ecosystem: Host-associated > Annelida > Digestive... | reverse complement strand
AACCCGGGTCGGGTTCTTGTCAAACTGAGCCTTTGATTTAAGATTAAAAATAGCTTCGCGTGCCGGATTAGATACATGAGATGCAACTCTAACAGCATACTGTACTGAAAGCTTGTTTCGTCGTAATTGCAGTGGGGGTTCGTTAGCCTCCACACAGTGACTGATTCAGCAACAGAACTGATAGGACTATCATATCTGATACATTTACCAGTCATCTGAAAATCCTACACTATTCTGCAAGCCAGAGGGTCTGCCAAAAGCACTGGCTAACGGCATATGCTGCGTGTAGTTATGGTACATATTTCTGATAACGGGCACAATGCAGACATACTGCCAATGATACGACCTTCTCAATGTTTCAACGTATTTACTTACATTTCACTAATGCAATTCACAGAATGATTGTTTTTTTTTCAGTGCCACCATATCGTCAAAGTAAGTAATAATGCACAGCAATTGCAGTGATAACAAGCGTAAGCATTAGTTGAACCAGTCAGCTACGCCCACCATCGGTTGTGTTGAGTGAACTGCGGCTTCTGAAATGCCTAAACCATCTATCCCAAAAGAAACTCTTGGTGACTGGTCAGCTACACTTTCTGACACCAACCAACAGACGGCAAAGAGTAATTCACTCGACTGGATTTATTCCTGCTTAACGCCAATACTTTGTTGTAGTGAAGTAATTAATTACACTCACTACAGCTCTGGCTTTCAACTGTGGACTGGCAAACTGATTACAACACACTTGGACAACCTTCATGACTAATCAAATCAATATGTCAATACCACACGCCATCTGCTGTACACAGACATCTGCTCTTCTCGTTCATTCACAAATTGATCATACAGAAAAACAATCAACATGCTTTGACACATGTGTGCCTCCATCGTGTCACTTGTTGAAACAAGTTAAATAAAACAAACCAGAAACTGACATTGCTAGATGACAATTCAATCTGAGTTTGCCATATTAAGAGTAAAAATTCACATTTTTCTGGTTCGACGGGTCAATACGTTTGACTCATTAACAACAGCTTTTAACGAGTCTGAGATAATAATACTTAAGCCTATCAGTAGAAAACTGTCACTAGAGGTCGCACCAACCACTCCAACACAAAGAACTTGACCAACACCATCAACAGCTCAGCAATTGCTGGGGTGGCCGACCGTGGCCAAAAAAACAAAACCTGGATTTAAAACCATAAAGAGTAGCCAAAAAGGAATGCTTTTCATCACATCATTGTGAATTTAAACATATGGCCTTGACCTTTGTACTTGACCTAGATAGGGTCAAGGTGAATAAGCGTGCTAAATACTTAGGTCAAGGATATTTAATACTTAATATAATATTTAATTCAACAGTCATTGTCCGGACACACAGACACACCAGACCAATTACTTTACCTGGACCACTGAAGTGGTCAGTAATCAACACAGTTAACAAAAGCAACAAAATGTGCATTTTCACCCTTATAAACCTACCGTAACCACTGAGTTGTCAAAGTATGTAAAGTGATGGCAGCAGCCAATGGGACATGTACGAGCCACTGGTCGCAGGTTGTGTGATAAATCTATTCTACTAACACAACATTTACAATTTTGAAATAATTTTCTTTATACAATATAAAAGTTATAAGCTACAACAAAACATAATAAAATAAAGACAATAAAAACAAAGATGTCGTTCGAATCAAATACAGTCGAGCATGTTAACGTGCTTCCAGCATCCCAACCAACCTAACTCATCCAGAACCCCTCAAGGCAATGAAAGCGACAGCTTCAACGCATCTATGATCCTGGAGGCGCCAAGCGAACGTCACAGGTTCCATCAACTTTTGAGAATAATGGAACATTCAAGATAAGTTTTGGTGTCATAAAGTTATCGCATACAACGCACAGTTTTAAAGCCAAACAAGCAAGAACTTACTACTCATCAATAAAGTGTGAACAATAAAACTGTTTAGTTTACATATTCACTTGGACTCAAGCACACACACCAGATTAAACACTTTCTGTTCAAAAATTCAAGCATTTTTCATTTATCAAGGACTTTCAAGCACCACAATTTTGTTTCCCAACCTCCATTGGCATACCTGTGCACTGTGTTCAACATTTGTCTAGTACCGTAATTACATCCTGTTCAACCTCTCTGCAACGTCAGTAACAAGTATGTTGGTCCTTATTGTCGGGCCGAAATGTACGCTGGTCGCGTCGCATGCTGCCCCCTAATGAGTCACGGTGTGTATGCCAACGGGACAGACAGACGGAGAAAAGTTTGAACGCCAGACCGTTACATTACGCTTTCGGCTAGACGCGGCAGCGTAACAACTACGGATGTTAAGCCAGACTCCAGGCTGCAATTTTTTCTTTATCCCCATAAATGAAGTTCTCAAACTCTAAGCATTCCAGAGCCCGGCCCGAGCGCTGCAGCAGACCACGCGTGTTAAATGTGGACCAGAGAGCTGATCGGGACCGTGCAGGGTCTGCAGATAGCCGCACCAGAGACGACAGACATCGCGGGTGTGGTGTGGCGGTCTTCGCGCACTCACCGCAAACAGCGTGTGTCCATGGTCTGGCGGTGGAGGGGAGGGAGCCTAGCGAGCGAGTATGATGGACAACGCAGCACCGCGGCCGGCAACATTTTTAAAAGTCAAACAAGCCATTAACTGTTAAACACTCTGTTACTGTATCTACAACGGTCTGGAAGAGAGTGGGTCATTACGTAACTGACAGGCAGTTGCTGACACCCATTATCTGCGTGCTAAAACGACTTATTATTGTGTAGCGTGGCATGGTATTACACGTCTGGTATGCTGCGCCGTTCGTTTACATAACACTCGACAATCATAAAAATCAAATATCTCTTTCAGCAATCTATATATAAAAATGGGATTGTGAAGATGTGTGGCCACGCGCGTGGCTTACGTGAACGGACGGACGGCCGGGCGGGTACAGGCAATCCCGCCGCAGAGCGGCGTGACGCCTTGTAAATTTATTTTCAAAACGATGGTAACATCCCCAGTACAGACGAACGGCTACTGTCAGAGCAGCACGAAAGAAGACTTCAAACGTTCCTTCTCACTCGCTCAGTGTTACCGACTGCAAGAGTAAATTGAAATCAGATGGTGCCAATAACTGTCTGCACGGCGTGAGGGAGGGAGGGAACACTGACTGCCACGTGCACGTACGCTCAGCCACGTGTGCGGTCACTACTGCCAATAGGTTGTCCCTTGGAGACGGCAGTGGGTCGTCTGTGAGGTGACCTTCTTGTCCCAATGGTTGGTGGTTATTGGTTAACGACCCTACGGTCGACCAGATGACCTACCTACTTTCTCGCGGTCAGTCAGGAGCGTCTATACAAGATCATACGGGTGAGGTTGCTAGTCCAGACCACCCCGGCTGACTGACCAGCAGAGTGGGAAGGCGGGCGACGCGACGACTTAGCAAGCACACCATAATGGACAGCTACTCGGCCAAAATCCAGTCTCTATCCAGACCCAGGATTGGCTCATCCGGACTCCCAGAACTTCATGATAGAAAACAAAATATCGAAAGCTAAATATGCAGTATATCAGATGACAAGTTCATCTCTATAGTCCACTACTAGGTGTAAGGTTTTCAGCGAATCATTCTGAAAAATCTTTCAGCATCATTGAATTTGAGCACGTTCGAGGGCCTGCAATGCTGAATGCAAGTAGTTTTGGGTCACACAAGGAAATCCGTCATCAACCTTCATGCTGTCGCTTATAATCGTCACTGCAATCTATATCTAATAATTAGGGCTGTAAGAAAATCACGGTAAAAAATCGGAAAAATCACGGTGCATTTTTGAAGAAACAGAAAATCACGGTAAAATCATGGCATGTTGTAGTTTTACTCACAACCTTTAAATTCACTAAGTAATCGTCTCCACCATAAACATAAAGCAGGAGAAATAGTGTGAGCAACTCACGCCACCCCTCTCTAGCAGCAAAATTTGAAGTTCAATGAAATAAAAAAACGTCTCATAATCGAAGTGAAACTAATGCTAAACTGTGTTCTGAACCGCCAGTATAGTCTCTAGCATTGAATGCTGCCATTACTTGCAGAGACAAGTTCGTGTCACTGAAGCTCTGCCGCTGCAGAGCATTGACTGCCATGTACTGGCTTACACTGCTCTCAGCATCGACGGAATTAGTACGAAGTTACGAACAGACAAGCAATGTATAGCAAGGTCAAAAAGATGTGGGAAACGTTCTTTGTTTGCAAACCAGTATGTCAGTGATTGGACATCCGAGTCAGTTTCTCTGCCGGCCTGCGTGTAGGCTGCAGTTTCCTTGAGGATATATCTGCAATCAGCGCCTGGTATGTTGGCAGAGAAACTTCTGAAAGTCAGTGTTTTGGCCTGCTTGGGATGGGATCGAACAAATGGAAAAGCACTGCAAAACTTAGACAATAGCGACCTTTTAAAAACTGAAATTGCATATAATACGTCAGTATTTATGGCAGTGACACGAAATCACGGCAATGGCCAAAAATCACAGTACATGGCGAAAATCATGGTAATCACGGCAATCGTGAATTCATGATTTTCTTACAGCCCTACTAATGATCCATCGGTGGGTGAATTTGTTTGGCCAGAGGCGTGGCTTATGGCAGGCGGCCAAGCCACAATCAATCAGAGAGAGATTCTTGCTTGTGTAAGTAAATTTCACTGCTGTAATTAGTTGATTAGTTGAGACTAGATGCATGGCAAAGCCCAGCGTGAGCCCGCCCGGCATTCTGTTGTTCTAGACTGGTTGGTTGCGTGGCACAGTGGCAGAACGTCGGTCTTTGGCCGGCGAACTTTCCCTGTCCTGCACTCGACCTGTTGTGGATGGGTAACCACTTAGGGTAAACCGTCCGCTATGGGTCAACCAACCAGGCCAACTCAGTCTTTCATTCCTTCGGGGTCGATAGATGAGTACTAAGCTGCAATTGGATGTCTCTTACCTCAGTTAGAGGTGGTGCCATATGGTGAACGCTTACGAAGGAAAGGTAGGCATGATGTATTTGCAGGTAAAACTGTGTGATCCATGCCTGAGCGATTTGAGATATACATAGTATATAAAAGGCGCTTTATAAATGCTCTTCCTTCCCTTTTCCTTTTAGACTGCTTAATAAATGAGCACTGACGGTGACGTTATATTCATGACTTATTTAAAGAATTGAGAACTCATAACAGAATAATTGATATAATTCAAACTTTTGACTCAACCGTATAGGCCTACTTTGCATACTGCAGTGTTTAGTTATCCGCTTAGTGTTTTGGCTATTAAATGTAGGGTGATAGTTGCTGTGTTTCACTGCCTACGACAGATCAAAGGCACCCGCCGCCGCCGCCGTTGATACCAGTTAAGGCTGCGTCAGACGCTGTTATCTTCAGTCACGTTGTATTACGCTTGCTCACTACGCATAGCGGTATCATATCGGTGAATCAGTATTGGTTGAAAATGACGTACTTGGTCTAACACTAGTTGCAGTAAAAGTGTTATTGGATAAAATTCACTGAATTCATCTTGACAATTTCAGCGTAGAGACCTGCCTGAAAACCGTCAATTCCGGCAGGAAAAACGTAGGTTTCGGCGACAAACTGTTTTGGGAAAATACCTAGGTTTCGGCGGCGGTTTCGGTTACCGTAACAACACTAGTTTTTTGCCCCCCAGCCCGTGGGGGATAATGCCTGGGGGAATTCCGACCAAATTTTTCAAATAGCAGTCATAAGTGAATATGTGTCCAAGTTTGGTTGAGATCCATTCAGTGACCTCAGAGATTAGGTGTCGAAAACAAGAAAGAAAGAAAAAACCACAGCGGTCCCCAATGGCATCACAATGCCATGCGGTCTAAAAAGTGTGGGGAACTTGACTTTACGAAGTTCAATAAACTTGATTGACTTGAACAACAAGTCAATCGCCAATCAATAAATAGTCCGCTAGTTGTCCCGTTACCACTCCATCTCCCATGCCCGTACATGAACATTAGGTTACGTTACGCTAAGCCAAGTTTACCTGTTCAAGTAGATATCGAATGAAAGTCGTTTTGCCGGTGGAGTATTGGCCGACAAGTAGCACCATCGGCTTCGCGTCAAAGTCAGGATCGTCGAGCGGCGGCGAGTGAAAATCGTGGAATTTGAAGTACTCTTCCAACGGCAGCATTTTCTGCTTATAAAGCTTTTTGAGGCCGTCCGCCACATTGGCGTATGCTTCCGGCTCCTTTCGACGAGAAGCGTCTTTGCTCAGCCACGAAAACATCGCCGAAGGTTCGATACGCAAAGATCGACGCCTAAAAAGTCGGAATAAAATATCAAGCAGAATATAGCGTGAGTTCACAGTATCAGCGCGATTTGCACAATGATTCACATATGAATTTCTCCAATGTTTATCAACAACGTCAACGCCTACTATGACCGCCGGAAGTCATTTGCGGAAACGATAAATAAGCAAGTAATAAATGTGTGAAACTTCAAAAACAATAACAAAAATAAGTAACGGATGTGCTGATAGCAAAGATCCTACAGGCTACAGCGCCGTGCTGATAGGTCCTATGGAATTTCTTTTCAAACAACCAATCATACAATCAAACAATAAATTAACTAATCAATATCGCCACGCCATATGATGCCAAAACGACAGAAGAAAGTGTGTCAAACTTCTTCACCGGCAGCATGACTGAAGCATCGCCGAAGGTTCGATATACGCAGTATTTCGGTTACTCAGTGGCGGTTTTGAGGTTTTTCGCCCTACGCACCGATGACGTCGACTCCTCAACGCCAAATGTCACCATCACTGCAGGGTAGGGCCATTGAGACTGAGAGTTTGAGGCCCGGCGGAGTCAGCTTCAGTGGCATGGACGTCATCGACCGGGTCCGGTCCAGAGTCTGCGTCCAGGTGTTCACATGCCTGCACGGCATGGGCCTGGATACTTGCCGTTCCTCTGCCAACCCGCGTCTAGCGTACCGTAGCTAGTCGTCGACACCTCTGCCGAACGCGGCGAATTGGACTTTTCCCGTATCAACTTGGCCACGTATACGAGCGTTCGCCTACACGTCGATCCATGAGTTTTCAATTTCAAAAGTCAGTAGTAATCAAAAACAGAAAGCAAAGTAATCACAAATTGCATTTGCAAATCTTTTTCATGCAACATAATTACTGGGAATGGCCGACAGTTAGTAGCCTATGGAACTCAACGATCAAAAATACATTAATCTTCCTCTATCAACCTTTAAGCGCCTTTTTTCTTTCCATTAGCACACCGAGCGCTTTTGAGGTATATCACAAAAACACGCTATATAAGTTCACTGTTATTAAAAAATGAAAATTTCATATAATTTTAGAATATAAACGTCCCGCAGAGGCATATCTCTTGGGCGATTTTGACTTCATTTTCAGAACATGTCGGAGCTTCAACTTCGCGCGTCTTTTAAAATTTGGGCGGATTCGCTCAAGCTTTTCGGAATTACGGAGTTTAATTGTTATAGGGTTGCGTTTCACCAAATTTTCGATGCCCCCTAGCGGCAAAACCATGCGTAACGAATGCTATACGGACATCCTCTATCACCATGCCATGTTTGGTCACTTTGGCGGGGCTCGGATTTCGCACGCCACCATGAGAGTGGCGAAAAAGTTCCATGTTATTGTAATTACTGGCAGCATGCGCAAAGCGCATACGCTGGTATTTAGGTTACTCAGGCCCTCTCACGGGGCATTATGAGGTTTTACGCCCGCAGGGGCGACACGTTACACCGATATGGGTGTAATTTGTCGTGGAGGAGTCGACCAAAGGTCCACTCCTCACGCTAAATTTCACCTCATCGATGCACTGTTTGGGGCCCTAAAACTGAATATTTTTCGCAATTTCGGAATATAAACGCCCACGTCCCGCAGGGGCGTATTTCTCGAGTGATTTTGACGAAATTATCACTGTGCGTAGTTCAGTTTCGGTCAACTATTAAATTTGAACAAATTTGCTCAAAGGGTTTCGGAGTTATGGGGTTTAAATTTAGGGGATGCATTTTCCTTCAAATTTTCGGCTCCCTGCGGCGAAACTAGGCCTATATGTCGGATGCGAATACATTTTACAGAGGCATTGCACGGGCTTCCTTTAGTATGCCGAGTTTGATGGGGATCGAATTCGCGCGCCGCCGGGGGCAAAAAAAGTTCGTGATTTTACCGGAAGCATGCGCTCACCGCCATCTGTTTAGGGGTGGGATGTGGCATGTGGGCAAAAAACTGAAACGATTACGCAATTTCAGAATATAAACGACCCGCAGGGGCCTATTTCTTGGGCGATTTCGCTGATTTGTACTACTTTTTCGGTATAGTTTCATGTTCGGTCGCGCATTAAAATTTGGGTGGATTCGCTCAAGAGGTTTCAGAGTTATGGAGGTCTGTGATCATGGCTGCATTTGCCCCGAATTTTAAGGGTCCCCCTTGCGGCGAAACTATACGTCGGATACGAACACGTTTTGGCGGTGGACCTCTTCAAACATTGCTGCTGTATTGTATGTCTATACGGCGAATAAAGTTGAATATATGTTATGCCGGACTTCATGGACTATTGCCCGGGCCGTTTCTTCTGAGATACTCGGTTTTTGTTTTTAGTTTTTCCTTATTTTTTCGTTTCTGTGCCGTGCGCTAGCTAAAGCTGGCCATCTCGTCAGATTTTAAGTGCGCATAAATCTACTGTATCGTATCGTATGATAAACTAAGCTTGGTGTGGCTCGGTGTTTATGCGCAAACTGCCAGGTATCGAAGCGTAAAAGTTCGATTTTTTCTTTTATTTCTTACTTTTGTCCATTCCGCTTTTGAACGACAAAGTTGTGAACGCAACTTCGCCATGTAAGCGTTGAATAAAGGAAGGTTCATAGTCGTGCAACCCCGTTCAACTTTGTTTATACGCCGCTTGATGGCGACACCACAAAATGCTGAATTCGGGGAATACGGTAAAATTGGGTATTTTTGCCCCTAGAGGGACACGAAACAATTAAGATGAATTTTTTGTACATGAATGTAGATCATGGGGTACTGTTGCGTGCCAAATTCGGCCCTAATTGCCGTAATCGGCCCAAGGGTGTGGGTACAGGAGCCCAATCAAAATAGGTCATGTGTGGTTATTGACCTCGATTGGTGTAACGGTATGTGCATACGGTGCTCCCAGAATGTATAATTTCAGCGGTTTGCATAAAAAAACAGATCAATTAATTATAATACTGCTGACGAGCGTGCTGCCGGTATCGCAGCGACTGAGTGGGGACGCTTCTGATTTTTCTTGTGGAGTTTGCACTTTTGCAGCCATATTATAGGAAATTTTTGGAATCAAAGCCAAACAGTCGGCCTACGTTTTAACGCTTTGTACATAACATTATACTTGCAATCGCTATATGTGTCAGTATATAATGCGACATATTTATTACTAGCCCGCCTACACTTATTGTAGGTGGGCCAGACTAGTAACGATCGCTAGCCGGTGGTTGTCTGTCGTCGTCGTCTGTCGTCTGTAACACCCGCATATGCAACGTAACTCAACAGGAGTAGCACGCGGCGGGCCAGTCCAGTCGTGCTACGTCCCGTTAGGGTGACACCTTGTTTATTTAGCCTATGTCATTAATCCAAAATGAAATGCTATATAGAATATTCAGAGAATATTAAAACGCGATACCAACTTTCTTTGGAGGCTCATGAAGATGCGATTATACGACAGTGTACGGTGCAACACAACTGTGCAAATCGACTGAACTGAATGCAATGCCAAAAAGACATTCACTTTCTCGCTAAGAACTACGATAGACAGTCGAATCGTTCAGTAAAAGCAGACTGATGTGGACTAAATTCGCCAGACTGACGCTAAATAGCGATCTGGCAGGTAAAACCAAAAAATGTCTCAATGCACTCTTACACATGCCTAGCAAGTCTTGTCTTCAGCGTGCGACTTAAACTGCAATCGAGATGGCGAAGCCATAACAAAAGCTCTACCATCTGAACTACTCCCCGTGTCTGTTGGCCGACGTTAAGTCGGTCACACTAGCGCTTTCATTAGTCGTATCTTCGTTGAAATCGGTATGATGTGACTTCCCATATTTTCTGCAGTGATGCCCCTCGATCGCTTGCCCCCTGTTTAACCTGGTACGGAATTCCGTCGTACACTCGCTATCTTCTGTAATAAGGGACCCAAGTACGAGAACATATCAACCTGTCGGTCTGGGTAATCCACCAGCTCCTGTAGTTCTGCCTCCGAAATGGCCAACAGGATGATGTCATCAGCGTAGCGAAGGTTCGTGACTATTCGCCCTCCAATTTGTAGTCCACCTTGAAATCCAACGAGGGTCTCCCTCATCACCATCTCCGCTAGGATGTTGAACAAGTATACGTATAAAGGACATAACCTTGTCGGACTCCTTTCTTAACACGAAACCATTTTGATAGTGTTCCCGCTACTTTCACTTTAGCAAGCTGTTTCCTGTACAGTTTGGCCATCAAGTCAATCAAGTGCAGAGGATACCCCATGTCCATCATAGTCACCCAGAGCTTATCACGGGAGATCGAGTCAAATGCCTTCTTGAAGTCCACAAAGCACATATAGAGTGGTTGCTCGCTCGCTCGCGTGCCTTGTGCATCAGTATTCTGATATTTGTAATTTGGTCTCTTTCCCTTCTTGTCGGAATCCCGCCTGTTCGTCTACAATTTCTATTTCGGTCTTCACTCGGATCCTTTCCAGTATGATCCTAAGAAGCTTCTGAGTGCACGTAAATATACAGTATTGTATCGTATCGTATCATATCGTATCGTATTATTACGTGTTTTGATAGAGTTGCGCGTAGCACAATATAAAGCAATGGGATCAGCCGGAAAGTATGACATCAATGTACTAGAACTATTAGTTCTCGTCTGTTGTTGACGACTAGGCCACGCGGTTTAGTGTGGTCGCGTATTTTTTAACTCGATATTTCCTCATTTTTCTACAATTTTGTATTTTGTAGTTCTGAAGCCTAGGCCCTAATTGTCTGCATTATTATCTATTTATGATAATCATTATTCATCGAAAAACCGGTAGCATGCAATACATAAAACAGAAACAATATAAATTAAACTTTCAAATTGTGACTATACAGTGCGTACACCGTGGATGTCGTGATGTTTCTGACTACGCCATGCTGTCAACGCCACTGCTTAGGCTAGCAAAAAAACCGACGCAGACGCAGACCTGCATAGCCATTAAAGCCCATCAGTTGACCTAACATACCTGTGTCACATAAGAATCTCATGTCTGTCATCAACTGCGTTAAGTAAGCAAGAGAATGCATCGTCGGTGCATGGGGTGTGTTTTTAAACATCCGCCGGTCGTACATAGCGTTATCATCTGCATGCGTTAATTCTTTTTTTTTCAATCTAGGCCTACACGCCTTTCCGTCGCCGCAATAACCAGACGACGGTGCAGAAGACTGTGAAGTTTCTGGCACCAAGCATAGGCGCAACAACCGTGAGGACCAGGGGAGACTGGTCCCCAACTTTTAGATTGGCGACCAACGATATATTGGTCCCCCAACTTTTTGGCCGAAGTTTTCAAAAAGCAAGAAATTTCACAGCAAGTATTGTTTCATAATTTCCATTTGACTGTTTTTTGGTTCTAACAACCACGGCAGAAACGTTCAAATTCTGGAACTGGTTTAGCCCTTCACATGCTTTTTTGCTCGGATATACACGTCCTAGGGAGCCCACTGATGAACGTAGTAGTCACCAGAATGCAGGAATTTGCAACTGAGTTTTACAGATTTTCCGTGGGTAATACCCTGGACCCCCACAGCGGGAGGGGCGACCCCCTCCTCCCGCACCCACCTCCAGCAGGGCCTGTGACCGGGTGCGGGGCGCAAGCGCCCAATGTTGGGACCCAAGCTTGGGCCCCTCAACTTTTCAACCGTGGTTGCGCCCCCTGGCACCGAGTACGGCTGTTGTTCTCGGGATGGCAAGCTTGTGGTAAATCAGCAGATTTCAGGGTGTCGTCTGCTGGCCACGGACGAGACCGGCACGCAGTCGTCGGCCAGGTACTGGCCCTACCCATTCAAGCATTTGTACACAGTCATCGCTAACTTAAACCTGGTACGTTGACGAAAGGGCTGCCAGTAGAGATCGCGTAACATGGGGTGCATGATGTGGTCGAAATTCATGTTGCTCCCGTCACCATCACGCGAAGCTGCATTCCGGATGACTTGTAGTTTCTGTAGCAACTCGTCACTGATGCCGCACAAGAGACTGTTGCAATAGTCAGGGCGGCTGCTAACAAATACGTGCACGAGCGTCTTTGCTGATTCCGTAGTTAGATGAACGCGTACTAGTCGGAGTTGGCGTAACTAGAATAGAGATGTTATTGTATGTTAAGACCTCGAGACCAAACGTTTGGCCTCGGCTCCTGCATTTGGCCTCGTTTATCAACACTGTTTATTTGGTCACCAGGTAAGCATATAAAATACGATATTACGTCAACTGTTTAACGCGGCATTCACCGACATGCACTGGCGTAGTCCGATCTGTTGCTGTGTAGCTATATTCTTGTTATTCCATGGTGGCATATAGAGTGCATAAACGTTTTACAATGTGCGATATTATCGGCTATCGAATAAAAACAATTACGAACGAAAAAGCTTACGAGCAGTAAACGCTAGACTGAGTCGCTAGGCATACAGATAGTATTTTACATCTGCTAAATGTGTCGTCGTCGTCGTCAGCTTGTTCCGTATATAGACGCGTCGCTGTCGGGTGACCTAGTCGCTAAGAGTGTATGACTATGAGCTTCGTGTACAATAGGACCTCGAGTGTACCGAGATACATGTATATCGTTTCCATGCAGATATTCGTCAATTTTAATGTTGGCATCTTTCTCCACATGGCTTTACTCTATGCGATCCAATAAAGACTGGGCGTGAATGTATTTTATCGCTTTGAGTCTGTCTTACATCGACCTATCATCAGCGTCGCTGACATCTTGAGAGTGACATGTTGTCGTATATAAATGCATTTGGCGACAGGTTTATTGCTGAAGAAACGCGGGTTCTGAGTACACCTTGTCTGATATAGAGACGCTGACAGACAGACACGATACGCACGCAGAAAGTAGAAAAAGCGTTATTACCCGGTAAACAGACAGCCTATACATGGTGGTATATACACGGGGCGCAATAACCGTGCGATCGGCCACTGCTGCAATCAAAGTGCCGAATATTTTGACTTTCGGGTTGCGCGCGCGAGTGCCCGAAAGTCAAAAACTAAAAACGGTTAGCCAGCCTGGCATCGAATCCCTTAGTCAATGTCCTCGTACTGCAACTCTGGGCAAAAATGGGTTAAGATGTGATCGGATCGAGCTTTAACGAGAGTTTTACTGCAGATTTACTGCTGGGTCGGCCAGTGAAAATTCAGACTCAATATTTGGCAAAATTACGCGTACAACAGTACTACATTTTTGACTCACATTGACCATGTGATGCGGATTTTGGACCACGCTGTAGGACCCTAGCCGTGCACTGATGCGGTGATAGCGTTATGCTACGCACACGGCCCGGTTATGCCATCAGGACACTTTCCAGGCTCCAGCGACGTCGACTCGCTAAAAGCTTGCCGGTTGCATACTTGCCGGAGTGGCGTTCTGAAAGTGACAAGGCACATAGCCGGGATGTTTGACTACAGGGAGGGGGTGTCCTGTCATACTTAAATGTCGACCATAGTTGTTCCGTAAGACTTGCATTCGAAACAATAGTCGCGATGTTTCGTCAAGGGTAAAAATCGTTTCGAACGTAATTTATTTGCACTTCGCTAAGTTCGCTGTCGGCGATGTTGCCACAGTCAGGGCCACCGGGAATTCCCGTTTTGAAACTGAAAAATTCCCCCTATCCGCTCAGCGAAAAATTCCCGAAAATTCCCGTCCCGTTGTCTATCAAGCTTAATTATCACTGTCAACTGACTTGCTTATATGGGCCTTATGGGTATGATCTGCATGATGTAGAAAATTTGCAATTAGCATGGTACAAACTAAGTATATAGCCCAAACAAAAACAAGCCAAAGTGTTGCAGAAGCCTGGACACAAAGCGCTGCACCAGCAATGGAGAAAATAATTATAAAAGTATTTTAAAAATAGTTTTTATTTGTCGACCATAGTTGACATACTCTCGTTCACGTTCGCTATATGCTATCGCCCGTCCGTCTGTCGTCTGTCGTCGGTCGTCTGTCTGTAACGTTCGTGCACCCTACTCAGCGGGTTGAAATTTTCGGCAATATTTCTACGCCGTTTGGTACCTGGCCATCCATTGACATTCACTGAAAATTTTACGGAGATCGTCCCAGGGGAACCCCTCCGTGGGGGGGGGGTTAAACGCAAGAGGGGTAGCCAAACAGCGATTTTTAGCTTTCGGAGGCCATATATTAGAAAC
>Ga0209780_1001869_pt1 | contig 14433 bp, 9 predicted proteins | sample WorMetexBAHAMAS2_FD_187384 | JGI IMG/M metagenome (GOLD analysis project Ga0209780, IMG submission 187384) | Marine gutless worms symbiont microbial communities from Max Planck institute for Marine Microbiology, Germany - Inanidrilus exumae... | ecosystem: Host-associated > Annelida > Digestive... | reverse complement strand
GTTGGTCCATATCACAATAGGCAAGAGACATACTCATACTTCTCACTGCCGTTCTGTGAAGGACCAAAGAAGGATATTAGTCACTACCATGAGACTTTGAGTGAGGCACTGCAGGGTGTCAAACTCGTCTTTAGTGGTCTGGATATCGACTACAAAGGTCTGTAAAATAACATTTTTATAAGTGTTCATGATTTAAATTTTTCTGTCATGGTAATTGATACTTTCACTGTTAACACGTTTTGCTTTTACCAGTAGGATGTGCGCAGTGCATACACCGGTATTTAAATTACTCATGGGGCGAGTTTGAGGTTTGCCTCACAGGGGCAATACTTTGCGCAGTGGATCATCAGTTGACTCTTCTGTGCCAAGTTCACCCTCGTTGGTGCAGGGCTGCAGTTATGGGGCCCCAAAAACTGAAAACTTAAAATAATTTCAGAATGTAAATGCCCTACACGGGCATATTCCTTGCACAATTTGTACAAAATGTTTAGGGTTTGTGGACAGGTCCATGATGGTGAACTGTTAGAATTTGGGGATTTGCCGAAGGAGTTCCGAAATTATTGGGTTGAACCTTGGGAGTGCATTTCCTCCCATATTTTCAGCACTCCCTAGCAGCAAAACTATATATGGTCAGATACCCTAAACGTTTTAGAGGTGCAAAAATGGTATGGACCTCTATCACCATGCCAAGTTTGTGGGGTTGGACCTTGCGTGCCCTTGGGGGCAAAATGTTTATGTTTTATGTTTGTTTTTTTGTCCATCCTGCTTTTGAATGGTAAAGTTTGTGAATGCAAGATCCCCATTAAGCCAGTTGAATTTAAAAACGTTTTTGATACTGTTGGGTAGGGAAGGTTTGTAATTGTGCACCTGTGTTCGCCTTTATCTTTGCGCCACTACATGGCACTACACGAGATTGATGAAGTTGAGAATATGGTGAAATGTGTGGGTTTCATCAAGGGCAATAAAATAAAAACTCATATGAAATTTGGCATGTAAGCACAGATTGTGTGTATACTTGGCATGCGAAATATGGCTATGATTGGGGAAGGGGAGGGTAAAGTAGCCCCAAACTTGAAAATTTGGTTTCAAAAAATGCATTTTAAGCAGTTTTTCACCACCTGTGGGAGACAGTATACACTGATCAGGGTGAAATTTGGCATGGTATGACACACTATTGGTCCACTTTCTCATGCCTAATTTAGCCCAATCGGGGGAAGGGCGATGGGAACAGGAGCCCCAAAACTTGAAAATTTGGTAATAATTACGGTTTGTGGTGGTATTTTGGCAGTTTTTCGCCCCGCATGGGCAACATCATATACCGATCAATCTGAAATTTGGCTTTGGAGAGTATATCCCTTCATTCTCGCACACCAGTTTAGGGATTTCGGTGTACCTGACCATCATGCTGGTTCTGCAGCGATTGAGGAGGGTTGCTATTAATAGCTTCTAGTCTTTGGATATGCTTGTAATCTGTATGGCTTCAAAGTAGCAGTTGATTTGGCAGCTAATTGATTGTTACAAATTATGTAAACAGTAACTCATTCTGTGACCTTTATTCCAAGGCATTGTATGAGCCAGTATTATGTCTATCACCACTCTCAGTTTAGTTATTGCTGTTAATATTATGCATTTACTAATTAATTGCTAATTTTGAGTATAAGATATTCAACAGAAACCAACTATTCTTGAACTTGAAAAGGCAGTCTTGCATTGATTTTGAGAAAAAGTCCTTAGTCTTGGTCTCAAGATTAAGGTTTTGGTCTTGATTTAACAGATATAGAGAGTAGAGATGCACCGATAATCGGTATCGGCTGATTAGTACGTTGGTAGGATGTTAAACGAAGTTCGAATATTCAAAGTTTCGGTTTTCAACTTGGAACTCTAGTCGAATTTTACCAACTCAAAATTGGATTCACGTAACTTGATCCAGGGCGACAGACAGGGTATAAGCCCTGATCTGGGCGACACCTGGCGCGTCTTGGTGTAGCGCCTCCACTGGTCGGCGGCCTGTTGGTGGTATCGTTTTATCTTTACTCAGCCGCCGATATGTCAATTGCGCCGCTGATTACTCAGCAGGCATAGCTTCACGAAGCTGCCATGCGGGTTCACACATTTACGCGGGAGTCAGCATCAAAACGTTTTATGAGAATACAGCAGCTTCACTGAAACAATTATCTCGCGTAAGCAGCGTGCAACGTGTCAACTTTCGCGAGGACACTGCCGCCGCCAAGCGGGAATTACTCAGCGACTCAGAACATCAAAGTCATATACGCGCCAGCTGCCTGGGCGCCCGGGCCGCCAGTCCTGGCGTATCGATCGGCGGCGCACACAGTGGCAGCACGGGTGGTCGTCCATCGGGCGGTGTCTGGAAGGACACGTGCGGGGAAGTGGCGATCCACGTACGCGTGCCGTACTGCGTGGTCCGGCTGAAGGGCACGACGATCCAAGGCCTGCACGTGGTATACTTTTCCCCTGCCACCAGCTCGTATCCAAAGTCGCTCAACGGCTTGATTTGTTTACATAGTGTGTTAGACAAAGCCGGCTCTCAGTCGGTTTTCAAACGCACTTAAAATCCTCGCATTTTCATTTCATTCATTCATTCAAGGTGTCGTCCTGACGGGACGTAACACGAATGGCCCGCTGTGTGCTGCCCCCTGGTCAGTTACGTTGCATATGCACTGCGTTACAGACGACGCCGACAGAAGACAGACGCCCGCGACCGTTACTGGTCTGGCCCTCCTAAACTATGTGTAAGCGGGCCAGTAACAACGCTGTAAATTCAGAGACTGGCGAGTGACGAGTTGGTCAGCAGTGATGCAAACAGAGTGCAGAATGTGCACTCTGCGGGTGGTCGAGTGACACGAACAGAGAGAGGCCAAGAGAATAAATGCTTGCGCTTCGCTTCTTCCTCAGTTAGCACAGTTTGCCGGTCACTTTCGACCCCCTCCCACCCCTCCCTCTCCGACTCGACTCCACGAGTCCGCTTTGTTAAGTAGCGTTCTCAGTGCGGCCGTAACAAATCATCCAAAACGTTTCACTTTCGACGGAGTTATTGCCGAATGTGTGAAGACCGTATTTGCCTTGTAGAGTATTTACGATATAGGCTCTTTAGCCTATAGTAAGACAGCAAAATAAGTGTTTTGTATTAATCGGTAATCGGCCGATAATCGGCCGATTGTTAGACGCCAATTATCGGCCGACCAATAATCGGCCAGTGCCTTATCGGTGCATCTCTAATAGAGAGAACAGAGTTTGCAAGTCAACATGTGTTTTCTGCTGTGACAGCTGATTGTCCTCGTGTAGCATACTGCAGAATTACACTGAACGATGACAGTTACAAGGCATTTCTTTATGCCATCCACAATCATTACTGGTATCAGATGTATATCGACGATCTGCCAATCTGGGGTTTGTATTCGAGTGTATGAGGAGTTTAGACTGCACAGTGCACATATGTACAGTATGCATACTGTGCAGTAGTATTGGGTTTCAAGGTGTAATTTGCGTATTTTTACGTGTGCAACGCTTTGCTTTGGTATATGCTGTGGTCCTGTCGGTCCATTTGTCTGTCTTTCTGTCGCTAGTCGGTTTTTGCCAAATGGCTGAACGTAGGATCATGCAAACAGTGCTCAGCTCAGGGACTATAGTTCTATGATGTAAAAGATCTCGATGAAATTCTGATGGGATCACCCCAACTGGAGTGTCAAATGCATGTAGGGTAGGTAAAACTTGTGCTTTTGAGTCTCCGGCTTAGATGCTTTACTTTGAAAAATTTGTGTTCGTCCGCCACGGTCGTTCGCATCCATGATTGTGTGCTGGCAGAGGAATATGCGCTGTAATCAACAAGATTGGTTGACAACAAAGTTTGTTCATAACATGTATGGCTTACTTTAGCATTACACATATGTGACACATGGAGCAACATCGCATGCTCATTGTGCGATAGTTGAACCTACTGCAATGAACAAGAGGCTCTGCTATTGCCGAGAGACCCACATGATGCTCTGTATTAGTTGAAATGTTGTTTACTGTCGTACGAATAACGCAAACAAATCACCTGTTAGCCTGAGGAGCACTCTCAGCAACTGCCACGTTTTATTCCGCTACCTGCAGGCTGCATAGTGTTGTACATGTATCATTCAACTATCGTACAGTGAGCACGTGATGCTGTGGGTGTCATCAACAGACTTCTGTACCAGTGTACAACCATACAGCCAACCGTGTTGATGTCAGTTGGACCATAACTGTGATCATCAGATTTCGACAAGCGTCAGAGTTAAATGTTGATGACACTGCATGTTCTTCCCCCAGCACATCATCGTTGAAGCTGACCACCGTGGTGGATGGACACAAATTTTCGGCGGTAAGGCATCTGAGAGAGAGACTTCTGGACCAGTCGTAAAATGCAATTTTTACTTACCCCACCTGCATTTCACGCCCCAGTTGGGGTGATTCCATCAGAAGGTCGTAGATATCTTTGCATAATAAAACTACAGAGTCCCTGGGCTGTCGTTCAGCATTGTTTGCATGATCATACATGTAGCCATTTTGGTACAACTCCGGCTTGTGACAGACAGATGGACAGACAGACGGACACGCGATGACAGCCAATACCATGCAAGCATAGCGTCGCGTGGCCAAAAATCACATTGGAAGGTTTGCAGTAGAAAATGACCTTGAAGGTGACTGAAGGTCACAGGAATATTTGTCTCTAGTGGATAGGTCATGTATCACTTGCTATTAGTGGTCTGCAATGCATTAGTATCATCGACTATCTGGCACCGTTTCTGAGATAATACCACATTTAAAGTATACGTTACTGGCTGTGACTTTCGGAATTCCGTTGTTTTCATAAAGGTAGTTAAAATTAAGAGCCACGTGCGCTTTCCGGTTCATGTGTATACGTCGTAGATAATACGCACTGTATTTCCGGAATTATTTGAGACAAAAAAGCTTCGAACTGCAAATGTGACCTTCAGGGTCACACAAAGTCATTGGAATTGGTGCCATTCGATAGGCACATACGATTTCCTATTAATCTGCCATTGCAACTATGTCTCTTATCTTGCACCGTGTTCGAGATATTATCACGGACACACAATGACGGCAAGTACCGCACTAACATAGCGTCGCATGGGTAATAAAAAGTGACTGTAGTAGAAAAATGGTCCTCAGGCTGACACACGATCTGTTTGCGTTATTCGTACAACACTTGACAAATTCAGCTGACACAGAGCATGATGTGGGTCCCTCGGCGTAGTGGAGCTTCTTGTTCTTGTAAGTTAATGAACAGTTCGGATATTGATTTCTGTTGGCATAAAACTGCAGGCCCACTAAGTCTGTATGCTGCATAATCATGATAATAATTAGGGCAAAATTTATGCGATGAAGCTTTGTTGATGTGATGTTACGTAATACTTCAGGTATTGTTGGCGAGATTGATGAAGAAGATGTGTACATATGGACACACAAGAAGTTAGACATTGGCTACAATGGAAAGCACATCGTCGAAGTCAACCTGACCAGTGAATCTAAAGTCAAATTGCAGTCAGATGTTCAGCTGACGTTCACTTATGAGGTATTTTCTGTGTGTGCTCAGTTGTGATGTTACTGCATCTGCATAGGAAACAATTCAGTGAGTGTGTGTGTGTGTCTGTTCTCTCTGTTTGTGAGCTGGATTACTTGAAATGATGCGATTTCTGTGGAATCTTGAAAGGCAGTGCCTCTGTGTAAGGAATAATCGGTTAGATTTTGGCAGTATCTGGATACATACTGGTATGGGCCTTGAAGAGGCGGTGAAAAGTAACTGTGCTGCTTCCGTGAAGAGTTGTGCCGGATGAAGAAAGTATGATCTACTAAGGCACTGGTTGTAGTCAAGTGTTTTGTGTTTCCTTTGCTTTGACATCGATATTGTTGAGTTGGTGACAGGAAGGACGTCTGGCCGATAAAAAAATCCGTGCCATCCATGAATTTCTCGTCCAGAACGGGGGCCCAGTTTTCGAAACGTCTTCAGACAAACTTAGGTAAAAGTTAAGATAATGTTATGAAAAACTTAAGATGAGCTTAAGATCACAACTTTGATATCTTAAGATAATTGTTTTGAAACGTGAATGAATGACTCGTTTGATGCAATACTTGGTTGAAAGCAGAAAATACTTAACACAAGTGCGGCAACTAATACCCCTTGCAAATTCGACGCGAAATTCATGATCACGCTATTTGTCTACAAATGCTGCCCTGTGGGTGCATCTACAATAGCTGCAGCTGTCACTGATCACCTCATTCATTACTCCTTGAACACCCATGATACACGTTGTAACTGGCAGCATCTGTAAATTGAGCCACATCGTGGAAAATGTTAATCTTCAGTATCTCACAATTTTGCAAAAAATGTTCGTTTTGGCCTGTGTATGTAATCTTTGTCAACTATTGTCTGCTAAGTAATTGTCCAAGACAGACGAATTACTTTTGATGTGTAAATTGCTAAGTTGTGACTTTCATCATTACTGTTTGTTGGAAAAGAATAAGTTACTTAATTAGCGACACATTTCCAGCTTTCATAGTTTGGAGTGAAGGCTGTGTAGGGCAGGCTACATATAGAACATGTCATAATAAATTGAGTAGCATTTATACGTTATTAGCACCCTCTGCTGGATCAAAGTGTAAAGAATATTTAACTACTAATCAGAAATCGAAAACGTGGCTTACCTTTTAAGAAAAAGGACTTAATCAAGGCTCTTATGGTTGATTACTATCTTCTTTTTCTTAACAAATATCTTAGCAGGTAGGTAATGATCTCTGATCCAGGAATGCTGTTTTGATGGATGTCTGTCAGCAGCCCTGCACTTTGTTATTCACTAGGCTGCAGCTCACACGGGTTGAACTCGCTGCATATGAAATAGTTGTTAAAATTAAATTTAACCTTTTGTTGCAATCGGTACTAGTGGAAATTTTCAGGACTTTTTGGGAGGCTTGTCCTAACGTGTGGTGTCCGTGAAAAATCAGCCAGAAACCAGAGCTGGAAGTAAAGCCAAGAGTCTTGCTGTCATTGTAATTTGGATAAATAAAATGCAGATTATATACTGATTGATAAGATACAGAGTGTGGTCTTATTGTCAGTCATTTCTTAATTGGTTGTTACTGTCTTTAAACAGCATGTATCAGTAAGCAAATCATATGTCATTAGATGTATTTTAACAAATAGATCAAAGTGATTAAATTGTGTTTTCTTGATAATAGCAGGTGTATTTGTATTGCACTGGTAATGCCTACATTATTGTCATCTGTCTGTGAATGCTGAAGCTTTTTGGTGATACATTAGGCAAAGTGGCAAAAGTCCAGCATTAATTTTGCGGATCGTTTTGACATGTATCTGGATCCAAATTTCTTTCAGCATCGAGTAAGTAACTCTTTTACTGTTGAAGATTGATTGTGTTAGTGTAAAGAATGTTTGAGTTTTAGTTGCATTTGCTGTTTACTTATGGTTTCCCACAGAAGTTGGGATTGCCATGACGACGTATAAACGTTTTCCGGTCGGATTGTTTTAAAATTTATGGAAAGAAAAAGGACAATTTAGTGGCTCATTGCAACGAAGATAATAAGTTAATAACTTTACGAAAGTTAGAAATAAAGTTGAATAACTGTTGATGATGAGCTAACATTTGCTGCTTTGGCGATGATAAAAGTGTTGATGTAAAGTGATTTGTGATTTTCCTGAACGACGCGAAGGAATGTTGCTCATGACGATATGACAAAAATATTATATTTACTCTTCCTGAATGAATATCCAACGTCTTTTGATGTCTTTGTGAAGACCATTTCAGAAGCTAAAGTGTATTCCATGATCCATATCGGAGAGTTTATCATTAGGCACTTGAGATAAGCACCTACTGCCGTTTTTTGTTTCACTGCTTTTTTTGGCAAACATTTACAGCATTTAGTTTTAGTTAGGGGAGTTTAATTTTAAACTTGTGTGTTATTGTCAGGACAGTCGATTTATTGAATATTATTGTAATTAGTTTTATTTAATAATAAATCTTTATATTGATTATATTTGCCATTTTCATGTTATTATTAGTAGTACAGAAACTCGTCACTTGAGTTTCTTAACTATTTGGGTCACATGCTTACAGTTAGACTGTCTGGTGATAGTATTTAGCAGTTGATTTTCACATGTATTCCCCTTCCCTCCAACAGATAGCATCGGAGCTATGATAATTGTCTGTAGGTTAGAAGGGAAAAAATGAGAACTGTACTGTGCTGTATTGTGTATGACAGTTGTGCACAATGACATGCACACACTTGTGAACAGTTCTTAAATTTGCATACTGGTTTAGGTATAGGTATCATTATTGTGTTTGTTTAGGTTTAGCATTTTCTGTGTTTTGTTTTAGTTTAGATCATTTTATTCCTGTGTTGCTTGCTTTTGTTATGTTGAGTTTAGTTTCTTCAGTACGAAGTCGAGAGATCGGCTGGGAATAATAAATTCTTTGAAATGACCTATTTTGTGTCGAGTGGGACATAAAACCTGAATTAGTCACTTCATATGGATATGTTGCTGATAACTTTTTAAATGTCATTTCTTGTTGTAGTTAACAATTGACTAATGTTTGTGATGTTGGTATTTTGTGTAATAAACTTTACAGTACTTGTATAATAATTTATTTTTGAATATGTGCATTAAGAAGCTGTGCATTTGGCACAGTGCTGTGTGTTGTTTATTTACGCCTATGTAGTAGCTTGTTCAATAGTGATTGTGGTTACTGAACTGTAGCTTCAGAATGATAATACACAACCATATTTATGTCTATTACTCAGGTTTGCCCCATACGTCTCCGGGGTGGTAATGTGCCTCATTCATTTGTTGATTTGTGCTATATAATTTTTCTGCTTGTTTACTTAACTTCTTTCCTTACTTTCTTTCTTACTTATTTACTTCTTTACTCATTTACTTTTTGACTTACCTACTCTTCCAGAATAGACCCATTCCAGAGGTTTTCAGGAAGTGACCAAACCTGGCTTTAGTCTTTTGGGTTCGTTTTATGTCAGCATATTTTTACGGATACATGTTTGTTTTTGTTGTGTTTGATTTAGTTTTTCAGTACTAAGCCAAGAGATTGGCTGGGAAGAATTTCTGCAAAATGACTTATTTTGTGTTGGGTGGGACGTAAAACCTTAACTCAATCAGTTCACCATTATGCAGGTCAGCCTGTGTTAGCTGGCAGTATTAAATAGAGGATTTTATTAGAACTACGTTTTATTGCCCTTATGCGTTTGCTGATGACACCCAGCAAATTTGGATTAGTGAGAAGACACTGGATTTATTGTCAGCAGTGTTGCCTACACATCTCTAATCTCCATACTGCTTTTGGAATGATTGCGTCACTAGAAATTATGAAGGCTATAAACACCACTTCAAACAGTTGCTAATAATACATATTTCTTAAATGTGTGGTGTCTTTGTAATTTTAAAGTTGATTATTATTCAGCATTTGATGGCACGGTACTGCAGTATAATGTTTCAATGTGTAGATCCATTGGATTTCAATTTTCAATTCGTTTATGATGGCTATCTTCCTCGTTGGCTTAGTCGGTATGATCTTCATGCGTACGTTGCGCAAAGACTACGCACGTTACAGCAAGGAGGAAGATGGAGATGATATGGTATTATTTGTAATATGTTTGGATATATTAGTTATATATACTCGTGTTATTACCTGCTATCTAGCATTTATGTGGCAGCCAGCAAGGAGATTATGTTATCGTTTTCGTCTGTTGTGTGCCTGTCAGCAAAATGATGTGTATTAACCTTGGTACATTGCTATGTAAGAGGTGGATGTAGAATTAATGAAATAGTTAAGGAAATGTGGATCTAGTCATTGCTATACAGGTGACATTTGTTAATTTTTATGTTTGTTTAATATAACAATTGTGCATTTTAGAGCATTATGGTTTGAGCATAGTTGCGAATATAAAATGCTTTGAAGGTGTATGCCGTTGCTACCTGAATATATTACAGTATCGTTGCTGAAAGTAAGCCAGAGCTAACACAGATGACTTTGCTGCCTATGATATCAGCATACCATACCTATAGCACCCAGTTTATGGCACCTTTCAGAGTTCCTCCACAGAGTCTGGTGTCTCCATTGTCTATACTTTACTGCTATTCCTGTGCACTTCCTGTTTTCTGTTTTTACTAATGCACCAAACGGTGTTATGCGTAATACCTTCATTAAATTAATTCATAATCGAATACATCGATTTTTCAGTTGGGCCACTACTCCACCATGCATAAATTTTTATTGTAGAAGATTAGAGCAAGTAGCTAGATGTCTGTAAGAATGTACCTCAAACTATATTGTCAGGAGCGTGATCTCGGAGACGAGTACGGTTGGGAGCAGATTCATGGTGATGTGTTCCGTCCAGCCACACATCGACTGCTTTTCACGGCACTGATCGGCACTGGCTACCATGTCTCTGTCGTTTCGCTGTGCACCATCATATTTGCCATCGTTGGCGAGCTGTACACAGAGTGAGTGGTCCTTCGTGACTTGTGTGCATTGTACACTCGTGAACAGATATTGTTACCATGATGTCTCATGACCACCTCGAACAGTTTTGATAAAACTGACAGGGAATATTCTTCACTAGCCTCTACTGATGACCTGATTGATTCTGGAGGTCAGAGGTCAAGGTCACAGCAGACCGAGGTGGCAAAGACATGCTCGTTGATGCTGGGGCATCAAAGTCCATCTACTACTAGTTAGTGATACATCTTACAAAGCCGTTGCTGTCTGTCGAAACTAGTTGTGTTTTCTATGATTATTTGTTGTGCTTTACTGGTTAACAGGATTTAATTGGGTTACTACAAATTACGTGCATAGTAAATTTGAATTCACTGCAATTTAAGGTAGTCATTCGCTGGAAAGGAGACTGATTGTGAGTGCGGGAGTTATATCCACGGCAACCAGGTCAAAACGTAGGTTAGGGAGTTTTGTGAATTGTAAGTGAACATACATTTCGAGTACGTCAACATTGCTTACTTACATGCTGGCATTGATTATGAGATGGCACAGACTGTCAGGATAGGCTGCCTCTGTTGTTATATCTACATTGCAATTGGCATTGTTGTTGTCACATCAGAGAGCTAACATAAATGGAGTGAGAGTCATTGCCTGAGCTGCCAGTTAATGGATACTGAAAAGATAATGATGTCCAGTAAGTGGAGAGCAAGAGTTGGCCATACAAATATTTTGTGTAACGCCTATTAGTAATGATAATTGACGATGTTTCCAGTTTGATGTTATTGTTGCAGTTATTAGTTATGTAAAACTGCATGTTCCAAGAATTCAAATGTAACTCGACGTTGCCATTGTGTTTTGCAGGCGTGGTTCTCTTTTGAGTACTGCCATCTTCCTGTATGCAGCCACAACGCCAGTGAACGGATACTTTGGTGGAAGCCTGTATGCAAAGATGGGAGGTAGCTGTTGGTCCTGTACATGGTCATTCTGTTTCGTTATTAGATGTTATTATGTCCAACCGGAATTTTAAGCGGCTTCAGTTGACACAAAATGCTCTCGCCAGGACAGTGTGTATCGCTCCGTGATCCGCCAGCGCCACCGAACTATGTCACTCGCTGCACTGGCTGCCTGTGCGGCGACGCGTGGACTACAAGCTCCCACTCATCACTTTCAAGGCACGACGCACTGGCCACGACCGTCGTTGATAACGATGGCCGTGCACTGGCTGCCCCGTCTACATAGCATCTCTGCTTAATGAGTACAGACCACAAGAACTCTGCGCTCCTCTGATGGACTTTTGTTTACAATACATTCTGCAGACTGACACTAGGTAACCGAGCTTTTAGTATAAATGCCCCGTGCGTCTCGAACAATCTGATGCATGACTTTCGAGCTAGCTCCAGTATTGAATGTTTTAAGCAAAACCTAAAGACTGGACTGTTTAATGTAGACTGTCCGGTCTAGTCCTAGCCCCAGCGCCTCTGATTTGCTTGTGATGTACGACGCTATATAAATTTGCATTTGATTTGATTTGAAATGTTACATCACAATCCGGTAAATGGTAAAAGCCGTTTTTCATAAAACGGTTACCGGTTTTGCTAAAAACAGTTTTAACATCACTACCTTCTACTAACCCGGCCTTCCCCACACTCGTGCATGCATCCGCACACACCTACCAATTCCCCTCTTCTCCCTGGGCTAGTGCACTGGACTGTTACACGGTCTCAGTGCTGAGGTCCAGAAGTAGGCTGGACCTCTGCCCGCAATAAAGAAAGAAAAGATATAATGGACGTTGTTTTGTTGATTATGAAACAAGGTAAACTGTGGATCAAGCAAATGCTGCTGAGTTCCCTACTGTTGCCAGTTCTGGTATGCGGTACTGCTTTCTTCATCAACTTCATAGCTATTGGCTATCACGCATCCAGAGCCATTTCTTTCTCATCTATGGTGAGATTGAGATTGATATTCATAATAAACTATTATCGTAAGGTTATTAATGTAGTAACCATTCTGTGTATAGGAAAACACCCCGAAAGTGTTTGAATGTGAATTTTTATGGCAGTTGTGTAACTTATATATTACATGGAAGTGAAACTTGACTAGTGAAGACAAAGAACGAGACGGCACGTAAGAGAGCTGAGATGAGAACGATTAGATGGACTCATGGTGTTAAAGTAACAGATAGGTTTCACATAGTAAGTTAAGAGAGAGACTAGGAATAGATGATGTAATCACAGTGCTATGGCGAAATAGGCTGAGTTGTTATGATGTTTTAAGAAAAGGTGATTGATGATTTTGTGAAAAGTATGAATTACAAAGTGGGTGGTGTAGGACTTACCAAAGAATGCCTTGAGTGAAGTCATAGAAAAAGACTGTTGTACCAAGCAACTAAACAAGAATGATGCATTGGACTTAGTGTTTATGCTAGAAGACTATATTTGACTAGCAAAAAGTTGCAGTGACTGCTAGCCATTTTCAATATTGAAAAGCAATTCACTTCAATTGACTCGCAGTTCGTTTTTGCAGACGATGTTTCGTAGAGCTCATTTAAAATTGCATTTTTGAGTATTGTATTTTTTGTGAATAAACATCTACAACACTGAATGTCTGTTTCATACTTTCATTACTTTCCCATCGTTTGCTGTGGGAAAAAATGAAAAAAAATGTTTTAACAGTAGTAGCTAAACAACTGTAAATCACTGTATTAATATAACCAGCGAAGGTGAGCTGCAGTCGTCATATGCGTTGACAGTGCATCACGTTTGAGAGCAGAGCCAGTAATGCAGTTGATGAAGGCGTCGCTGAACTGGTGAAGTTGTGAAAGCAACGCAGCCGTTCGCGGTGTTTTGCATGAAGTGCACACTGTATGCGCACCGCACTTTTGTCAAATATTTTACCACGAATCCAAATTCCATTTGGATCGAGTGTTTTAAGCCAAGACTGAAACGTTTTCTCTGAAATTCCACTCATAACTTCGTTGTTGCTTACATCCGCCACCGGATACGAAGTATCCCACCGGATACGAAGTATCCGTTGTTGTGGAAATCAATACAATAAATACATCAAGTTGTTCATGGAAGTAGGCTAAACCACGGGCACGCTATTGTCGCTGATTAACGCGAATTAACGATTGTTTATCGACAAACATCTGCTACAATTCGCTTTATTTTATGTTTGTTTTGATTAAATAAGATACAGAAAATATTGATTCGCACAAATTTGCGCCTCAAATCTCACTTTGCGTAGCAAAAGCCCAATTTTGCGGCACATTTTGCGATGCGATGCCGCTTAGCATAAACACTGATTGGACTTCAGTAAATGGAGGAAATTAATTAACGATATTAGATAACAGTAATAGTCATATAGATGGGGAATGCGTGAATGATTTTTTCTGGTACTGTCTTGATTGGTTTGTTAGGTCGACTCTTCGACAGAGTTGACCTAATAAAGCCGGTCTCAAATGTCCCTCTGTCTTCTGTCTGTGCATACCTACATACATATGTGCGTAATATGTACGTATGTCCGTACGTCCATCCACAAAAAGTTTCTTTGATTTCAATGAAATTTGGTGTGTATGTAGAGGTCAGTGAGTGATGCTTGACGTCATGCAGTATGACCCAATCTAAGGTGAAGGTCACGAGCCCTTCATAGTTGGAAATCCTACCATTTTCAAAAGGTATCTTCTCTGCCATTTACAAACGGAGCTGGCGACTGACCACGGATTCTTAAACTATGGCACAATATCTAAATTTGTTCGGGCCAGATTTTTGATATTTGTCCTAGTTTTTGTGTCACGTGACTTTGAAGATGGCACAAACGTGAGTTGTGAAGAGTCGACCATCTGTCCCGTATGAGGCTAATTTATTTTTATATAAATATCCATTAAATAGATTGTTGTTTTGCAGCACTTATT
>Ga0209780_1001868_pt1 | contig 14434 bp, 10 predicted proteins | sample WorMetexBAHAMAS2_FD_187384 | JGI IMG/M metagenome (GOLD analysis project Ga0209780, IMG submission 187384) | Marine gutless worms symbiont microbial communities from Max Planck institute for Marine Microbiology, Germany - Inanidrilus exumae... | ecosystem: Host-associated > Annelida > Digestive... | reverse complement strand
TGTCAAACGACAGCATGAATGCGACTAGTCTCGTCGCGAGACAGGTAACACTGACACTCTGGCCTGACCACGACTACAAGCAGGCCTAGTTATCACACCTCAGTTAGACAAAGCGCCTACGTAATAGAAGAGGGAACAGAGTCTAGAGATGCACGGACGCGTAACAAGCCTTTCATCCCTTCGGGGCCGATAGATGAGTAGTAAGCTGCAATTGGATGTCTCTTACCTCGGTTAGAGGTGGCGCCATCTAGTGAACGCTTACGAAGGAAAGCAGGCATGATGTATTTGCAGGTAAAACTGTGTGATCTACGACTGAATGCTTTGAGATATACATAGTATATAAAAGGTGCTATATAAATACTCTTTCTTTCCTTTCCTTTTTTAGTGCAATATGCAGTGTTAGGAACCAGTGCTAAAGTCAGTGGGAGAGGCCATATTTCACCAATTTGGATGCCATTTTACATATGTACAAAAAGTCAGAGGCATCGTCCGAGAGTCAGTGTAAAGGAAGTGAAGTGGCGTCCCTTCCACCACGAGTTAATTTGCAAATCACAAAAGAATGACGTTCTGCGGTGGATTTTTCCTGATGTTATTATGTGTAATTGTGGACCTCCTTGTAAGATTCTTTACTTAGGCCACATGTTCAGTGCTTTCTGACGCTGTTGGTTTGGTAACAGGAAGGACGTCTGGTCCATAACAATAAAATAAATAATAAAAGAGGATTTGTATAGCGCCGTAAAGTCCGAAGTTACAGAGGCGCTGGTGGCATCAGGTTAAGACTGTCTGAACAGGTGGGTCTTGAGGTGTCGTTTGAAAGTGTCCACAGTACGGCAAGATCTAATGTCAGATGGTAGTGAGTTCCAGGTGCGCGGGGCCGCGACCGAAATGCCCGGCGAGCGAGAGGTACTGGTACTAATACATGCTGGAGCATTTTTACAAAAGATTGCTCGTTAAAGCGATGATTGAGTGAAGACTGCGGAGTGTCTGTCGTCTGTCAGTGATGGGTAGGCTGCGTGCCGCTGTCGGCAAGGCTCATCTGCTGATGTCGAAAAAGTTCAAACAGTTTCGTGAGCTTTGTCACCGCAACTTGGTGAGTGTGGTTTGCCATTGTTGTTCTGTTGCCAGACCACTAAGTCTGTGGCAAGTAACTACGTAAGTGGTTAATTTCGGCTTGAGATCCGTGGAATGATCTTTTAACACCGAAGCCTGCTATGGCCGTCTGTTGTCATCATTTATCATCTCACTGATAGTGCTCAGCGCTTCTCATCTCTCGTAGTCAACTGTCTCCACAGCAGCCAGTTATAACCACACTGTCTGCTCCAGTCATACGAGGTTGTGGATTTGAGATCCTCTACGACTGTTTTGAACATCCTTACATTAATTTCGGTACGGTGTGTGTCGGTCACAGTGGGCGGGGCTTGCACTCACGGTTCAGCTGCGGGCGTGGCGCAGCCTATTACTGTAGCCCTGAGCCGCAGTGAAGATGTTAGAGAGAACACAGCGCGATAGTAGGTGTGTGGGTCTAGGGCCAAGGGCCCCAATGTGTGATGTAGTACCATCAAGGTACAACAAGATGTCTGCAGTACAGCAAATTGCAGTGGAAGTTTTGCATAAGAAACTATGTGAACTAGAAGGGCGTTCAGTAGAGCGCATACCTCCCTCACTGACCCACCTTCGACCTTCCAAAATGTAATCACCTCGTCCCCTGTGGCCAATGGTATGACTGACAAAGTTCGATGACAGTCGGACTTGAATTGGCGCCAAGAAGTCTATCTACCTACATACCGACGCGACGCCGGCGAAAACATAACCTTCCATCACCTTTGGTGGGGGAGGTAATTATCTCCTGGTAAAGATCTTGCAGCAGAACCATTATATGGCATAGTGCACAGCGTTAAACGGCTTCACTTATGAAAGGTTTTGTTGTATATTACATACTTTTGTCCTTAATCAGATATGCGGTTATTAACTGTTATATGTTGATGATTACGACCTAGACACAGGATGGTGCGGAGCAGTTCCAGACGACATCACAGGACCTCGCGGGTTTCTGGGACCTGGTGATGATCCAGGTTGACGACGTCCGGCAAATGTTCGCTGAAATTGAAGAGCTGCGACAGAACGCCTGGAAAGAGCTGTCACCACCAAAGGTCAGAGATGAGACCAAACTGCTGGTGGACATTTGAACACAGTAGGCAATAGTAATGTCGACTGACCAATATTGCTATAGAAATTACAAACGTTGGGAGAACTTTTGGGGCCCCAGGCTAATTTTGGAAAAGTCGACCAGTTAAAAGCAAAAAAAAGACTGATGCTGTTAGTTAGGAGAAAGTCATCTGGCCTGCAAAAATCTTGCTCTGGTACTCACTAAAGGTTTCTGACACTTTAAACAATCTACAATTCCAGTGTTAGTTGGATATATGACACGACCTGACCTGTTAAGGAAATGGGTCAGTTCAACAAAAAGATATGACCATGTAAAAAAAGAGGACTCATTCATCATCCTAGAATTGTTGTCAGTTGTGGGAGCATCAACGTGTCGCAGTAACAGCAGCACTACAGGCCAGATAAACAACTTGTGCTGTGCTTTACGTGTACACGCAGGCAGTGTCATAAAATAGCGGCTAATACTGCTGGGAGGTGAACGAAAAATATTTTGGTGCAGCAGTTGAATGTGCCGGTGATGTTGTGACGTGATGGATAACTATAGATATTCATAATTACTTGTGCTTTAATACTCCTCCACCACAGAGTCGGGCCTGTAAGAAATCTTGCTGCCTTTGAAAGACGTTTTGGTGCACCCTTCTGACTTGGACTAACTCGGGACAAGTACTGTGACTGTGAGATGGTTGAACAAAACTGAGAAATGCTAGACATTGATATATTACTCACTACAGCAGTGTAACTTGCTGTCTCATGAATTCTTGTTTACTATGTCTTCACCACATGACGGTGTATGTAAAGGCATTATGTTTTCTGGCTGTAGGTCCACCGCACCTATTCATTTGTCCATTCATTTATTTATTATGAAAATCTTACATGCGTACACATAAAATAAAATAACAGTAAAAAATTACTCTTTTAGGACAGATATTGTTACCATGATATCTCATGAGTGCCTTGAATGATCTCGATGAAATTTTCATGGAATAACTGCTAGCCCCTACCGATGACCTGATTGGAGTCTGGAGGTCAAAGGTCACAGCAGGCTGTCGAGATGGCAAAGTCATCCACGTCGATGCTGGGGCCTAAAAGTCCATCTCCGAGTTCCTACCAAATTCTGTGAGGAAGTTGTCGGAGGATTACTGGGCCACTTCATCTTTCGCTAAAATCAGAGTCTAAAACTTTGGTTTAAAACCAAAAGTTCAATCTAAGACGTCATTAATACAAAATGTGAAGTGATGCTAAAGTGTAGTCTTAAACTAAAGTCAAAACCAAACTTACAGCTTAAACTAAAGTTTTAGATCAAAATCTAAAACTTTCATTTTTATACCTTAGTTTAAAATTAAAGTTTAAACTGAACTCGGTTGAAAACCAGGTATAGTCATTAATTTACACTTTAGTTTTAGACTAAAGTATTAGCCTTCAGTTTTAGCGAAAGATAAAGTGACCGAGTGTCAGTAGTAAAATTTGGTATGAGATAATGGAAATGAGTGAGGAGTGCTGTTAATGTGGTTGCAGAGTGTTACTGTGCCGCTGTCGCCGACCGTCAAGCAAACACATAGCTCCGCGAGTCCGTTTTCAGCTGGCAAACGTCCTGCATGTGAGCATTCAAGACTGACACAAACACACACAGACACTGCATGTGGGCCTGGGCTGTAAGTATAGGCGCAATGTTTTTCTAGTCCGTACATTGTACAAGGTGACTGAAACTGCATTCTTTGTTTATTTTGTATTGCACTGTCTTTAAGTTTATGGCTGCATGTCTGGTTTCTGGTTTTGTTCTGATAGCTTTAGTTTCTTCATTATTATGCTAAGTGACTGGCTTGGAAGAACGTCTTTGAAACTACCAGTTTTTTGTTGAGTGGGTTGTGAAACCTTGAACTCAGTTAGTCAGTCAAACACACACAAATATAAACATATACATGATATGCAGTCAAATAATGAAGTTAATAGCATGTTCATTAATTAATTCAGAGGATAACGTAGCCAGACTGTCGGCGGTTACAGTGGGTAGTTGAGTGGTTTTTTCACTGAAGGTGTTCCTGGCTAACATTGATAGAACTAGTATGTTGGTCCTCCATACTGTCCGGCTGAAATGTACACTGGTCTCGTCACATGCTGCCCTCCTGGTGAGTCACTGTAAGTATGCCAGCGGGACAGACAGACGGACGGATGCCAGACCCATTATATTACGCTTTCTGCTAGATGCGGCCTGAGTTATAAGACGAATGTGCTATGTTATTTGCAGCCAAGTCAAAAGCTGGTCACAGCCGGGACTCGGCAGTAAAGTCAGACGCAGCCAGAGTTCGTGAAGAAGCTCGTAAGAGACTCCTAGCAGCCAAGGCAGCTGGAAGACAGCGGAAGGCATCGGAAAGTGACGCTGGTGATGTCCAGATATTTATTTCGTAACAAACTCTATGGACCAAAGCATAGTCAAGATTTATTCCACTTTGTATCTGGGACGTGTGTCTACTTTCATTTGTTGTTACATTATTCGTTGATGGAGCTACTTACTTCGCCTGTGGGATCGGTGGCAAAGTATTGTGATGAGCACGTCTGTGTGTTTGTGTGTGTGTCTGTCCGCGAGGATATCTCCTGAACCACACGAGCGATCGCTACCAAATTTTTTGTGCATGTTGCCTATGGCCGGCAGGGTGACAGAATCCCAAGGGAAGGGGCAATCCTTCCCCACTGACAACGATTGTGCAGCATAGCATTTGGGACCCATACAAAAACGGCTGAACCGATCGAGATGTCGTTTGGGATGATGAGTGGCTTGGCCCGAGGAACATTGTGTTACGTGCGAGTGACGATCCCCGAAGGGGAAGGGGAAATTTGGGGAAAACGTGCCCGACAAGGCTATTACACCCCTAATAATTGTGAATTGGACTGGTCTGTGCAGCAGCACATGACAGGGGCAGACGCTTGATTGCAAGCGTTGGACGAGTCTATTATCGGCCACGAAGTGGGGGTGTACTTCCGGTTTTGTGGATGACATGTTTTTTCTACAGTGGGCCATATAGGGGTATGAATTTTGCTACGAAGGATCAATTTCGCTTAAATTTACTTAATTACCACAAAGTTAGAGGAATTCAATTTCCAGTTACTAAAGGGCATAACTATTTCAAAATTACTTGCAAACTGAAGTAAAAGCAGAAATAAGAAACTTGAAAATTAATGGGAATAATTACGGAAACGTGCATCATAGCTATGGTGACGGTGAAGGTTGGCAGAGGAACAAATACATCAGTGACTTTGATGCATGAACATAGGAACTTGATGTAAATTTGGCATTAATGGGACTTAGGTTAAGGAAGTATATATAGTTAACGGGACTTTGTGGGCGGTACGATTGCACACCACGGGCGAAGTCTGATATCTACGATTTCCTTGTTGAATTTTGTGATGTGTTGCAGTTAACTTAGTCATGTTAGCGTGGATGTGAACCTGCTTAGATCATGACAATTTGTACAGAGCAGTTTTTGTTGGTCCACTGCCACGCTTGTTGTAAGTTATTTCTCGTTTATTCCGCGACAGTAAGACTTGTTGCATTGACTGCTGTCGATTTCTACATATGCCTTGTATTTTACCTGTCAGTACAGTTGTTTTTAAAGTGGCTTACGGCATCTAAATACAGGATAGGCCAAAACATGGACGGTTTTGATGAGCAGTCTGTGTTAATGATTTAAGTAAGAACAGAGTGAAAATATCACCATCAAGCTTGTTCATAGTAATAGCAGAAAACATTAAAATTTATTCTCTGGACAAAATGTAAAAAATATAATGATGTCATAGGTAATGTCACCTTGTTTTGTTCATTTCTAGTAGTTAAGGAAGTTGTATATTCTCAGAAAATCTAGTTGTTTTGGCCCACCCTGTACTGTGCGAGGTTATACTTAATATCTTTTTGTTACTGTGCCTTGCTGAGCACGTTGTTATTGCCCGATTGTATACTGCTTGATAATATTTTGTACGGACTTGCTGTTTCGTTAGCGCCTCATTCCACGAGTGTTGACCATCTTAATATTGATTGTATCTGATGCTGTGTCTAGCCACTGAAGACGAACTGCCTTAAACTTTCTCTTGCTTTTCAGGGCCTTGATTATATTAGAATGAATGGATGCATTCTAGTCGCATGCAATCCCCAGGTTGTAAAATTAGACACATTCCATTTCCAGATGAGACGTTGTACAAGGCAACCAAACATGTGTTTAGTTTTCTTACTTATTTTGTTTTGTAGTAGGATGTTGAACAGAGATGAGGTTATGAATATATGGAGGTTGGGTAGTTATGAGGACTTTGTAGGTGAGATGAGCTTGTATTTGATGCATTCAGTGATTCTGAGCCAGTGGAGAGAGTGTAGGATGGGAGTGATATGACACAACTAGAGTTTTAACGACAGTACGATCAAGAGAATTTTGGCTCTGCTGGAGACGGGATAATTGTGACTTAGGTAGCAATGGTACAGGCAGTTGACGAATCAAGGTAAGGTCGGATACAGCGAAGTTGACGAATGTGATAGTAACAGGCTTTGGAGAGAGATGTAATTACGGTCAGAGAAGGTAAGATGTTCGTCAAAGATGAAGCCAAGATTTCGAGCAGAGTGGGAGGTGTCAAATGAAGAGTTGTGTATTTTAGCAAGTTGTTTTTTGAGTCCAATGAGCAAGAAGTGAGTTTTAGTCTTAAGGGAGTTATGTGTTATCGGCAGTGCGAAACTATGTATTTTGCATTTTAAGACTCTGGGCAGATGTATTTGATAAAAGTATTTTTAAATACAAGATTTGAAGATATTTCGTATTTAAATACTTTTAAACAAGTATTTGTTACAACTCTGTACCTAGGTATGTGTTTGATGCCTAATGCTGTTGAATTGGGTGGCAGGAAGGACATCTATTCCAGTGATCCTGTTAGATTCTCCTTTGAGGAATAAGGACGCGGCCTAAACTGGACGAGCAGACCGGTGCAACAAAGACCTCGATAGTAGCAGTATTATTTGGAGTCTGTGTAACTTGAGTCGTGCCTTCGTCTCAGTCCCACGCATGTGAAATGAAATTCTTGTAGGACAACTATGACGTTCACCATTGACTAATTCTAACGCAGTCATGTGACATTCACTACAGTCAATTCATGGACCCCACCCACCTAAATATCGACTCTTTAGTATTACAGTATTGAGACGTATATAGTTAAATAGGTCACTACGCTAAGTGACTCGTCTTCTTAGATATGATTGTTTTGCTGTTTTTAAGTGTTTTAAAAAATAAAAGTTTTTTGGAATGTCATACCGCAAAACCAATACGACACTGACACAATAGCATGTGCGATATTCAGTTAAAATATCAACATTGTGGATTTGGGCAAAACGAACTTGCCGTCATGCAGCATTATTTATCCATCCTATTGTTGCCTGTAGAATGTTGACATGGACGGACGACGGTTTTGTGCAATTCCGTGTCGATAAATGTGTGCATCCGGCTGCCGTGTTTAATGTGTAGGTTTTACTGCTGATGTTATACATCATTAACATATTATTTGTTGTACCGTTGTGATTATGTAGCACCATCTACATTCAAATAATGTGATATTTGTTTAAACTGTCCAAGCAAATGCACTTGTTATAATAATAACGTCTACCATAGCTCTCCTAAGGGGAAATGTGGTCTCTTTCCAATTTCCACAACACTACGGTCACCGAATGAAAGCACCGTGCGACCATTTCTCATTTGCTGAAATGATGAATGAAAGTCACTGAAGCCAGTAGGCTTCTGATGCAACAAAAGTGTCAAAATGAATGTTTTCATTATGCACGTTTTATTTGCATAGACAGCAAAAGCATTAGCTGATAATGTGACTATATTACAGAGACATAAGTCGATAATACTCAAAAGTCCATACTGTAAACTAAGTCTCACAAAAGAAAAATATATTAATTAAATACAGCTACCTATTGCAACAGTGCACAATTTCCACAGTTGTTCTTCACACAGGAGAATGACTACATCACTGAATGTAGATGAACAAGTCTACAACTTAAGCTATACATTAGAAAAGCGCAGTGAGGCAGAGTGACATTGCATTGTCTTACACACTGCAAGGCTAGTTGGTTGGGGTGTGAAATACCTAAGACTCATAGTGACCCGTTTTTTGTCTCCACCCTGTACACACAAGGTGACAAAAGAAAATGTTTACTCCTAAATGATTAACCTGATTATTTATGCATGAAGTTCTTCAATAAATGCACGGCTTCAACCGTGCAACAATTTATGAAGAGACAGCTTACACAGTCAAACTGCTGAGGGTTTGTATACAACTTACATCAGTTGTCCTTTGCCATATTTCAGTCTGGGCCATAAAACGGGCTCGAAATGTGCAGGCCAAATTTTGTTTGGCCTGCACACAATGCACAGTTCTCTTATGATGCATTTACAAGTATGGAAAACAAGCGCGATGGTTTGACTCCAACCAAATGAAATATAGACTAAGACAGTCAACGACAGGTGAAAATAACAGCCAGTCATTGATAAAGTGCTGACTGATCACATGACTCTAAACTGAAGCAACAAATGTTCACCAGCGTCTGTTGTCTAATAACTCGCATCGGCAACCTGGGCTCCATCATCGATGAAAACTCACATTTAACATAAATAAATAGTGGATAATAGTGAAATACAACTGGGCCAAAACAAAATCTATGCATTCAAAACAATTACTTCTGGTACAATGATACTCAAAGCTGGATGAGACTTGGACTACAATTTAAACAAAGTCCTGATTGGTTGGTTGCCTGGACTAAGTCAAAATACATTAAGCCTTGTTTACAACCTGTTAATTATACAAACTTCACAAGACCGCCTGACTTTATTATGTCTTAATCTCGGAAGAGTTTGGCCACACAGCTAAAACAAATGCAATCTGCAATCATCATGTACAATGCATATTTCACTGCTGACGACATCAACTACACTGACTAAGTAAAACACTGTTGTTCTGACTGTACGTGCAGCGGCATCAATACAGAACTATCTCGACATTCCAGTTCTCTTGACTGCAGCTCGCGGAAATACACAACGAGACACTAACAGACTGACATAAAGCAAAAACTGGCATGGTAAAGTTACACCATAGGGGTGTGCAGTCAAACCGTGCCGTGTGGCAGATCATACATAATCATAAGCTGATGGACCCATTCAGGCCAACTCAGCCTTTCATCCCTTCGGGGTCGACAGATGAGTAGTAAGCTGCAATTAGATGTCTCTTACCTCAGTTAGAGGTGGCGCCATCTGGTGAACGCTTACGAAGGAAAGGCAGGCATGGTGTATATGCAGGTAAAACTGTGTGATCCATGCCTGAGCGCTTTGAGATATACATAGTACATAAAAGGCGCTATATAAATACTCTTCCTTTCCTTTGTTCATGTTACCTATTCCAGATGTTGCATCTTGTGGCTGCTACGGCTCAAGCCTAGGGTAAGTTTGGTCTGGCCATGCAGCTGTTGGTTGTGTGACTTTGGTCTTGACCAATGAGACAGGAAGAGTTCCATCAGCATCTTCAATATGTAGAAGCGAGCCATTAATCATTATTGTTACATAACAGCCCGATTAGTATATAACTCACGCCATTAGAAAGAAGACAACAATTGCTAATAACATCAATCAGAGCTTAATAATTATGACATCTCTATAACTGGAACTGCTTGCTAGCAACACAGACAAGATTGACGGAATGGCAACCTTTGTACCAGTATCTGATTCACTCTGCTACATACAGCTTGAATGCAAACACATTTAGACACTTCAATAACATGTCACATTCATAAAGAAAACACAAAACAACACACCGGGAGTCGGCAATTATTTGTGACAAACTCAACAAACCAGTGGTTGCTGGGCACAGGTCAACAGCAACTCAATGTTGTCTTGTTTACAGCTGACTATTAACATGAAACACTGACCTAAATACTGGACTTTGGTATTAGTTTACAGCAGTAAGCATTACCAGCCCAACATTTTTGTAAACCACTCGTGGTTGGTTGGCTAGAGTCTAACGGCATTTTCAACACAATTTAGGTCATATGGCCTTTAAGGTAGAACTGTATTATAAATATTAAAGTTTAATAAGTATTAATTCAAGGGGTAAGATAATTGAAAAAGAAAAATATAACAATAACAGTAGATTCAGATGAAATACCGGTAAGTAAATTGAAATTAGGTAAGGTATTTATTTGAAAAAGTATAATTTGTGTAAGATTTCTTTTTAGAAATTATAGCTGATCACATTTCATCTTGTGAAGCAACCACACTTCATCCAAAAACAGCTGACTGTATCTCTGGTATATTGCAATTTTCCTGCAAATTCAGTGTGTGCCATAATTTTAGCCATTTTCCACCCAAATGCCACAATTATTTAGCCATTTTCCACCCAAATGCCACAATTATTTAGCCATTTTCCACCCAAATGCCACAATTATTTAGCCTTTGTGAATTTCTACGATTCTTTAGACCTGATTATTTGCAAAAAATGTAGAAAGACTCACAAATAGGCTAGTGTGGAAAACAACAAAAATATTTCCCATGTACAAACTGCACTGTATTTCAAATTTAAATTCTTTCGTGTTTTACTGTAGTGACATTCTAAATGTTTAAGTAAAAATTCTTACACAATGCGGCGTAATGGCATGGTTGTCACATTCTCGCCAAAACCTTTCGACACTTAGCAAAGTGGTCCTACAAATAATACAATTTTCACTCTTGAGAGCTGAAAAGAAAAACTTTTCTTTCTGGCTGAATCAGTGCGACATTCAGCGGAACCATTCTTGGACAGAATGCCTCTAACAATGACTTGCAATGTGGTCACATTAACTTCAACAGAGCGCAAACAACTCACAAACAAAACAGAAACTTAGCTATGCACACAGATCGCGCGCACACACACACGCACCATTGGCAAGAATATTCATGTAACGAAGGTTCAAGGCCATTCACAGTCGACGACTGTAGCACCATCGGCAGCCGCACAAGAACTGCTCTAGCAGTAACTTGTCTGAAATTAGTACTGTTTGTGAGATAAAATAGCACATCCTAGAAACTTTATACGATATTTTATTAGCAGTCTGTAGTACCTTGTCTCAAATGGTTTATTACATAAAGCTGCAAAATCACAGCTTCACATACCCCATCCATTGTGTTCCCAAAATAGGTGGACTGACAAAAGAATGCGCAATGAAAACCACAAGAGATCAGCCAGCTATTTTAACACAACACCAGCATGAGAAGACAACTGATAGAAACCTACAGCGGCATCGTTGTTAGAACAAATCCACTGAGTTAATGATTGATAAAAACTCAAAACATGGCAATTATACGTGTGCAAGCAACATGACGGGGGATAACGTTAGCCTAACTGCAAGCATAAAGCAGACTAAACATTGACGAAACACACACACATGCAGACACAAATCAAGACAGCGGAACTCATGTAGAAAACTTGATTATCATTTAATCGAGAGCAAAATGGACTGCTCATGCATCACCTAACAAAACTTTCACAAGTTGTTATCCACACATGCCGATAGGCAAGGTGTGAATATATTATTTACTGTTTGTGTGTGTTTTTGTTTTGTTTGTTTGTACGGTTACGGATTTCTCCGCCGAGGATAAAGCTAGCGGCATCAAATTTTGCACAGCGGTTCACCGGCGTCCAAGGCAGGGAATCTCACATTTTTGTGAACTTTGCTCCCCAGAAGCTCAAAATCAAGAGCGTCACCACCTTCACGACGTTCACAACAATTACCCTTCGGCTCCTGATCGTGCGGAGTGTGGATGTAGGATCGGCATGTGTTTAAGAAGAAGACGGGCGTACTTGTTAAACTTCTCTTCTTCATAAACCTCTTCATGAAATGTCACTCAAAATATGAATTAAATTGCAACTCCAGCCACTAGCCACAACGGTATAGGCATGTTATCTGTCTCTTGTGAAATAGACTCTGCAAAGACAAGATGCAGTCGGAGACGTCAGAGTTCACCCCCGGTGTTGCCATCTGGAGAACTCGACCAATGTTGTCTCAGGTCCAACTACTGCCATCAGCTGGCAAACTGAGCGAAACATATGCATGGTCTTTGTCTGACACATTCACTCGACTATGTGAATATGACATCAGCCACAAAAATGGAAGCACATAACGTATTGCAGTGCCATCAGGGGAGATCTGAGCCACAACCCATTAAAATGTATGGAAAATTCAATTTTCTGAGATTGCGAGAGGACAGACAGACAGAGACAAGCTGATGCAGATTACAATAGTTTACGAGGAAAATTCCAAAAATTACAGCATAACTCTGTCTCAACAAACCACAAGAGCAATTGTAATTTCTAAATGACGCCATAAATGAATTACACCAAAATGACAAGAGCAGCGCATAAATAGCAGACTCACAGCCCAGCTATGCACTGTGTGACAATAACAATATACAGACAGACATGACTAATTATTAGCTTAACAGTCTTGCATACTCAGAATAAGCACAATACACAAAAATACTGCAATGTGCTCCAGTGCGCAGCCGCAAATAATGCAACAGAAATAAGGTATGTGCTGATTAGTGCATTCATCTTGTACTTCACAGCTAACTGTCAAATAATGCTAATGCAATGCCAATGTGTGACTTATCATAAAATGTGCTGTGTTTTACACAAAACGAAATACGACAGACAATGTGTCTACTAATACCAACAGATGACTATCGACGTAACTCAGTGTCCTGCGTTATATAGCTACGGCAAATAAATTCACATAATGGCAAGAAAATATAGACACCAAAATGGACTAGTTAAAACTGTGCAACTACTCAAAAGATATATTATTCTCACATCGACTGCTACAGACTGCAGCAAAAAATGTTCCTCAAAGTCACGTGAATCTGACACTGTGACATTATAACATGCATAAGCGACAACAATGGCGGAAAAGCGCACAATCTGCACATCACAGGGACACAAAACGAAATTCCAGACGCTGGACAGACAATGATACACTGATGATATGCAACCTCTGACACCATCATACAGCAGAGGAACAGACAATATATGCAGCAAACGAAGCCGATGATAATTACCGGACGCTGCAGATGAAAATGTACACTGTAAAATGTGAGACACTGTAGTGATTCGTTAATGTGGGAATGAAAAGTACAGGAATGTTTGTCTCACTCCCCTATAGGTCCAATAATTTTCACTCCCACATTTTCACCATTATTATTTTGTCTGTACTCTCAATAGCTCTGTTCCCATCAACAGCCCGAAATTTCCCAGTAAATCAGTTCATATTTCATTATTTGCCTCATCTCACATTTAATAGTTTTGCACATTTTCAGTTGGCCCAACGCGAGGTAACTGATACGTGGTGACAACCGTGTCACTGGATGCGTTCAACATAATTGGCTGGCAGCATTCCTCTCATCCCAGTTCGTTCAATTGTACCAAACATCCAACCTTCGTCGATCGGCTCGACGTTCACGACAATGTCGTTCTCTCGGAATCCAACCTCATCATCATCCTGAGCATCGTAGTCGTACATTGCCTGATACACCGGACCCTGCACAGCACCACAAAAAAACTCTGAATTCATATTTGAATTCATATTCACTCTGTCTCCCAACTTTTAACTCTCCTTTCAACTATAGTAGCACACGAGTGCACTCAAGTTTCTTCACCCAATAAAAGACTATACTGTGGTTTCAAAACCGGGCCGCTGTTACGTCTTCAAACAGCTGCACAGAATATGATCCAACCGCAATAATTTTCGGTTTATAGAATCGTCCAAGACTCTTCAGTCTGCAAGTAAATAACTGGCGAATTTTGATGAAACTGGGTACCAGCCTTGTTCATTTCCATGGCAACCATCTGCAGCAGACGACGTTAAAATGGGTTTGTGCGAAGAGGATCATACTTTTATTTTAAAAATGTATGAATTCAAAGGTTATGGAACTAAGAGACTGATGAAAGAATTTTCCGACAAAAAATGGAAGAAGACTACTTTGCATGATTTTTTAAACATTTGAAAAAATAAAATATGTTTTACAGCAAGATAATGCACATAGCGCTCATAACAAGATCGAGTTACTGAGCCAAGAGACACTAGCATTTATTACGCCTGACCTCTGGCCAGCTAACAGCCCTGATCTCATCCCTGTCGACTACAGCGTCTGGGGATGTGTACAGCAGCGTGTAGGTTATGCCAGAAGCCAGTCAACGATGTTGGTCAACTGAAGCAACG
>Ga0209780_1001867_pt1 | contig 14440 bp, 5 predicted proteins | sample WorMetexBAHAMAS2_FD_187384 | JGI IMG/M metagenome (GOLD analysis project Ga0209780, IMG submission 187384) | Marine gutless worms symbiont microbial communities from Max Planck institute for Marine Microbiology, Germany - Inanidrilus exumae... | ecosystem: Host-associated > Annelida > Digestive... | reverse complement strand
AGGAAAAAGGGAAAAAGTAATAAAGAGCAAAAGATGAGGAAGTGAATGGACAAGGGAGCAGCAAAGGCGGAAAGGGGTACCCCGGCCCCACGCGGGGTCCGACGTGTGGCCGTTGCAAACTTACTGTGATCAGACGGCATCATGACATTCAACTCAACAGACCTGATCCTCTCTTCATACAATACTGGACAACTACACATAAACAAACTTATAACCAGAAGGGCTCAGTAGAGTGCATACCTCCCACCGACCTTGACATTTGACCCCGACTTTCCAAAATTTAATCACCTCGTCCCCTGTGGCCAAGGGTATGACTGACAAAGTTTGGTGAGAGTCGGACTTAAATTGGCGCCAGGAAGTTGTTCACAAACATAAACCTATATATCTACCGACGCCGACGAAAACATAACCTCCCATCACCTGCGGTGGGTGAGATAACTAACTCACAAAGATCGAGAACTGCTGACCTCGGCATTCTTCTGCAGTGCTTCATCAACTTCAAGTCTGTTTGGTTCTTGTTCAGGAATGTCGTCTTCGAAGTCGCTGCCGTCAATGCCATCATTCGTGTGACGGGCGTCATCATCAGCCACGCTCGACACATTGCCACTGACTGCCTCATATTCTCAACACAATAACAACACCACATTGCAGCATCAAGTCGAATATGAAACAAGTGTTACTTAAGTTCAATGTAACTGTAACAGAAACCGAAAACTTAAGAACTATAATAACTTTAACTCTAGCTGAAAAATAAATTTTGTGAAATGATACAGCAATGGTAGTCTTTTATTCTTAACATGCAACGTACATAAAATCCATGGGGAACTGAACATAACAATGGATAGAAAAAAAGACAACGATTGATTATGCTAACAAAGGGTTCCTACTCAGCTTCAAAAATGAAATTCCTAGACTTTTTCCCTACGTTTGTCCATTCGATTCAGCAAACAATGATGAATCAATAAGCCGCCACAACCTGCCAGTTAAATATCTGGCCACAGCACAATGTAATCATCATCATCATCATCATCATCACCCTCATCATCCTCATCAGCGGCAGCAGCAGCAGCGGTTAACAGGACTTACCTAGCAGACTGAGTCTACAAGCCTTCTTGAAGTCACTATCTTCTCCATCACTCAGATCATCAGCGTAAACCTTTCACACACAGCGATAAATATTAAATACACACAAACACACAAATGCCAACAGGTTGATTAGCTAAAGTCAAATACTAGAGTTATAGCTGTACTGACACACGCATTCTCACTGTTACTGTATGGTCAGCTGGGACCGCTGCATCACCCCAGAATGACCCTAGCAGATGGCACATCTCCATAGATTAGCAGCACGCTGGCAACCAAAAATAGTTCTATTGTGTGTTTTACTGTATTCCCACTGAACATGTTTTTTCAACTCTCATTCATCCCGCTAATTTTTCTGCTTATCAACTGTTAGTGTGATCTGTGAAAACATCTTTGATAGACTTGCCAACCACACCAAAACACCCATTGAGGCATCTTACATTTAAAAAAATCAAATGTGACAATGTTCCAGTTTTTACGGCTGGTGGAACTCAGAACGCCGATCAAAATGTCTTGAAACTTCGCGAACATTTTCCTCCACAAAGTTGAACAAGGTTATCATTTTTCAAGTATTCGGACACAGAATTAACATGTTATATTAGACAAACGAGAGATGTAGTTCAGACCAGGCTGTTCTGTTTGGCCACAGCCGGTGTAGTCGTTGACGTAGCAGGTTGAATGCTGTCGGTGAGAGGAGGCAGAACGTTCTCTTTGTCATCACAACCTACATCTTCAACATCATCACTCAACTGCATCAATCAATCAAACACAGCACATCCGATGTTGTATCATGTACCATTCAGATTTGTTTTACACTTTACAAATGTATGTATTGTGGCACTGGAGATACGGTCTAAAGAGCGCTGCGGGCTTCATTAGCTGTATCAAAAAAAGAACAGGTATAGTGGGTTGATGTCAGTATTCTGAGCTCCTTTAAGTGGTCTGACACAGCTGGTTGGGCTACATCTGATGTCCAACTATCACCAAACGTTTTCCCCGTGGGACCAGGACCAACTGGGAGTAAGTCCAAAAGAGAAGTCCAGTTCCACAATGGACTTCAATATCCTAGCGTTGACATGGATGCCTTCGCCGTGTCGACCTTGACCTTTTATCTCCAGAATCTAATCAGATCATCAGCAGAGGCTAGTGTATTATTCCATGTCAGACTTATCACAATTATTCAAGGCGTTCATGAGATATGGTGGTAACAATACTGGACGAACAGATGAACGAACAGACGGACAAATTGATGTGGCAGACGGACAGCGGGACAACATAATGCCTTCACAAACACTGTCGGTGGTAAACGCATAAAAACTGAATTGCAACAGCTAACAATGTGACTGACAGTGCACAGAAAGACATGTTTGATGAAATCCCACAACAATTATGACTGCCTCATTCTCTGTCACAAAAGTCAACCTACCTAGAAAAGGTGTCAAAAAGTCGCAGTTACATGCAAACTGCAAAGTGTTCATCGAAATATTGATATCTCCCAAGTAACTGAGAGGCAGAGATTATTAATTCAACTGGCTGCACCAAAGCACGGAAGTTACATCTGAAAATATAAGTTTTATCTCAAAGTTTTAACACATTACACAGCATGAGAATGTGATGTACAAGAGACATTGCTGCACCGGTTTCAAACTAAGGACAGAAATATCACAGGTAACAAAAGCTCCAACGAGAAACAGCGTGGTACGGACCATCTGACGGCAATGGCAAAATGACGTTAGCGGCATTTGTTGATGATTTAATACTTTCTTTCATTGCCCACTGCAACTGTTCATCCTCACTCATCTCGCTCAGCTTAAGAACATCAGCATCACCTGAGTAGCAGCAGCAGCAGCAGCATCACTGGCTCATCTCAGACAAGGTAGTCCAAGGAAACGAGAGACAGGTGAGAAAAGTGATTACTGACTTATTAATTACTTAATAAGCATCAATTTATATAGTACAACTACTAGAATAACACATTGCAAATGCATTTTCACATTCTGTTAAAATTAATCTGGCTCAGCAACTGATTAGTGCAGACTGTTAGGCAATGAGCCCAGACTGTTGGACCAGCAAGAGCCATGGCCAAAGGTGCTGCAGTAGACAGGTTCAGTACTAGCTGAACCACATCCAAATTTCAGTCATATAATGTTAAGAAATGTAACACATACTCACAAACTGACCAAAATATAGAAACATATTTATTTTAAACGATATAACATATTTTCCATCCATCCATCCATCCATCCATCCATCCATCCATCCATCCATCCATCCATCCATCCATCCATCCATCCATCCATCCATCCATCCATCCATCCATCCATCCATCCATCCATCCATCCATTTTTGTTCACTAAAAGTTGACATATGCATGTTTGACAATAAAGCTAGACATACATTTTATAAAATTATGAATATGAAACAATAAAAAAGACAAAATGCCAGAATCGCTGAAATTGTAAACAAACAAAATACCAGCAAAACTGTAACAACAGCCACCTTCTGTATTCTTTGTTGAAGACACACAATGATGACTGCTGTTCTTAGTGTCTGAGGATGATGGAGAAAGTGCTAATGAAGGCAATGACGGACACTGTCGGAAATACATACCAGCACATTCAACTTCAAGTCCACAGCCATACCACACGACTATCAACCTTAACAGATATTCATTAAAAATAAACAAAAATTAAGAATTATCACAGGAATTCCACACTCAATCCCAGCCGACTTAAGATTGTTGTATAAAGATACTGTTTCATGTTCTGTTAAAATAGCAACTGGCAACGCCCCTTCCAACTGTGGATAAAGAAAGGATTCGGCCACTGGTCACTGGTTAGGGTTAGTGCATTGTGTTACCATCTGTGCTACGACACTTGACGGTTTGGTGGCATGAAGGACATCCAGACAGTTAAAAAACAATTCCACTGATACTCAAAGGTTCTCTTTCATAACAGGTGGAAAAGGAGGATCCAAGAGGGAACCAACAGACCCAGGTTCACCTGGAAAAAATGGTCGTTTAACAGAATTAGTAGTAGTAAAAAGTAAAAAAAAACAGTGTATAGCAGTTAAGCATCAACTTAGCTCTTTACCACTACGGGAAACTCACATGCCATATGGGATCACACAGTGATACCTGCCACCCAACAGAGGTGAAAATCCCTCCTTTACCCCCAGCCGAAGCAGGTACTCGATTTAGCGATGCCGGAGGGATGCAAGGCTGAGTTGACCTATGTTACGTGAAAGCCAACCGGCCGGGAATTCAACCCGTGACCTGCAAATCGCAAGTCCAACGCCACCACACAACACAGTACACATCATAGTAGTGGTAGATTTGCTGACTGGCAATGGATGCAGCTTCAGCCAAAGTACAAACTGACGCCACTCACCAAAGGATCTCGACTGCCTGACTTGAAGCTAAATTTGCTGTTTTGAACCTTTTTGTATCGTCTGCACACAAACACACATACATACTACCAGCAGCTTATGTTACTGCCTTAGATCAGAAAATTCACACAGCCAGTAAACATCTAAATATGCAATGCCGGAAATACCACAAATTGATCTGACATGCATTCAGAGATTAAGAATGCTAACATGGTATTCAATTTCAAAAAACATAAACGAAGACCATCAAATTAAAACCCGACAGTCACACATTATCAATTCGGGCTTTAGTTTTAGACCATCTGTGTCAACTTCAGCCAACCATACTATACTCTCTGCCTGTCGGTGTTCAATTCCCAAATGTATATGACATTGAAAGACCGATATGATGGCTCTTGCCTACTTAATCTGCACTGCCACCAGTGAATTGTGTCGCCGGACCACACAACACTATACTGCTACTTGTGGGTTTTGTTCAACTGGCTCATCCTCCATCGCACCACAGCGGGTTTCTGGGTCATCTTTTGAGCAGGATTTTTACAGACCAGATGCCAAACCAACAAGGCTGAGGTTTTACGTCACATCCAACACAACAGGTTATTTCAGAGATGTTCTTCCCAGCCAAACTCTTGGCTTAAGAAGCAGATAAGTGAGGAAGTAAATAAGGAAGGAAGGAAGTAAGTAAGAAAGAAAGCAATGAAGGAAATTAAGTAAGCAAACAAAACGATTTATGTAATGTCAAAATCAGCAAATAAAACAGGGCACAATAGAGCCTTGGAGCCTGTACAGGGTACAACAAACAGGGTAAAACACTGATAAACAGACAGTGTAAATGGCCAATTGCACTCAACTTTATTGATTCTAAACAACTGCTGAATCAGATGTGGAAGATGAACATTAGCCACCTGTAGACGACATGACCAAACTCACCTATGAGGAGTCGGCAGGCTGTATGGCGGCAAAGTTTTCTCATCGCAAGCCGATTTCAGTGTTAAAAACTTTGGAATGACTATCTGGCGCAAGTTCTTTCTGTACTTCGATGCGGCAATGCTGAATGTGTATCGCTGCAGGTGGATAATCAGCGTTCTATGTTTAACACATATTAACAGCATTAAACTTAAAACCATTCAAAAAGTTTAAACCACAGCTAAGGCTTAATCAAATATAATAAATTAGCCCCATATGGGACGGACGGTCGACTCTTTGCAACAGATGTTTCTGCCAAGTTCAAAGTCACGTGACACAAAAACTAGGACGAATATAAAAAATCCGGCCTGAACAAATTTAGATATTGTGCCCTAGTTTAAGTATCAGTGGTCAGTTGTCAGCTCCCATTGAATATGGTGGAGGAGATAGCTTGTGAAAATGGAAGGATTTCCAACTTTGAAGGACTCGTGACCTTGACCTTCAAATCAAAGAAGAGTCGACCTAATAACAAAGCCATATGTTTACTTTTCATAAGTAGTTTGAGAAGCATAGTTGTGAGTTTGGCATAAACAAATCAAGTAGTTTTAATGGCACTGTGGACATAGATCATCCTGCAAATCTAACTGACAATTTCTAGCCTCCAGATAACTCTGTCAAAAAATTCATATGTAACTTTGTATTAACAATCCTGCCTACAGACAGCCAAACCAACCAAACAACAATACAAAATCACAGCTTCTTACATACAGATACCCATGACTTTAAAGCACTTCACAACAATACAAAACGTACAAAACACAAACGGCAAATCACCATAAATGGGGTTATCCTATCCAAAAATGGTTGTCTCAATAATTTAGGCGGGTTACTCACAAAGATGTTCCAGTGCTTAGACACTGTTGGGTGAATGACAGCAAGGGCACCTGCCTGTAGACAACCTGTACAAGAGCACCTGCATGTGGACAACCTGTACAAGGGCACCTGCCTGTGGACAACCTGTACAAGGGCACCTGCCTGTAGACAACCTGTACAAGGGCACCTGCCTGTGGACAACATGTACAAGGGCACTTGCCTGTAGACAACCTGTACAAGGGCACCTGCATGTGGACAACCTGTACAAGGGCACTTGCCTGTGGACAACCTGTGCCACTCACCCAAAGGTTAACTGACAAAATAAGTGGAGAAAACAACCTTTAAAACGACAGAAAGAGAGAGAAACGGAAAACCCATAAGCTGTATTTACAGCTGCCACTAACAGCCGACTGGACTGGGCTAAAGAACAACGCAGCAGCAGAAAGACTAACAGAAGTGGACAGAACTAATCCATCATGTCGGCGATGCGTCTGTAAAGCATGACTCATGTCAACTGTCAAACTGAGACGTCACAACTCACCTCGGCAGACTGACAGCCTTCTGCCGTAGCTTGGCGTTCCTACACTGACAACGACTGCACTCCGACTCGACGAAAACCGGCGAGAAATACCGGTTCACAGCGTCCTGTAAACTAGACACACAGACACACACACATACAGGTGCACACATTGTAAACTAGACACACAGGCACACACACATACAGGTGCACACACTGTAAACCAGACACACAGGCACACACACATACAGGCACACACACGGTAAACTAGACACACAGGCACACACACAGACGTGCACACACAGGCAGTTCTCATAGCTAGTGCACACAAAACTTATTCCATCCACTTTGAGTCTGACACGGCTGCTGCAACCAGCACAAATAGCCGGCACAAACAATTATTTAGCGGGACTGCAGAGAACATGTCGGTTAAACAAACTAGAACAGGAACTTGCACAAACCAAGAGGCTCTGCATATCTGACACACCTGTCTGTGTGTGCTGCGAATTACCTGGGAACGTCGGAGTTGCTACAACGACGAAAACGAGGAAAGTCGACCGAGATGTTGTTGTAGTCATCGCGCTTATCAACCACACTGGCACACCTGTGCACACATCAGACATGTTATCACACCTGCAATCATCGAGCAACCACCGTGGCACACCTGTCGACAACAGAATGCAGTAACAACGGACTCTTCAGTAACGATTCAGTAATCATCTAAAACAAGAACTAACCTCACTGCATAATATGCTTAGAAAAATGTTTAATATTTATCTATCTACATCTATATGTAACTGGCTGGTATGGTTCTGGAGATTACCATCGCTTAACCTGTTTTTCAGTAAGATGCACCATACTGACAATCCCATCCTATGTACCCTGATTTATTTACCAACAGTCAAATATGAAATAATGGGCTTGGCAACCAAGTATGGATTGAATGGCGTGCTGTGCGGTGTGTCTGTGATAAAAGAGGCAGTATGGTTGTGTTTTAAGCAGAATGTACAGTTTTAGGTTAGTTTGCTTGTCGTCACTTGTCGCGGACATTTTAATATACTGTGCTCGTTTTTATGTGATGTATGGGATATTTTTATTTCTTTTTTACTCATTGTGATTGTATGTTTTTTATGTGCTGCATTCGTTGCGTAATAAAACAATAATAATAACACAAACGAGAATCGACAACTGGCTGGTTTAGTCCGTTTTCCCCTTTATTTTCTTCTTCACTCAAGAGTACTTCTGGCAAATTTTGGTGGCGATTTTTCCAGTCTGGATGCCCTTCATGGCACTAAAACCCACAGTAAAAGCATGTCAAACCAAGGAATATCACTCAATGGCCTTTTCCATCACTGCTCCATCAAATGACTTGAGAGGGATGCCTATTGCCTACTCTCCAACATCAGTACCCAGCCCTTCCTAACACCAACCACGGGAATCACTAGCCGGACCACATCGTTTCTTCATGCAGTGACAGAAGGCCGAGATGCAGTGCTGCGTCACTACTGACCTATCACAGTGAACGGTCTGCTCAAGTGAAAACTGGAAATTGTCGACCGACGGACTGCGGACATCAGCTAGCGACAGCTCTTCGTTCAACTGATCAATTATCTGACACAGCAGCTCGTGGGCGTCCTATGCACGCAATTACAGACGTAACTAGGCAAGTAAGTCTTTACAGTGTGGGTGTCCATAAAATTTATTATTAATATCAATGCAAACAAGAAACTTAATAGGTCACAGAGGGACTGTGCGATGCTCCATGTCAGTTGAAGGAGTTCTTTTTAGATTCATGACTATAACAACAGTAACCAATCCGGCTAACCACTGTGAACCTGTAAAGCGGTTGTGGCAGAAGTACATGTGTTCTGTTACTTTTTGACAAACCACACCCCGTAGCACAGACATAATATGCATCAAACTGAAGCTGTTTAAGCAGCATACAAGTGTACGTCTCTAACTTATAAAATGACTATCAACTTTCCAGCAAGTAATAATAATAAATAGAAATTGATGCTGTGGATAGTAGCAGCCTACAGCGGACGCACAGCCCAAGTCAGTTGGCTGGGTCTGAGGGTCGGCAGCCATCTGATATTCAGAATACATTCATCATATGCAACTGGTGAACTCTTGCAGTGCGTGCAGCCATGATGACAGATGGCAACCACTGGAAAACCTGCATGACAGTTGTGTGCGTACATACGTGTTGCTGATGCCCGGAGAATCTCCGAGCTGAACTCGAAATGGCCTGCTTCACATTCTCTAGCAGAGAGCTGCGGTTAGTAACCACGTCGTGTTTCGGCAACAGCTGAGCGGTCCTTAGCAACTGCACCATTGCACGACACAGCGGTACTCTGCATCAACACAGCATCATCGTGGCATTAATGATGACTGTCACTACTCACTCTCTTACTGCTACCAGTAACTGCACTTACCATTAATGCTGACTGTAGCCATCTATTTGTCGTGACGCAGCGCATCGCGCGGGTTTGTCAGCAACAGCTGAGCTACTTGTAATTGTTATAGTATACTTGTTATTGTGTCTAAAGACTATTTGCCAACTTTTATTCAATTCCATCATCAATGTTTTTACTATGAACAGACTACGATAGAATTTTATCTATCTTAACAGTGCCACATATTGTCAGCTTATTTTATGTGTATATAAACACACATACATTTTATCACTGTATTACTGACATTCATTCTTTTCTGTTTGCTTACAGCGCTTTGTCTGTTTGTTTCAAAATAAAACTGAACTGCACTGCACTGATACATTAGATGTTCGATTTACAATACTGGTAGCAGCCAAGGATGTTACATATTCTACGGTGGACTGGCAGCCTACAGGCTTAACACGGTGATATACAGAGTGCGAAGCCGGATGTTATGCAACAACAGCACAGTACTGGTTTGATTTAAACATGGAAACAATGACCAATTAGTAGTATTTTTCAAACCAAATGTTTTAAATCTCTGATTTCTCATAAATGCAAACGTCTATCTGCTAACAAATTACACCTGTATATTGCCGAGGACAAGAGATTTACGTCGGTGTATTGCGCGAATGTAAGCATTCAGCCGTTGTTGCACAGCTCCCCATTACAATGGTTCCTTATGGAATGGACACCCCTCAAAAGTAACTTTCCACGGAGATCTGGACCCCCATGGTTCCTTAGGCCAACACGACTCAGTCTCCAAACGGCATCTCGATTGGTTCAGCTGCTTTTTGCAGGGCTCACAAACGTGACCAACAGACAGACAAACCACGATACTCTGTGTGTAGCAATAGGCCACTACTGCTAGCTATTGCTGTGATGCAGCTTAAAAACACAAAAAACTAGCCTAACATAAGCAAATTGGACCTTAACTAAAAAATACAAAAACACACAAAGCCTAAACAAACAGTGACGTGTAAAAACTGTTCGTGTGTGCATATCGTTTGCAGTACACAAAACACTCAGCAGTCCTGGGCTTATCCTCAAGATTTCATCGTTGCTCAGATGTTGTCTACTAGAGAAGAGGGGCACTGAAAGTCGACTGACTGACCATCGGTCACTATCCGACTGACCAATGGTCACTAACAGACTGTCTGACTGACCGGTGGTTATTTGCATCATTGCCTGCTTCGAGTCTGTCGGTGACGTTAAAAAGATCTGTGGAGAACGGCACGAGAGCAAACAGAGCTTGGAGTATCGCGTTCATGTAGCATGTGTTACCGAGGTTGCTAAAACTGCAACAAGTCACACGCCATAAAACGATAAAACCACATCACACGTCAACTCTTAACAACGATACCCAGAATATGCACAGCTCATCCTGATTAAAGTGTCATAGTTTCTTAAAATGCCACTGAAGCCCCAAAATGACTACTCCATCAATCCTCTAAGCAGCATGGTCAATTTAACATAACAAATTAAACCTAGATGAGTGAACAAATATCTGCATATGGTTATATAATGTTTCTACTCAAAAGACAAAGGCAAATTTCTGGTCTTTTCAGCAATTTTGAGCACTACAAATACCAGAAAGTCATGACGTACCGTGTTACCATTTATTGCATTCGAGCTCATATTCGACACCAAAGCATGATGCGGAAATGACTACTGCTTACTGGACAATGTTTTGTGCATCATTTTGCAAAGCAATAATACAGCAATTTCCATGTTTGTCAGTTTTGCGAGGTAGAGCAAAGGCACAAACAAGGTAAGGGGAAATAAACCAGATTTTGGATGCCTATTTTCTAAGTAGCATTTCTGTAAAAAGTCCCTATAATCATACAATGTTCGCTCAAGTTATAGTTAAAAAGTCATGGTCATTTTTAGACACAGCAGATGAAGTCAATTCCGGTCTAAGTAAGTAAGTAATCTTTATTAGTCCAAAGGTTAAGACTAAAGTCTTAGACTAAAGCTTGTCTAAGTCTAAACTTCACACTGAACAAATAAGTGGAACTATTTCAGTGCAGACGGTACATAAACTGACTGCACAAAGCAGATAAATATGGAACAGACGACAGACAAATGCAAGCAAGCAAGTTTATTAATGCCGTAGCATATGACAATGCTAGATTTCAAAAATATACGGCCGAAATACACGACATAAACCATAATATACACTCAGTTGGCACACATAGGAAACAAGTACAACAATATGCAATGTGGAGATAGACACACCCTCTCAGTGGGGTGATGGTGTTCAGCTGACGATTCATGGCACTGTTCAGTGTTGCTTTGCTGTTGTTAAAGCTCGAGATTAGACGACGTTTGTTTATCATCTGCTGTTCCTGCTCATCGAGTTGCAGTAGTCCAGGACCTCTCTTCACCGGCCTACAGAGTGCATCATTATATAAACAATGCACGCCCGTGTGACATTCAAATTCACCGAATTCACCAATGTAATACTCTGATGGCATTAGTAGACACAGGCTTTCATGACAGACATTACATAATACATGTGTTTCCAATTTATATAAAGTAGAGCATAACCACATATTTTTCTTTTAACGACAACAGTGACAAATCAGACCTGACGGGTGTTTTGTTTGGTGTCGGAGTTGTAGCCAGATATTGATTCTTCTGCGTTGAACTGTAGAAAGTTACGGCACGGAGCGTATCTGACGACTTCTGACTACTGCTGTGCAAGAAACTTCTGCAACAGACACGTTCGTCAGATGATTCACGGTTTTGCCACATTACACAAGTGTTGCCCAAAGCTAACTGCAACGTCAAAGAACGCAATCGTAGATATCAGTCTTCGCCCGCGCTGTGCAACTGCACTGCCCGTTCAACTTCTGTATATTTGCAGATGGACCAATGCAATTCTTAGTGGCTAATTTCTCCCTTAACTCTATACACTTCCTTAACCTAAGTTCCATTAACGCTAAACTAACTTCGCTTTCCTACGTTCATGCATAATGGTATATTTGTTTCTCTGCCAATGTTCACTATTACCATAGTAACATTAGCTACGTCGACGTGCGTTTTGGTATAATGTTTCACATTAATCGTAAAATTTCTTCCATCCTCTTCTACTTTAGTTTGCGAGTAATTTCAAAATAGTTAGTCAAGATTATGCCCTTTAATAGTAGAAAGTTGAATTATGTCAGACTTTACAGAAAATAAGCAAATTTAAGCAAAATTGGTGCTTCGCAGCAAAATTCATACTGCCATATGGCCCATTATTAAAATGATGCCATCCACAAAACTGGAACTACATAACGGATCACAACGACGACGGAAAGGATCAAGCCACATACCATGGGCAACACGCATGAAAAAATTTGGTAAAGATCGTGAATGTAGTTCCGGAGATATCCTTATGGACAGACAGACATGCAGACACACACACACACAAACGTACTCATTGCAATACTTTGCAACCACACATGCGGGCGAAGTAAATATGTACAATTACAGACTAGTACTACGTCAGCCAGACATCGGCAAGAATACCCAGCAAAGAATTGCTCCAGTGTCCCAGAAAAAATGCCAACATAGCTGGTAGTCAACTGGTCACAACTGCACCTTGAATCCACAACTTCAGAAGATGTTCTTTTATCATTTACACTTCTCATGCAGTCAGAATTTTCAATTTTGTAGAAATAAGTTTAGAACTGTTTAGCAAGTACAGCAAATACAGAATTGAAACAAAAAAAACAAACGCAAACAACTAACACTGCTGATTTTGTATGTGAAGTAGGCGTGCTGATGCCATTAGTATCAGACGAAGACCGTTTCCTTGGTGACTGATGTTCCAATGGCGATGGAGGTTTCTGTGGAGACAGGGTCGGTAGTCGGCCATTAACTGCCTCGTAATTCTCCAGCTGCTGAAGTTTGCTGCCCTGTGACGCAGGAGACTGCACTGATGAAAACGATGATGGTGAACTTGGAGATTTCAAGAAAACACTGGAAACATCGTTATTCGGATAATCCGATGGCGGCGATTTGGACAGCTGAGGTTCCGTGTCATCTGCAAACCACGTGGATAAGTCCCATTCTTTCAACAACCCACGTTCTCTTGGTGCTATACACATTTACAGTACTGTTACTGTTCATCATAACTATTTAAACGACTGCGGATAACACTGCTATTTACAAATTAGTGACCATTATTATGGCTGCTGCTTAGTAGCTGTGCCTTACTTATTTACTAACTATGATATACTACAACATGGTTTCTTAGGCAATAGCAGTACATTATAATACAAACCAGTAATACATCCTCCAGACACGAGCTTTGGCAATCAGGTAAAAATGGTAGAGCATGGATACCAAAATTTGAGAAATCGTATGCACTCTTTGGTGTAAGTGATCTTAATGTACATTTGTCAATACTAATGTAAGCGTCATGCTAACGTATATACCAATCAGCAAGTGCACATGGCTGGGACTGTTCGGTTCCGGTGGGTTGTTTACAGGCTGAAAACCCTTCTCGTCACCCAATCAACAGCATTAATGCACTGAAGGACTGTCATTGCACGGGCTTTTGAACAAGGCAAGTTGACGATGCGTGGTTAATAGGGATGAGTGCAGTTGATCAGCAACGTGCAGCAGTGTGCCTCAGCGGATAAGTGGTATGACTTCCATAAGTACCTGTTGGCTCCCGTTGACAACAGTTCGGGAATTCGGCAGTCAACATAGTGGATTGGTGGAAAGATAGCAAATCAATGTAACCTATGACGGTTGTTGTCACCCATTGCTTTCTCAGCGTACTAGCAACTTTGGTACAGTGGTACAGATACTGGGCATCTTATCATGAAAGCAAGATCGCGGCTCCTACCTTCTGGTCCAAATCGAGTCTCGATCGAGTCCCAGGAATAAGATTTCATGGAAACTAACATCACTAATGGTCAAGTAAGTGATCACCAGCTTATTCACAACTGATGCTGAAGAACAATACTTACAATCTTCAGTGGGTGTGTTCTTGGCCACGAGAAGAACATTGTGAACTTTCTTCAGATCCATCAGTGTAGAAGGCTTATTAATTCTGATAACTGAGCCATCACGCAGGCGGACGGTCAGGTTGTCACTACGTAACTCACTTGACTGAACGTTGCCATTCAACTAATTCACACACACAAACACGCATGCATAAATGGCTGGCATTTTTGACAAATGTGCTTTGCATGACACCTATGGGGAGGGCTTAAAGTAAGTGGTTAGGGGGGCTCAGCCC
>Ga0209780_1001866_pt1 | contig 14441 bp, 13 predicted proteins | sample WorMetexBAHAMAS2_FD_187384 | JGI IMG/M metagenome (GOLD analysis project Ga0209780, IMG submission 187384) | Marine gutless worms symbiont microbial communities from Max Planck institute for Marine Microbiology, Germany - Inanidrilus exumae... | ecosystem: Host-associated > Annelida > Digestive... | reverse complement strand
ACATGTACATCACGACATCAGCAGAATAGAGGATACGGTATTCTGTTACTATGCGCACAGTTCAATCATGGACTTGTGAACTCGGCTATGGGGCAGATACCATGTTCCACAGAACGTATTTCTTGTGTTTTGGTATATTTCGTTATCGATGAATGTTAGCTTCTGTTGTGTTTGTTTTCGTTTTTCAGTACTAAGCCAAGAGATTGGATGGGAAGAACGTCTCCGAAATGACCTATTTTGTGTTGGGTGGGACATAAAACCTCAATCAGTTAATTTATTTACATTGCAACTGCATTTTTATGTGCTTACTTTGGCTCTAAATATTTTAGGAATCCTTATTGGTACGTTGACAATGGAGCTCGGTGGTGCAGTATCAATCAAATGTGAGAAGACCGGCTATCATGCAGACCTTGAGTTCAAACTTAAGGTATGGTACATTTTGCAGGTTATTCATTCAAAGTACACTATGGTCCATAAAAACGTGCCACTTTATTCTTGACTATAACTCCCGCCTTTCTTGGTGGATTTTTAAGTCGACTCTTGGTCGACTCTTCAACATGAGTCGACCTAATAAAGTCGGTCTCCAATGTCCGTCCGTCCGTGCGTATGTCCGTCCATCCAAAATAGTTTCTTCGATTGCAATGAAATTTGGCATGTAGGTAGATGATCATGAGTGATGCACGACAGTATGCAGTATGACCCGATCCAAGGTCAAGGTCACGAGCTCTTTGAAGTTGGAAATACTGCCATTTTCAACAGCTATCTTCTCTGCCATTTACATTGGGAGCTGGCAACTGACTACTGATTCCTAAACTAGGGCACAATAACTAAATTTGCCTGGGCCGGATTTCTTATATTTGTGATACTTTTCGTGTCACGTGACTTTGAACTTGGCAGAGACGCCAGTTGTGATTTTTAAATTTTTTTCTCATGATCTCATTGTCGGTGTCCTCTATAAACTGTGACCCTTGCTTACACCTTGATCAGCAGCGTCAAGGCTGTTTGCCGCGCTGGCATGATCTGAAGTAAATATACTTGGCTGGCCACTGCCTGGCGCAACACACAGCACCAGTCAGGGTTAAGCCAGACAGTAGGCCACGTCTATAAGGGGCACGTTAGAAATACCGGACAAGCTGTTCTTGTCCTACTAACCCCACCTTTCCCACACAGAAGTAGGATGGACCTCAGCCCACAATAAAGAAAGACAGACAGACAGAAAGGAAGTGAGGGAGGAGGGGAGAAAGTAGGAAGGAAGGAAGGTCACGAGCCCTTGAAATCTGGTTTCTTCATGTTTGCTGTTGTCACACATCCGAAGAAGAGTTGACCGTCAGTCCCGCATGGGGATAATTTTTAGTTTTCTTAAAAATCTTTTCTCTTATGGACTGTATGGTGGTCTTCAGCAGATTAACTGTCACTTTTGAGTGTGCATAAAAATTTGCTTATTGTGTCTAATTGTATCAAACAGTATCAAACTGCTTATTGCTGTGTTGCATTCTGTAGCCATTCTTAGGCAGTGACGAAGCTTGTAACAGGATTGTTGGTCGGATAAAACTTGGCTCCGAAACTCTTGCAACACTTGACGGTCATTGGGACCAAGATGTTTTTATACATGACATACGCTCCGAGGTATCTCGACTTATAAATGTTACGTTATAGTTCATGCCTTTTTAAAGATTTTATTATTTTATTTCCACTGTATATACTCTTTGATAGTGTAATTATTTAGTGTTTATTTGTTTCTTTAATTTTTACCCGTGCAACGCTATGCTAGCACGACCTGCCCGTGTAGCCCAGTGGTCAAAGCACTCGGGCACCATGTGCAGTAGAGCTTGACGCACTCAGGAGCTGGAGTTCAAACCTTGACCCGGGCGCATCCACCTACCGAGGAATTATTTTAAATAATTCCTATGCACATGATGAACAGGGAGATAATTCTGGGCAGAAAAAAAGAGGGCTCAACGGGGTCCTCTATAAACTGTGACCGTTGCTGACACCTTGATCAGCAGCGTCCAGGTTGTTGGCCACTCTGGTGTGAGTTGAACTAAACAGACTTAGCTGGCCACTGGATGATGCAGTACACAGTACCAGTCAGGGCTAAGCCATAGTAGGCCACTTCTAGAGAGGGCGCGCTATAAATACCTGACAAGCTGTTTTGTTTTTACTAATCCTGCATTCCCCACACATCATACATACATCAGCACACACCTACCAATTCCCGTCCTCTCCCTTTGCTAGAGCACTAGACCATTATGCTGTCTCAGCCCTGATGTCCAGAAGTAGGCTGTATTTCTGCCCACAATAAAGGAAGAAAGAAAGAAAGCTATGCTAGTGCGGCATTTGCTGTCGTCACGTGTCTGTCTGTCTGTCTGTCCGTCCGTTACAAGTCAGAGTTGTACCAAAATGGCTAAACGTAGGATCACGCAAACTACATTATATGATTGATAGCCCAGGGACTTTAGTTTTATGATGCAAAAGATCTTTACGAAACACCAGTGTGATCACCCCCAACGACGATGCCAAATGCAGGTGGGTAGATAAAAATTGCATTTCTCGACCGGTCGAGAAGTTTCCGGCTCAGATGCCTTACCATAGTAAATTTGTGTACATCCACCACCGTGGTCCTTGTCCACGATGGTGTGCTGGCGGAGAATGTGCAATGTTATCAACAACTTTGGTGGTAGTCAAAGGTTGTCGATCACAGTTAACATCAACCGCATTGGTTGTCGGTGAAGTCTGATTATCTCACATATATACACCTTACTTAAACATTGCATGTGTGTGACACGGAGCATCGCATGCTCATTGTGCGATAGTTAAGCGTACTGCAACGATGCATGAACAAAATATGCAGGTAGCCGAATAAAAAGTGGCTGTTGCTGAAAGTGCTTCTCAGGTCGACGCGCAGTCGGTTTGTGTTAATCTTACTACAATAGGACAACATTTGAACTGATACAGACCATCACACGGGTCTCTCGGCGATATCGGAGACTCTTGATATTGTTCATGCAGCATAATAAATGTTATTGACAGTTTTTGGTGTTATTACATAATATCAGTATTTGGTCATTTGTGTTTTCCTCTGTGCTGTCAAGTCATAAATTTGCATTTAATACTTGTGAATACTTATTTATTTATGGTCATCAGTGTGATGAACGATTGCTTGGTATTTATGACGAAATTGGATTTGAAAACAATGAAGACTCATTAAAATATGATTTTCAGGAAACAACGTTATTTTGGAGTCCAACTCCTGAGATGAAAGCATGCAGATTAAAACGGTCAACTGTTTCATTGGATACTCAGGAAGAATTTGAGTCAGAAAAGTGAGTGATAAATACACTGGTAATTTAGAGCAGCATTTTGAAATTTTCGGTGCTCACGTTTATGTTAGTCATTACTATCAACGAGTATGTATCCACACACATATATGTATGTATTATGTACATGTGTATATGTCAGGGATGTAGTCCTCGATACCGCGGTCTCTGTCTCGAGAGCACTCGATACCAATTTTATGCGGTCTTGGCCTTGGTCTTGGTCTTGAGAGGCAAGGTCTTGGTCTCAGTCTTGAAGGGTCGGTCTCAATAAGTTTAAACCTGTGCGTTGTACGGTGCAGTCATATCTCGAATTGGCGTCTTCATCACTAAGTGCCACTGTCAAGAACAGCCTGTGCATTGGGCAGTTAGTTAGTTGGAGTTTAACGTCGCCTTTCAGCACAAATATGGCTATATCAGAGACAAAAGGTCGGGTGGAGAGCTATCTCTACTCAGTGAAGGAAGGCCAGCGATATGTTAACCACAACCCTGGCCGCCTTTTTGTTCAGCAGCCACCCAAAAGGGAAAGGGATCAAGAGGCTCATTTAAATTATTACGCCAGCGCCTACAACAGGGGAAGACAACTATCACACCGCATGACTAAACTAAACCAAATACAACAAAACACCAGAATAAATCTTAACTAAGCAATACAGATAACACAATCATAAACAAAAAAAACAAACTAAACTCAGGTTCGGTCGCCTCGTGCGACCTCACACCTGGAAACGGAGTGGGACGATTCTGGTAGAAAGGGATTGGATGGACAATAGAAGAAAATAAGAAAAGTGAATGAGAAAAGGTAAAAGGGAAAAAGTAATAAAGAGCAAAAAATGAGGAAGTGAATGGACAAGGGGGGAGCAAAGGCGGAAAGGGGGTACCCCGGCCCCACGCGGGGTCTGTGCATTGAGCAGTTCAAGTCTCTACACATTTTGTTAATCTTGATGTGCTGTGTTCTAGCTATCTCCGCCCCAGTGGAGAGAATCTTTAGCCATGGTGGCATCTTCTGATGATGTATTGTGTGACTTGGTGTTTGCGAAATGCAGTGCTGCTTTATAGACACATTTGCGTCAGTTGGCTCATTCACTGAGATAGTATATTGAGTAGTTTTGCCATAAACATAAGATGACGGCGATAGTTTGTAGAGTAGTTTGTGATGTACACATGACGAAGATGACGATGATGAAAGTTTATGAAATGGTTTTGACATAAACATGGTGATAATGATAATGATATTTTGTTGAGTAGTTTTTGACTTAAACATGATGTTGATGATGATGATGACAGTCGATGTTCAACAGAATTGTGAGCATTTTGGTCTTGGTCTTGGTCTTGGTCTTGCCACTGCTGGTCTTGACTACATCCCTGGTATATGTAAATGTGTTTTTATTTATAAGTTATATGTAATATATGTATTATGGTACAGTGATGGTCTAGGTAATGCCATTGCAATAGTTGCTGTCAGCAAAGGTATGCAGGCAGTAAGCAGCTCCGTTAAAATACTCCAGTTCTTAAATCGGTTGACGTGTATATTGGCCATAACATGGTTGGTGTTGTTGTTATGTGTGCATACATTACATACATATACACATTTATTAATTTTTGGCAGCGACTGATGAGAAAAAAATGCATGTCAGTTTAGCGGCCATTTTGCCGGTGAACGTTTGTTAGCCTGGTTTGAGGTTTTGCCATTGATTGTGAGAAGTAACTCATGCCGGGAAATAAGTCACTGGACTTCATCCTATTAGTCCACTAACTGACTCTTGAGGGAAGCGAGATTGCTTCTTCAAGTTGGCTTTCTGAAGCCGGTACTCCAGACATGACAATATTTTGTGACTGTCGGACATGTTTTTTTCACTGTGCAGCTTAGGTGCCTACAGCTGTACTTGTTAATGTGTGGTGGCATTATTACATAACGTTATGCATTGATTTCTATAAGTAACACTGTCCTGTTCTCAGTGACACTGTACTGTTACCATTTAAATTTTATAAATGCTATGTTTAAATATAGTACATGAGAATGAAATACACAGAAGTTCTAAAGAGTCTTTTTGTGCCAGTAAGTGTAAGTAAAGTATTTGCTGAGATGGAGGATCTCAAGAGACCTACCTGCATATTACGCTGTTTTGTTATTCTGAAGATAATTTGTTACGTTGACTCTTTGACAGAGTTTACCTAATAAAGCCAGTCTCAAATGTCCATCCGTCCGTCCGTCCGTCCGTGCATGCTTGCATCCATCCGTCCACAAACAGTATATTCAATGAAATTTGGCATGTAGGTAGAGGTGGATGAGTGATGCACGACAGTATGCAGTATGACCCGATCTAAGGTCAAGGTCATGAGCCCTTTAAAGTTGGAAATCCAGCTATTTTCAAAAGCTATCTCCTCCGCCATTTACAATGGGAGCTGGCAATTGACCATGGATTCTTAAACTAGGCACAATTTACAAATTTGATCGGGCCGGATTTTTGATTTTTGTCACATGCATTTAAAGTTGGCAGAAACGTCAGACCAACCCTCAGTCCCATACGGGGCTAATTTTTCAACTACAGTTTTCACTTTCCAGAGTCACATTGCATAGTTGATTACTGTTGGTAGGCTTTGGATCCGATTGAGTGATGCTATTGCTGCTGCGGACCAAAATACAGCCACTGAGGAGAAATTTATAATTGAGGAAGAACAGCGCAGAACGGCTCGCGAGCGTAAAATAAAAATGATCGAGTGGATTCCACGACTGTTTGAACAAAACCACATCACTGGTGAATGGATGTACAAATATGCTGAGTAAGTCTGAGTGTGTTTGACGTCTATATGCTCTGTACAGCCCAGTCATTTCACAATAACAAAGATTTCATTTGAAATTATGCACAGTACTCTGTAACTGTCAGAATCCATAGCTTTCATCAATATAACTCCGCAAGTAACTGTTATTTCTATGCTAAAATTTTCATTGTATACTTTAATTGATGTTACGAAATACACCTAAAATTGGCAACCAGTGTTCTCTATTTACCTCGAAATAACTGCGTCATCTTGACGTAACTTGTTTGCACTGGTTAAAACCAGCATTACCAAATGTATAATTTGTGTAGAAATAGCAGAATTGTGCTGGTGAAAGCTAGGGGTTCTGGGACTTACAAACCATTCATAATCTTAATTTTGAATATATTTGATGTTCTTAGGAGCACATTTTTGACAGTATTTAGACAGTACATGTAACATCAGTAGGGAACAGCAGCATATTTGCCCTAATCTGAATGTGATAACTAGCACATTGAGATTATGCATGGTATATGCTATGGACATGTGTCTGTCTGTCCGTCTGTCTGTCACAAGTCGGGAGTTTGACCAGAATGGCTAAACTTAGGATCATACAAACAACGCCATACTATAGCCAGCCCAGGGACTTACAGTTTCTGACACCAAAGATCATGGCGAAATATCATTGGGTCAATCCAAACCGTGGCATACAATACGTAATTACTTACTGGGTTAAGTTAAAATGATAGATTTTCAACAAGTATCTTGCTGTATCTCAGTATTTCAGAAATGGTGCAAGATAAGACATAGGTGTGGTGATTTTGTGTTATATGGATTTTTAGTTAAGGATACATGCTTGTTTTTGTCATATTTGATTTAGTTTTCTTTTGCAGTGTGATAGTTGTCTCCCACTGTTGTAGGCGCTAGCGTAATAATTTAAATGAGCCTCTCGATCCCTTTCCCTTTTTGGGTGGCTGCTGAACAAAAAGGCGGCCAGGGTTGAGTTCAATATATCGCTGGCCTTTTTTCACTGGGTAGGGATAGCTCTCCACCCCTGACCTTTTGTCTTTGATATAGCCATATTTGTGCTGAAAAGGGACGTTAAACTCCAACCAAATACTTACTTACTTACTTCCTGAAGAATAGGCCCGTTCCTTTTCTAGGTCTGAGGTCGTAAGAGGCCACCAAACCATGCTACAGTTTTTATGCCTTTGCAACCCGACAGTGTCAGCACAGGCGTTACGTTTTTGGGCTGTCTGTCCACTGCATTCATCCATTTGGTTGTTTTTCCAGACGTATTGTTACAACAATATCTCGTGAACTGCTTGAGCATTCTCAGTGAAACTTACGGGGAATATTCACTAGCTCCTACTGATGACCTGTTTAGATTCTGGATAAACGTCGACGCTGGAGCGTTGAAGTCCATCTAATTTGTGTTTTTTATGTTACAGTATATTTCGTTACAGGTGCATGTTTGCTTTTGTTGTGTTACTATTACATTTAATTTTTTTCAGTACCAACCCAAGAGATTGGCTGGGAAGAACGTCTCTGAAATGACCTATTTTGTGTCTGATGGGATGTAGAAACCTTAACTCAATCAATCAGTCGCCTTTGTAGATAAATGGCACAGGGTTTCAATGACCTTCCTATCACTCAGTGAACAGTGTCAAAGCACAGAATAAAACAAAACGCCAAAGGTCTTTTATCACATGATGGGCATGTTGTGAGAGTTTGTTGTTGCGTACGTTTTGATTCTGCTTTGTGCCGCAGTCTACGTCCATGGGACTCGATGAATGACGTTGTGCAGTACGAGCACAACATGGTGATACAGACGAAGACTCGGCATCAGACGCCAATCGTTCACGCGACGAGCCTGCTACACATGGACGACCTGCCACGTGGACATCGACGCAAGCGATCTCGCTGCCTCGGCTCGATGTCGCATCACCGAGTCCACCACGACGACGGCAGTTCGTCTTCCGACTGCCTCGAAATGTTCTCCGCTCACGAACTTGATTTATCCGGTAAATTTCGTCCTTTTCTGCAGTTTTCTAGTCTCAGTACTGTTGTATACATTCACAAACCATCAGCCATTGAACAGCAGCTTCGTCAGCCGAATGCAGCATCAGAACAGTAGTGGTACACTTGGTGATACATTGATAACTATTGAATGCCCTTTCTTTTTAAATTTGAAAAGTAACACATAATCCTTTCAACAAGAAGCACCAGATTGTGATAAGCGTTAGTAATTGTAATAGTGTAGTAGTGATAGTGGTAGTGGTAGTGGTAGTAGTAGCAGTAGCAGTAGTAGTAGTAGTCATCGTTTGTACGTACGTCGTCATTGTCGTGCGTACGTCGTGCGTACGTCATCGTACGTCGTCGTAGTAGTCATCGTGGTGGTGGTGTTGGTGGCGGTGGAAGAGTTAGCCAATTTGTGTTACATAGAAAGTGGTTACCGCATTCGAAGCACGAAGTGTCTCTTCATCTATGGAGTCCGTGGTGTAATACAAATGTTGTTATTATACTGTACTGTATTGTGAGACGCATGTGTGCGATGATGTGTCTAGATGAAGATCGGCTGCAGGAGCAGGAGCCGAGCACTGTCTGCAGCAGTACCACATTGCATCAGCTGCTGGAGCCGCTGATGATTCAGCAGCGTGACATTGCCGACAAACTAGCGACACTGTCGTCAAACATACGTGCACTGGAGCAGCAGGTCACAGCGTCGCCGACTGGCAGGTCACGGTGGCAGAACTTCAGCGAGCGAGATGTTGCCGCTCTGCTTGTTGCCATTTTTCTCCAGATTTTCTTCATCTGGTTGTTGAAGTGACAGCTACAAGATGGCCAGCTTCCGTAGATCCCGTGCTAATATCTCTCTGATGTTTTGCATGTTCCGTTGCCTTCTCGAGCGAGTTGCAACTGAGTGTGTGTGCACAATGTTAGTCATGATATTTGTTATTACCCGTGCTGATGGTTGTCACACCGCTAGGGTTTATGTGTCCTTTTGTTTTTTTCTTGTGATATCTCAAAACCAATGCACCATTGCACCTAGGATCACCAAACCCGACACAGATATGTTCCACCATGAGTCCCATTTATTTTGTGACCAAAATGTCAAAGGTCAAGTTCACTTAGCACAAAGAATTGCGAGTATGCTTGATCTTCAGATGGAATGCAATATTGACGTTTGCTGCATGCATAACGTTGCTGCGATGTAAGCTATGCCGGGTTTTCCCTGCATCACTTGCGCATGGCCAATGCTGCTGATGCCCAGTTTTCCATGTGTGGAGTTTTTTGCAGTCAAGCCAGCGCCTTCGTGGGTCATGGCACTCTATTGATTGCGGACTTCTTTTCATTGATAATTTACCTCGTTCACTTGCTCGTGAGATGTTTAAGTTGATTGCGTTCATCTGATGACCTTAATTTATTGGGCCCCGTGTCGGTCCAGTGTACCCCCTTTCCCTCTTTTTTTTCACCCTTCTCCATTCACTTCCTCATCTTTTGCTGTTTTGCTCTTTTTTTACTTTTTCCTTCTCCCATTCGCTTTGCCTATTTTCTTCTTTTGTCCATCCCTTCCCTTTCTACCAGAATCATCCCACTCCATTTCCAGGCCGGATGTTGTCGTAGGAGGCGATCGAACCTGGGTTTAGTTTGTTGTGTTCATTTTGTGTTATCTGTATTGCTTAGTTAAGATTTATTCTGGTGTATTGTTGTTTTTGGTTTAGTTTAGTCTTGTGGTGTGATAGTTGTCTTTGCTTGTTGTAGGCGCTAGCATAATAATTTAAATGAGCCTCTCATTCCATTTCCTTTTTGGGTGGCTGCTGAACAAAAAGGCGGCCATGGTTGAGGTTAATATATCGCTGGCCTTCCTTCACTGGGTGGGGATAGCTCTCCACCCCTGACCTTTCGTCTCTGATATAGCCATATTTGTGCTGAAAAGGGACATTAAACTTCAACCAACCAACCTTAATTTATTCATAGCACAACTAAGAGGCACAGTCAGCTGACTTGCTGCAAGATAGCACAGCTTTACATCTACTTATCATATATATTTATGTTATATCTGAGACTTTATTCTGTGGGTATAAATTGACTAATTTTTATGCCTTCGCCACCCAGCAATGTTGACAAAGGCATTATGTTTTCAGGCTGTCCGTCTACCACGTACGTTCGTTTGTCCGTTCCTCTGGACCAAAGCTGTGCACGACTAGTCGACAAGTAGACTAAAAAAATTAGTCGAATACGAAAAAATTACATTTACTTGACTAATAGTCGAATAGCCGACATGAAGAAAATAGTCGACATATCACCACTGGTGTCAATTACATAGTTAATCATTGTAACTAATTTCCTTCAATTTTTGCATTTTTAAAGTATTTGTCTTAAATTCTTGCACATTTTTAAATTTAATGTTGTGACTGGCAACATTGTACAGAATTTACTTGCACATAGCTAACACAGACTAGTTAATTCTGATTTATTTATTACTGATCTGCTTATGAAATATGTTGTCTGATGTCAAAACGACACGGACTATGCTAAAAGCTTCAAGGAGGCTGCAGTTGATGAACTTCTTTCGATATTTGAGACTATTTTCAGTCCACTTCTAACTGATTGTTCCTTAATTCCTGTGGCACTCCAAGCATCGGCTGTGGACATTCGTTTTCACAAACTCAAGTCTGAAGCTGGTCATAAGGTGAGGGAGATCAGGGTGACCATTGAGAATGAACTTGTGGCGTACGGCGATCAGAAGGCGACTAGAGGCCATTTCTAATGTAAACCAATCCAACACCTCCAGTATGTAGACAGTAACTCCAGATGGCAATATTTCTGGCACAGTCACAGCAGTCTCATGAGCTTGACCCACTGCAGTGGTGGAAGGCGAATGAACTACGTCCTCAATCACTCTCGCTTGCCGCTTGTAAATGTCTGGCTATTCCAGCCACGTCCACGCTTTCAGAGCGGGGAATCATTTGCAACCGCAGAAGAGCTAGTTTGTCACCAGGCAATATTGATGCACTGGTATTTTTGAACGTAAACGCCGAAGTACTGTGCCGTGCGCTAGATTCTTAAATTAGGGCACAATACCTAAAGCTTATCGGGGCCAGATTTTTAATTTTTATCCCAGTTTTTGTGTCACATGACTTTGAAGTTAGCAATAAGTAGGAGTCGACCGCCAGTCCTGTACTGGGTTAATTTTCTAGTTTGATTCTACCATCAGTTTGTGAATAAAGATTTATATATAGACCACTACACGCCTTTTCAGTTGTGATTTTTGTGCAGCTGTGCAGCAGTTGACAAGACGTCAGCTGACGTAATGTATCACGTGGTCCCTGTCTGATAGCTGGTGTGTGTGTGTCCAAAGTTGTGTTATTTCACCAGCCCATATAATCTTGTTTCAAACTGGTGACTTCTGTTTTTGGCCTTCTTCACACTGAATGGCTTATCAACTTGCATTGATAACACCATTTAAAGCACTGGATGGTTGTGCCGTGCCTCAGAGAGGGGATTCTGTTTCTCTCCACCTGGCATGCCCATTTATTCAACATCTCATTCGTCTTATGGTGTACTTTGACGATCTTCATTATGTAACATGACTATGGACGCGCATTGATGTAATATATTGTATATAAGCATATTAGTAATTGCTTCCTAATGCAGGAATTTCTTCCATACTTTGTAGAGTCATGACCTCGTTAAGCGCCTTGTAGTTTTACAGTAGTCTTTCAACAGCAGCCTTGTAGTCGTATTAAATCGTTGGATATGGTTGTAATAATGAAATAATGTGATAGTGGAAGCATTTTGAGCATTGATTTTCCTGTTTAGAGTCCCGTGGCATTGTTCCTGTTTAGTCTTTAGCATTGAACATGCTTTGTTGTGGAATATGACATAAATCTGCGTTCTTCAGACAAGCGTTCGACCACAGACTGTCAGCATTTTATTAGCCATTCTGGCCGATTGTATATAGCGGCACTATACAAATTTTGTTTGTATTTATATTCTTGTTCAGTGGCATGTTTCTACTGGAGTGTTGCCAGAGTGTACGGTCGTCGGCCTCCAGGCCAGTAATTAACTGCCAGTAATTAATAACGTTCATTCTGACAAAGACACATTTATTGTCTTAGTTATTGTTATGATTTAGCCGTTCATGGAAGTTTCAAGGAAAATTGGTTGCTGCTAGTGTAGCCTCATGTTTTTTATTTATAATGTATAAACTTGCTTTGTTCTGTTTATTTGCATGTTGAACTAATTTGCCTTTTCATCAACATATGTTCTCATCTTTTTGCTGCATAACTTTCACGTTGGCGTTAGCTTTTACTTTATTAAAAACAAAATGTTGTCTCGATTTTCCTTTAGGCATTTTGTTTTTCTGCGCTGTTTGCATACTTTTGTTTGTTGTCATTATGAATGCGTTTAAGAATATCACTGTCCATAATGTATGTGTGTAATATATGTATACATTATATGTGCAATATATGCATCATTTTTATTTATCATTTTATGAGGAAATTTGAAAAGCTGTGAGCATGGGCGTCGATACAAGGGGAGTTTGGGGGCCAGAACACCCAATATTTTTGCTAAAAGAGCCATACATTATAGGGCTGCCAATAATTTAACTGCAAGAAAAAAAGAAAATGTCAAGAAGTTGGCAAATGTGTAAAAAAACTGTAGGTCGTAAGGTATGCCTAATTACATGCAGTTGACTTTTTCTTAGTTGGTTACTTTTTTGTGTAAACTGAACTCATTGTCTTAACAACTCTGTCTGTGGACTTTGCTTATAAACATTGTCATGTTGACAATTAGTGCTGTGTCTTTCCATCCGTCCGCTTGTCTGTCCATATGTATTCAGCGCATTGGGGGATTTGTCAATGATGCGCTATATAAATTTATGTTTTACATTGCATTACATTACTTTACATTACAGAAGCTACTGTTGTTGAATGCAAATTCAAAGAAATGTAGTACTTGTTTGATCTGATGCTCTGTGCCGATTGTCTGCTTCCAAATTTAAATAATTCCTGTGGCAACACAGATTTTTCAGCTGACATTGAACTGAGGTTTGCAACAAAGAACAGTTAAAGGGGCAAACAGAATCGTTCTGCTATACAGGGATGGAAAATTGCAAGATCGTTATGGATTATGCAATTGCTGAAGGTGATAACTGTTGAGAGAAATGTACATTGGTTGTTGGGACTGTGCTTAAATCTATCAGTCTCAAAACTTTCTGAATGCCTCTCATATGTTTCATTTTGTAAGATAGCTAAATATTTCTGCAATTGTGATAACTCATTTATTGTTCTGACATTACGCACTAGACCAAATATCATAAATCCGGCCAGCTCAGCGCCAACATTTATTTGCTTTTTGCATATTTTTATGTAGTTGAATGTTGATATTACATGCTTTTAAAGACGTAATTCAATAACAATGAAGTACCCACATGATGCTTTCTAGCAGAATTAAAGCTGACGATTGTCTGATTAATCTTACTATATGTATGTATTTCACTGTAAATTTGCTGCTTAGTCTGCTCGAAAGTCATAAAATTTACATATTTTTGTAGTTGAATTATAGACATTATGTGCCCTTAGCCTACACAGCCAGTGTTGTCAACGCTGCAAGTATAATTTTTGCCCATATGTTGTTTTTATGGTGGCATTAGTGTAATTTTCTCCAAAATGCAATGTATTGATTAACTGATCTTTCTAATCAGTGAGAATTGGTGTCAGTGCCAAGTAATTATTAAGACATATACATTATAGTCTGCATAGCAGACATACAGTACTAGTTGACACTCAGCGGCAGCTCCCCCTTCCTTCCAATAAACTGTATCTGAGCTTTGTTGATTGTCTGGGTGTTGGAAGAGAAAATAATCAAAGCTGTTCTGTGCTGTATTGTGTACAACAGTTGTGCACAATGATACGTGCACACATGTGAACAGTTCTTAAATCTGCAGTTGGTTTAGGTTTAGATTTCGTTTTTGTGTGCTTGTTGGTTTAGGTTTACTATTTGTGTGTTTTTTGATAGCTTTGGTCAGTTTATTCCTGTGCTGCTTGCTTTTGTCGTGTTGAGTTTTGTTTCTTCAGTACCAAGCCAAGAAATTGGCTGGGAAGGACATCTTATTAACGGGTGAATGGAATTAGTGACTTCTTGTATGGCGTGTTGTTGCGATTGTCGAAATGGCAGATTCATCTTACAGTTCGTCAGTGTGTTGTGATGTGCGGTGCCTTGATGAACATGTTAAACATCATTGCAACCATTGACCTTTTTAGTCTACGAAAACTAGTTCCGTAGCTATGGTTGATTGCCTTGTAGTTTAGTGGTATATGAGTAAAATATGGAAATGACAGTTTAATAAATGAACAC
>Ga0209780_1001865_pt1 | contig 14444 bp, 9 predicted proteins | sample WorMetexBAHAMAS2_FD_187384 | JGI IMG/M metagenome (GOLD analysis project Ga0209780, IMG submission 187384) | Marine gutless worms symbiont microbial communities from Max Planck institute for Marine Microbiology, Germany - Inanidrilus exumae... | ecosystem: Host-associated > Annelida > Digestive... | reverse complement strand
CAACCCGGCTAGAAAGTATTAGCATGGTCCAAAGTCTCAGATAAACCCGGTTGCCATCGCGGCATTTGACCTTCAAGGTCAAATTTCAAGGTCAAAAGGTCAAATAAGGTCATTTTTCAACTTTTTTTAAAAATGATCTACTCTTGATATACTTTCAGATCCTGGTGAGAAAAAAATGCATAACGATGATTTAAAAGGCATTTATATCAAATTATATGTTGAAAATTTAAAGGATTTGTATAGAAAACCTGGCGGAAAATTGCTTATTTCTCATTAACTTCTGCACTCACTGAATATATCCAGTTTCATATACCATACAGTGTTGCGATTAGTAATTTTAAGTGATAAACCTATTTGCATTGTTCAAAGTAAAGGGCAGACTATTCTGCACCTTTGACCTTGACCTTGAAGGTCATATTTTAAGGTCACAGGGTCATTTTCAGTTTCCACATGAAATGAATTTATTGAATTTAATGAATTTATTGAATGAATATAAAAAATTGACCATCACCATAATAATATAATGTTTGTGAATCTGCAAAAAATAACATAATAATTCCTTATGAATCTGCAACACTGAAAATGCTTAAGCAAACCATCTCTGCACATCCACATGCTGGCAAACAAATCTGACCAGACCGAACGCATTTGCAAGCCCCTGCAGAAGTTAATGAGAAATTAGCAATTTTCCGCCAGGTTTTCTATACAAATCCTTTACATTTTCAACATATAATTTGATATAAATGCCTTTTAAATCATGGTTAGTAATTTTTTCTCACCAGGATCTGAAAGTATATCAAGAGTAGATCATTTTTGAAAAAAGTTGAAAAATGACCTTATTTGACCTTTTGACCTTGAAATTTGACCTTGAAGGTCAAATGCCACAATGGCAACCGGGTTTATCTGAGACTTTGGACCATGCTAATACTTTCTAGCCGGGTTGCCAACTTGTAACAAAAAATGCCATCGAAACTTTTTTTGAGGGTTTTGGCCAGTCGACTAGACAGAGATAAATGGAGAAAGTGCATCCATGGTGTGGCCAACCCTCGGATCAAGGACGCCTGAAGAACAGAACAAGAGCATCAGTGATTTGAGTTTTACTGAGTGTTTTGACACTAGATGTACTAATTTTCTGTCTTCTTGTTTAGTTGTTGTCTCGTTGGTACTGGCCTTGTTGCCTGAAATAAAATGATGGTATGGTATGGCATGGTATAGTATGGTATTAACTGTGTGATTAACGCGATTAAAAAATTTAATCGCTCAACAGCCCTAGAATTATGTTTCTATAATGTGGCACTGACTGTTTGTTTTGAGACATGTTTTGCAGTTATCTGAAGAGGATGGAGATGTTGTCCAAAATGAGATTTTTTGGTTATATGACATGTGGCTAGCCCACAATCATATTTAAAAATAGATTAATACTCACACATTAAGACTGCTTTCTACAACAGCAAGAATTGATATTAAGAAATGTCACTTGCTATGTCTTCAAATTAAAAATAAAATAAATACTTTCTTTATAATTTCAGTTTGAATACAGGGGATTTCCAGTATTAATAATGTTTAATTACATTTCAGCATAAATATTGTCAGTGTATGTTGTGAGTAGTACACTATTAACGTGTGAAGTAATGAATCTCACAGCCCTATGCTTGCTTTTATAAGCTTCCATACATTTTTGTTACTATTTTACAGTACTTTGGCCATGTATTCCTTGCAATCAATGGAGACAACTCCGAGACAGAAGAATTTATGCTCAGAAAGTTGGCTGTCTTGCATCGCATTATTGGCTTTGCTTTTGGCCCAGCAGTTAAAGAGTCAGTTATTTTTCTCTTTTAGTCCTTCTGTGTTGTGTAGAAGTTTATTGCATTACATTTCTTTTTATTTTTTTCTGCAATTTATTTCAAAATTTGATTGGTATTTTGATGCTCGACTCAGTGACTCAGCGGCTGGTGATCATAGTTTTCAAAGCCAAAATTGAAACGTGAGAGTGTTGCTTGTCATGAAGAATCATTATATGTGAGAATGTCTTTATTGTTAAGATTTTTAATTATGTGTAGTCAGAATAAAGTGTTGTATATATTGCGCATAAGAATTGTTCCAGAACCGAATATAGATATTAAAGGTATTGGTAACTATTCCACTATTAAACTGTAATGCTGTTAATTTTTAACAGTTTTTGTTAATTTTTTTGTATAATTAACGTTAGCAGTGTCCATTGGTACATTTGGTTTGGTGTTTTGGCGCTGATGGTTGCGCTACAGATATCGTGCTTGTAAAAACTTGCTTTGTGAATCAAAAACTGACAGTAGTAGTGGTTGTGGTGTTTATTGAAGTGTGAAATCTGACATTGTGTGTACAAAAGATTGAAGCCTCGGTTACTGTCGGAGAAGATGGAGAGGTGGAAATTTATTGGGCAGCTGCTGGACACGTGGTGTGAATTGTACAACACTCAGCAGAGTTTTCTCTGTGAAGTAAGATTTGTTTTGAAGCCATTCACATATGCTATAACGTACCATAATGTACATCCCAATAATTCCAATTGACATTGCTGCTGTAAGTTATTACTTTAAATATTCCTGTATAATCACAATTTGTAAATGTTAAAATATAATTTTAAATATTTTGCCAGTTAAAATTAGCATTTGCCAACAATTATGTAATATATGAGCATTTCAATGACAGTTGACTAATGATCTGCCTGTAGTTTTTATGCACAATGTTGTCACTGGAATACCTCATGTATGTCACCATACTATAAAGCAGAAAGAAGCTAGGCCTCCACTATCTTTATGGTACTCGGTAATGTTTGTAATACATGTACATAATATTCACTGGAAGAAGCTCAACATTGTCATCTGATTATGAGCTGCTGACACAAAACGTGGGCAGCTCACATGTTATATTTATCTTACATAGACAGCTATGCAGGATCTTTACATATCATGAAGCACATTATCATTAATAAGTGTCTTGATTGTCACTGCATTGTTGTGTTCTAATTTTTGTGACTAGACATATGCTGAATTAAATTATGTATTTACCAGCCATCCCATCACTACGCGTTGTGATGGCTTGTGCCCGCCACTGCGTATGTCGATGAACACGGCAGCCACCACTCCTCGTCCCCCTCACTCCACTGTCGTGTGGCGACTGTGTCCCCTGCAGCCACTGTTCACCATGGTCGACCAATGCCGTGGCTGTGGTGTGACACCACCCGCCACCCGTGACAGAGATATTTTGTAGTATAGATTGCTGAAATAACGACGATGAAGATATGTGTGGATAAACTTTAACATTTCTGACACTTTTACTTTTAGCCAATAATGTATGGAGTACACAGTGGTGATTGGGCACAAAGTTTCTTATTTTATACTTTTTTAAATTGTAGGCAGTTGAGCAACTGAGCTTGTCAGACAATTTGAGTTGCAAGTGTGTTGAAATGCTGGATGCTGTTGTCGAGACAACTAAAAAGTTGACAGGTGCTAACGTTGAACATGCAGCTCTTATTGCTAACTCAAAAATCCTCACTCTGTTTTCAAGGTTAGTTGTGCATATTTCATTTAAAGCTTTACTTGTTTACACTTATGCTTACTATATCATCAGGTAAGCATTTGAAGTTTTTTCTTTCTGTACGTTTACCTTTTCTTTCAGGTTGAGTGACATTAACCCTACAGTGCTGAAGCCTATTATAATTTGGCCCAATGCACATCCGCAGTGTGACCACAGATCACCAAACCCCCTTTGAGGCTCTTACAAGCCGCTAAGAGTTGAAAATTCCACCTCTTGTACAATTTTCAGGGGTTGTCCAGGCATTCAAAAGCATTGACATTTTTTGCTGCACCGGTCACTGCAGTGTGACTGCAGAAGGATCATTCAATCGCCAATAACGTTATGCAGCAGACTGGATCATTCAGTATGCCAGGCAAGTGCAAATAGTATTCTGAAAATGCTGTTTATTGGCTGTATAGCAATACAAATTTTGCTACGAATGACCGATTTGGCTTAAATTTACTTATTTAAGGCAAAGTCAGACGGAATTCAGTTTCCTATTATTAGAGGGCATAATTGTGAATAACTAGTTTAAAATTACTCGCAAACTTAACTCAAAGAGGAACATAGAAATTTGATGATTAATAGGAAGAATTACGGAAACGCATGACACTGTTGATGCATGGATGTAGGAAAGCGAAGTTAATTTACAGTTAATGGGACTTGGGTTAAGGAAGTATACAGAGTTAAGGGTGCGGGCAAAGTCTGATAGCTACGATTGTCTTGTTTATTAGTAGTAATTTGGTGATTTAAATGTGATTGCACACTGCAACTACCGTTTGGTATTTTTTACTATCTCCGTTAAACGACTGTGGTTTCTGTTTATTGCTGCATTTCAGTGCTCAAGCTTTGTCGGCTGTTTTCACATCAGACAAGTTACTTCTTACTGTTCTTGTCAATGTTTTGCATACCAACCTAGACTCAAGCAGTACTGAAAATGTGAAAGCAAATGGACATTGTTCTGGTGCCAACAAACAGTATACATTTGAATCAGTAGGAAAGCTGTGGAGACAGAAGTCAGCTACAATGCCTGCAAAACAAAAACGTAGTGAAAGCATGCCTCGTCGATTGTCTGAGCCTCTGATCAAAGGCACAGAACAATGGCAAACTTCTCTGACTGTAACCAATGTAAACGTTTCTCGTATGGACCGAACTTGTCATCACTCGTCAACAGTTACTGAAAACTTGCGGCTAGATGGTGCCACTTCAAAACTGTTTGGTTCCCGAAATAATCCAGTTTGGCTTAGCAGTACAGTGCCCAGTCAGGGCTTTATAGCGACAACTACATGCAGTGAGGAGCCACTTGTTGTCAATCCTGTCTACGGATCTGACGACTGCAGTACACTTAAAAGTTTGTCGTTTGAGAAAAAGGACTCATGTTTGCATCAGCATACTTCTGCTCTAAATCAGGTGCTATATGTACCCGAGAACAGAGAAAATGGGTCTGTTTCTGATCAGCATACTTTGTCGTCTTCAGCTCAGGAAGAAAAGTGTAGTACTATTGTTGCTGTTACACCATCTTTCAGTGACTGTGTTGTGGAGGAGAACTTTACATTCCTGGAAGTTCCAACCAGTGACTGTGATCTTCCTACTAGGCATCATGGCTACACAGATGTCTCATGTCATGTACGTGCAGCTGATGATGAGGCTGATGATGTTTGCATCCAGTTTCAGTACCAAAAGGTGTGCGTCTATCTACAGGAAGGAACTTGGCGACATTCACCTCACTCACTGCACTGCATTCGGATCGACAGTGACATTTCACTGGTTGTCTTATGTGAGGTGATGTCTCTAATACTATTTGAACTTATAGTCCTTGTGTTATTTGGATATGACTTGTAATACATCAGAAAACTGATATTAAAAATAAAGTAGTTCTTTAGTAGAAGTGGTATTGCAGTAAAAAAAATAGTGATTGGTTTATTAATTTTGTGCTAATTAAGTAGTATAAGTCATCTCGTTAGCTCTTGTCTTCACATTTATTTTTCTGTTTTTGTTGTTCATTTTACAACTGTTGTTGAACATTTTGCACATACATTCTGAGAAACCAATACTAGCATTGGAGAGCCGGTGTAAAGAGAGGGAGCAATGTGTACAGTGTATTCATGGGTTATGCTTAGGAGTTGGCTAGTAGCGGAATAAAGGATGTGGTCCAGTGAATGGTTCTTCTGATTGGCATCCAGCTGTACAGAACTTTGCACCAATCTTTCCTCAGAATACAAGGGCAGCTTGCTGTTGCATTCTCCTGCATTCCCTGCCTCAGATGCTTACTCTTCCCCTTCCCAATGTACTTCTTTCCCTCCCCTAATCCAGTAAGTTCTTCATACAAAGTCTAGCACAAATCACCAGATAATCGTCAAAAAGCTGTAGGGTAATGGCCTTTAAAATATCTTCAGAAATCAAAACGTCATTACTTTTAGAAGTAGACTACAGGGTGAATTGTCTCACTTAGCCTACAGAACTCCACTCATCTTGTCATCGCCACTAAGCACCTCTGATTTGCTTACGATGCATGGCGCTATACATATCTGCATTTCATTAGATTTGATTGTGTTACATGTCGTATGAGACATGAACATTATTGACTTCTCTATTTAGCATTAAGATACGATACAATATGCTAAGCCAAAAGCTGATGGCTGACAAGCTTAATCTACTGCACAAAACCAAAAACAGAAAAGTAGGGAAAAGAACAAAAAACATTAGTTTAGGCTGTTTTGCTACATCAGCTGTAAGAACAGGCTAACTGGCTTGTGTCCCCACTGCCAGTTGCGGTCCTGCTAAATATTTTGGATGATGTCAACATGCGACATAATGACTGAGACAGACGTTTTCTGGCAGACATTAGCAGTGATAAGGACGTTGAGGATGAAGAGGCAGATGATAATCAGTAACCGTGTTAGCCTCAGTTACAGTGAATGAAACAAAACGCAGTTGTTGGCACAACAACGTATTTCTTTGAGCAGTCAGGATGCCGAACACTGACATGAGCGCCAAAACTGTTGTTTCTGTTCTAGTTACTTGACAGTTTAGCCGATAACTATCGATGCCTACAGACAGTAAGTGATGAGACATCACTCATACCCTCAGCTGACAGCCCTGTTCACAGTATTCTGTAATATCATTGTCCAAGACTTGCTGTTGAAGTGTATGAAGTTGCAGTGAATGCACAAATTCTGTAGCTATGGAAACAGTAACAAAACTACAAAAGCTGTAGGTTTTTGTTGTAATTGGTGTTATTTTGTACACTGACCAAAGGCTGCCTTTTCTGAAAGATCCTTACGAAACATCCTGATTCCCGAACAACGGTGTCTAATCACTGAAAGAGCGGCATGGTTATGACATTTGTGAAATTAATTACGACTCATATTTTATGCTAATTTTATATTGAATTCGACTGTCGACAGGTAATATAGATTATTCTGGGCTGTATTTGCAGACTGTCCGTTTGTTGCTGTGCGTTAACGTTGTAGTTGATATACAAGTGCCATGCGAAGCTGTTATCTCGTCTCATGGATCTCATTTTTACTGTGACCACTGGCAAGTGGAGGATGAGCATTAGTTTAGGTGTCCACGTTGAAGCAGCAATTGACACCTGTGTGAAATCTATTTCGTTGTTACCTGCCAGTTACGAGGAGCTGAAGGTAATTTTCTATTAAATATATGTTCAAGTTGTAAAAGTCTTGCATTACTTTTTTTTTGTGTTACTGTAGTGAAAGCTGTGTAGCAACCTTGTGCAAGTTGTTTACACCTATGTGCCTCTGTCACCAAGCAGTATAACTTGGTACTGGCCAAGGGGCGGTGATGCTCTGTGGTTGGGAAGGTAACCGCAGGCCCGGCGGAAAGTAATGGCAGCCTACCGCCAGGTGGATGACTTATAGTCACTTGCGGGTTGACTGCCTGTACAACAGGATCAGCTCCGGGCCCAACACTCGGTAACGAGTATGGGAAGCCTTTACCTTTTTACCTATTTTTACTGAGGTGAAGCTATAAATGAATTTTGATTATTAATCTACATCCATTTTGTTTACATTTATGCAAAACGTTTCTGCATTTGAAAGTGGATAATGTAGTATTGATGTGTGTTTTATTGGGTTTTCCTGATAAAGCTGTTTCTAGAAAATGTGTTTGCTTAGTTGCAAATGCCTGCATTGAACCACAGCATTGATGCATTTTAGCCTCTGTGTGTGTTTGATTATTTGCTGTTTCAGAATGACACCGTCGTCAGCCAATTTGTTAGCGAGCTTAGTGGTTTCTGGGAGCAGGCTAAGTCAGATGACTTCACAAAGAAACTTGATGCATCCCGACAGTCTGGTCAGGACCTTGATGAACGGTTTGTCGAAACTGTCGTCCGCTGGAGTTTTTTTACTTACACTGACATCAGTGTACTTTTTTTATAAAGCTGCTGATCTTTTTTGTCTGTGGCGGCATGGCATAGTGGTAATGGCATTGGTCTCGATCAACGAGGTTAACCTATGCTGAGCCCGGTTAGTACTGGGATGGGTGACTGTGTCTGGGTTCGACTTCCGCAGGCGGCACTTTATTTCAGTATGTAACCAACCACCCAGGTCAACTTAGCCTTCTACCCTCCGTGGGACGGTAAAATGAGTACCAGCCAAAGGCAGTGATGCTCTGCAGCTGGGGAGTAAAGGCAGGCATGGTGTAATTTGCAGGGCTGACGTTTATCCCAAATGATGTTCACATTCTGTGGTTATCACACAGTCTTTTTGTGAGTTGATAACGATTTCCAGTTTAAAGAGCAATACATTTTACTGATACATTTGGTGTTTGACAAATTGAACATGCATTCATTCAAAAGTCGGGTATTATAAACTGATGTTTCTTGTGTTGAAGAGCTGGCACATAGGGAGCAATGACCATTCCCTGTGGAATCAGTTAGTGGATGAAGAAACCACGAGTAATGACCATTGTTGGAATCTGATCACACAAAATTTTGACGCAGTCAACCCTCTGGATCAAACGGCAGTTGGCTAATCTACGTTCACCAGATAATGACTATGAATATGACTGAAAATGACCATTGGACCAGTGTTTGTGTGTTTTTTTTTATTTGAGGATTTGATGAAATTAATCATATGTTATATGCATGCTTTGTCATTGAATGCTTCTTGAATAAGACGCTAAATCAATGGGTTAAAATTTCAATTTATCAGTGTTCTTATTTTTTTGTTTTAGTGCATTTTAAGTCTTTGAACGTAGACTGTAGAATGGCCTCATGTAAGTTCCTGATGTTATGGTTTATTTTGTGACAAATTTTGTCTATTTCCTGTCATGACTTTGTAAGAGATAACTAAATCAGAGTTGGTTTGGTTTTATTATGGCTAGTCTTTTTGTTAGGCCGCACTGCATACAATCAGTGCACAGATGCAGCTCGTTGCTACAGATGTCACACGTAGCATGGACTGTGTGTCTGTCTGTCTATTTGGTACTTGCGTGATCTGTGCAAAAACTGCTGAACTGATCGAGGTGTAGTTTGGGGGCTGACTTGTGTTGGTCCAAGGAACTGTGTATTAGATGGGGTCCAGATCCCTAATGGGAATGGGCATTTTTGAGGGAGGTCTTATGCCAGCGCATCATAAAGTACCTACCGCAAGCGAATGTGCCTGCCCATCAAATGCGGCGGATGAGTGCATTCACCACTTTGAGGGGTGACAAGATGGAGCTGCAGCCTGTTACCTGTTAATCTGGTTGTTTTGGTTTGAAAGATCAACTGGCTGTAATGAGTCCAGATAGACCATGTCAGGAAGACATATTTGACGGTCTTTATGTATTTTTATTTCATTTAATTTTTGTCACTTGTAACTTTAACTTTTATCTATTCTTTGCTGTATAGGTGCAGTATAACATGTTTGTGTTGAAGATGCTATTAAACGTCAGCTAGCGAGCCAACCAACCTTATATGCATTTATAATTCCTGTTCATTTAGTTGTGGCATGATAAACATACCTTTGTATCGATGGACTTTGTGCCACTGTATAGATATGGTTTTATTATTTATTTATCTAGTTATCTGTCGTATGTCTGTCTTGAATGCAGCTGTGTGTGTGGTGCAGACTGCTTCGACTGTTACGCGAGATGTACAACCACGCGGTCGAACTCTTCCGTGTACTTTTCTACCAGCCACGGTTCACATCATCCGAAGTAGAAAACTTATGGAAATCAGCAATGGCAGATGCTCACCGCTTTATTCGCGCCAGACTTTGTGATTCTGGCAACTACACTGAAGTCATTGCGAACAGCAGCATTTGCAGTTCATCATATCTTTTTTGATGATGGAAACCTAACTAATGACTAGCTAGTAGCTTTAGTAATAACAGCAGTACACTTGTAATGGTGCTATAATAAAACTGTGAGCACATTCCATAGTTGTAAAGTCACTGATCTCGGAAGCATGCAGCACAGAAAAGAAATGTTTGAGATTTCTTTTCAAGGAATGAGTCGAGCATTTCCAAGAACTGTTACCAGACTTTAATTATATGCATGTTGGCATGCATGCACACTGGTTTTAAAGCCTGGCTATTTTCCAGATGACCTGGGTTAGCCTGTTGGTCTCTTGATCCCGAGAATCGGATAGTTCAAAAAGTTTACATCACTGGATGGCCTTCCGGGTGAGAATCAGTCATTAGGTCTTATCTACTAACTTCTCACGAAGAGATGTCACTTTATTTGTATCAGCCATCGAATACTGCTGTAAGCAGAAACAAATAGTGACATATTGTCATCAGAAATGACGTGTAATGTAACTTGGAATTGCGTAATGTACACCATCGCATGTACAGACACGCCATTTTATGGCAATTTTTCTGGTGTAGTTGGGTTAACCAGTGATTACTCAAGAAAGTTAGTGAAAATCGCTGGAGTAGTATGCTCAGATGCCTCCTGACACCCAGTCATTATCGTCAAAGTACTGAAGGAAATTTGTCAGTCTGATAATCAGCATAATGTTGTGTTATGTCGTTTGTTTTTATCTATGCAAGCTTTTGTAAAGAATGTGTCTTGTATTAACTGTATGCTTTCTTGACCTAGTAAAACATTCCTGCAGAGATTTCCAAGCATTGTGCATTTTATTTTTGTGGATCGTAAAATGAATGTGATGATTTCTTCATCTCTGTGCCGTGATACTGAAACTAATTCACTGAAACAAAAGGTGTTTTTTGCTTTTGTATTTTTTGAAATATATACATGTAAGCTGATTATCTTGAGTTAAAGTTTGGAGGCTGATTTGAAGGCTGTAACTTTTTAACATTTTAATCGCATTAGTTTGTTGTTACTAATTACTGTGCACCATTTTATATTTATTGCATAATTACTGTAGGCATAACTAATAAATGTCAGAAAATAAGTACGCCTACTTATTTTCTGACAACGTCAAGTTGCAGGAAGTTACATAATATATGACGCACACGATTTTATCATTTATTATTCTCAGCAAAGTGTAATTTTTATGCCAAATAGGACGAATACACCTCCAATAAGTGGCAGTATTTAGACTAAATGCGGATATTGCACTTCTGGCAGTTTTGCAGTGACTAAGCATTGCTTACGATGTCTAGTTTTATACTGTGTTTTGTTGTTAAATAGATATGGATCATGTTTGACAAAATGCGGAATGCACTGCTCAATGGCTGTTTTGTCACAACTACACATGCTGTTCACTTCTGCTACTCCTACAGTCTCTGTTTTGAAGACTTGCGGGTAACAGAGGAATTATATCAGATTCGGAATTTATTAGAGTTGGTTTAGGCTCACTCTTCTTTATTTTGTTTATTATGTTGTTGAAAATGGGTATGCATATTTAGATGTAATGTATATTTATACTTTTTTCTGTGGTGAAGTGAAGCGCATGTACTTTGTTTATGCATTTTTTGTTCAGCAAAGTAGAGTAATTCCTGTTTTTACTATCAGTTTGTGTATTGTACATGAGCCGTTTTCCAACTTCCACCACTAAACATTCCAAATCTGCACACTTGAGATATTTGCTTTGTAATAAAAAAGTAGGCACAGTGACTTATTATGTTTTATTGCTAAATAGGTTATAAATTGCCTGCATGCAACATCGTTGGTGTTTCTATTAATGGTCTCATATCAGGGAGTTAATCCCGGACAGGAAAAAGAGGGTTTGATGGTGTCGTCTATAAACTGTGACCTTTGCTGATGCCTTGATTAGCATCGTCAAGGTATTAGCCGTGCTGACGTGAGACGTAGCAGATAGATGTGGCAAAGTCCTCTGGCTAGTGCTGAAGAAGTGTCAGTCAGGTGGCTGGCGCTGAATAAGTGCCAGTCCGGGCTTAGCCAGACAGTAGGCCATGCCTAGAGGGGCACGCATTTGAAATACCCCACAAGCTGTTCACTTCTACTCAAGCCTTCCTACACCCTGCATGTCACACACACACACACACACCTACCGATTCTCCTTCTTTCTCTGGGCTAGCGCATTGGACCAACATAAGGTCTCAGTGCTGGGGTTCGGGGTAGTCTTGACCCTTGCCCGCAATAACAAACAATCGAACAAATGACCCTGACAGTTGACCTTTTGACCCCAAAATGGGCTTCCATGAATCATGGTGAAGCATTTCTATATCAAGTTTGGTGATTTTAGCTGCATCAGTTTTTGAGATATTATGTGGAAAAACAGACAGACAAACGCTGCCAAAAACCCAACCCCACAACAACTGTTGGCATAGGTAAACAATTGAACAAATAATTTTGTATAATTATGTATTCTGCAGATGTCATTAATGCATACTTAGGTAATTATCTGCTGCGTGTTGTTTATGATTACAATTGCCCATAGCTTTCATCTTCTGTCAGTTCAGTGCTGTGTGTTTTGTTACAGGGTAAACAGTTGCCATCAAGAGTTCGTTCAACAACACAAAACCCGTATACTTTGCCGGGTACTCTGTGTCAGGCTTTCTATCGGTAATAGTTCCTTTCTGTGCGTTACATGTCAGCTTCACTTAGGTGTATGTTTATTTTATGAAGTTCGCATTATTTGGTGTCACAAAGGTTATCTTGCTTTTTAAGGGAAAATTTATGCAGAAATTTGTCTAAAAATTAATATTTTTGTGCATGTTGTCTTTGTCAAAATGTATTTGTGTCATGGAAATGTAATTGTATCATTTACTTGTAGAAATTATTGTTGGTATTGTTCTGTACACAGGCATTTGATGAAGTCCTGTTCTCATCCATCAATGCAGCCGGCCCGTTGCTATGAACTTTTTGTGGTTTATGCACAGCCAGTGTCCGATTCATTCATACGACATCAGAACCAGTTCCTCGTTTCTGAAGTTAGCAAACTGTTTGATAGTGTACAGTCACCTGCTCCTTTCTTGATGTTTTGATTTGATGAAGATGGACAAATTTACAAATTGTGTAAATTGCATTCAGGTAATGAAGAATGTGGCATGATGTCTTGAATTATCGTACTTGTAATTATTCTGACTTACACTGCACACAATGCAATCATTGAATTCAACACATCAATAACATCGTGGATATTCCCTGTAGAAAGCCTCGCCACTGAACATTTTTAGGTCGACTCTGAAGAGTCGACCTAATAAAGCTGGTCTCAAATGTACGTCCATCTGTCCACAAAACGTTTCTTCGATTTCAATGAAATTTGGCTTGTAGGCAGAGGTCACGTGACTTTTAACTTGGCAGAAACGTCAGTTGTGAAGAGCCGACCGTCAGTCCTGTACGGGGCTAATTTATTATGTATTTAAGCCTAGAAACTTGCATTCATGTGCACCTTGACCATATCAAAGAATTTCCTAGTCGATATTCCCACGAGGTATTGGGGGATGTTTCTCCCTCATCCCCAGAGTTGATGCCTATGAAGGCAGTGATTCTGTGAGGTATTCCAGTTCAGGTATGATATTGTTCAGGTATGATATTGTACATATATAAAACTAAATGTTTGTGTGTGTGTGTCTGTGTACGACTGTTCCTTGTTCCTTATGCAAGGCCACAGTTTTGAGTGGATGTGCACAAAATTTAGCGAATGGCATCCGTATACGGTACCCAACAGATGGTCATATGGGGTGGATGGTTAGCGAGCATCGCTTGAGCCCGCGAGCTCGCGCTTTACACGGCCGGGAATTCAGAACTAGCTGGCGGCAGGCGCAAGTTATCGAGCGCCGTATACGCATGAGCTCAGTGGGGAAATTCAGAACTAGCGGCCAGCAGCCCTAACGGATTGAGCATAGACGCGAGATGTGACCGAGCATCGTAGGCATGACGGTGGAGCACTGGTACAATAAATAAAACTCTTTACAGTCGAACAGTGAAATTGTCGTAGACGTTTTATGGTTTTTATTGCTTGTGCTCCATGCTTCATATTCTTTGCTTCGTATATAAATTGAGGGTTCCGTGCACAGAGGTTCTATCTAAAAAAAATCTAAATTTATTCGGGAAACGTGTTTTTGTGTTGTGCAAGTTTCACTTCTTGATTTTACGGATTTTTACCAACACAATCTGACAATTGTATATTGATTCTTACAGACAGATTTTTGTACTGTGATTTGTTTCTTTACATTATGTTTGATGATGCTCAGTTCATTTGATTTCACTGCATCATTCACATGCATTCGGTGAAGTGGCGTCATAGTAATCTATGGTATGGGCCTATATGATTTCCATTTTGTGTGGCATGATGTTAACTGGTGAAGATTTTTCACGTTATTTAAATATAATTGAGTAGGTTTAAGAAAAGCGAAATGCTAGTGCCATATTGGCGATCTGACTGCAGGTGCTACCAGGGGCGGATCCAGGAGTACAGTTTGGAGGGGGCCATATGGCGAGCGCGGAGCGCGAGCCTATAATGGGGGTCTGGGGGCTGTGCCCCCAGCGGGGTCCAGGGGCAGAGCCCCTGG
>Ga0209780_1001864_pt1 | contig 14445 bp, 8 predicted proteins | sample WorMetexBAHAMAS2_FD_187384 | JGI IMG/M metagenome (GOLD analysis project Ga0209780, IMG submission 187384) | Marine gutless worms symbiont microbial communities from Max Planck institute for Marine Microbiology, Germany - Inanidrilus exumae... | ecosystem: Host-associated > Annelida > Digestive... | reverse complement strand
TTGTTAAACGAAGTAGGTTTGTCTCTTTTTCGGTATTTTGAAGTAGGCCTACGTGTGTGCGATATCGTCGTTAACAAGTACGTTCGCTATCTCATCTCCTGATGAGTTCTTGTGAAGTCATGTTACTGTAGTTTTATTTTTTATTTTATGATTTTTTCATCTGTACTATATTATCTATGTGGTTCTGTCCACGAGCGTATTAAACTGCTCGTTAATCAGCAACACATTGACATTTTGGCGATGCGATGTGGTGCATATCATCACTGTTTATGATTCCTGCGGACGTGTTGTCGTTGATGTGTGAATAAACTGCTGTCTCTTACATCTTGCCAGCCTCAATGACGCACTTGCTAATCACACGCACATGACTGTATAGCGCACACTGTCTGTAGGGAGACATTGAACTGCCCGACTCCAAGACGATGTGGACGGATATTCGTCGCGTGAAGATAGCACAAGAAAAGCAGTTTATTCCGTCAGCTCGGCGGTATCTGCTCGCCGACTACATTGCATTCATGGACGAGTTTGCTGCAATGATCGACTGCCTGCCTCCAAACTTCTGTCAGTTTTGCTCCTTAATATCGAATTACAAAACAGCTATTTATTTATTTATTTATTATAGAATAATCACGTCAAACGCGTGAAATGAAGTACAAACACAAAAAAAGAATAGAAGATGTACAAAAATAAAAACATACTGACTAATAAAAACAAACAAAGTGAAACACAATACAAACGAAGTAAAGCAAAAATCAATAACAATCATCAAATACCAGTCTACTGATGAATGTGTTTTCTCTGCTCACAGTGTGACATGTCTGCTATAACGAGTAACCGATATATAAAACGTTTTAGTCGATTGCTTTTAAACTAATGTTCACATGAAGTTTTAATTCAACTGCGATATTTAGTGGCCTGACTTGTTTTGGCGGGACAAGCTCGGCGACAGCACACCTGTTGTGCACATCAGACGTCACAGTAGCGTGTCACTATTGTACTTCGGCACAGCATTGAGACCAAAGTCCTGCAGTCCTTGACAACAAAGTCCTTGTTAATATCACTAATGTTAGTCTGTTACACAATCCTAATCGCTACACGTACATTCTCGGTGAGTTGTGCGCTGTTTACAGTTCGTCTGCTGGTGACAGACCCGCGTCTGGCGGTGGCCGTCTATTTCGGTCTGACAACTCCGTACCAGTATCGTTTGGTGGGTCCAGGTGCGTGGCGCGGAGCCAGAGATGCGATACTTTCAACACGTGAACGTATTCTGCAGCCGCTGATGACACGTCCCGTTGCCATAGCGACGAACGACAACAGAAGATGGCGTCTGCTGTTAGTGATGTTCTTTGGCGGTGTTCTGTTGACACTCGCTTGCATGTTTTGTCGACGCTGACGCACTGTCGTCGTTTCATTGTAACGTTTCATCGATACAGAAGTCGGTCGACTCTGTGTCACCTTCTGCAGTCAGTTTGTATCTATCACTTTGGTGGTCCGGGTAGAGCGAAAGGGTGTGTGTGTGTGTGTACTTTGCCAGTAGCCACCCGTTTTTGTCTGTTTTCGAGTCACTGTCATCGTTGTAGCACACCCGACCCGACCGACTGGTAAAAGATGATATTACTTGGCAGCACATTGACTATAACAAGTAGAAAAGTACACGGACAACAGACACAGTCGGCTAGAACGCAAATATGATGAACTTGGCGTTGATGTACGTGAAGTTACACACACACACCTAGACCACCTAGGAATTGTACGAACTGACGGTGAACAGATCATCATCATCATCATCAATATTTTTAAAGTGGCCTGAATATAATGAAGTTATTGCTAAGTCTACACGTGTATAGAAGACGAATACATAGTTTATAGGTTAAGTGACAATGTCAGGGTATGATGGCGAGAGAACAGAAATGTCTTCTTGAGGCGCTGTCTGACGGCGCAGCTGTGACATGAGTCGTTCCATACCGCGGCGCTGGAAGAGCTCTGTCAATGTGCGACTGTTGACAGTCGATCGACGAATGATCGGTACGTGCAAGCGATCAGAGCCGGACGAACGTGACGGCACGTCTGCCACTCGACTGAAGCAGGTCCAGCGCCATGACCTTGACCGAGCTGTGAGGCGACAGAAACCCGACTATCCTGGTTCGATGATATAACCCTCTTGTAATAGTAGCCTCATGTGTGTAATATATAGTTAAGTTTTTTTCATTTGATTGTTCCTTTATTGTTCCTTTGCTGTCATTATTATGGTGAATACAGATGATCGAAGGACGATATTGTGCAGTGGCGGAATGCGCTGAGGTTCATTAGTTAAACCGGTCGCTGGTTGATTATGTCGAGCGCGCGTAATGGCTCGCTCAGTTAACAGTCGACAATTAAATGACTTGAATACAGTCACCGATTGAGCGATGATTATGTTAATATTACATCGTCGATAAAATGTCTAGACGTAGACTATGATGGGAATAAACCGTCCTGCAGCCTGCCCATGGAGACGTGGCAAGCGAATTGATGGATTAAGCAAATTAGCCTACTATACAACCGCACGGACGACCATACTAATTATGCTAAGTGATTGTCTTTGCTACAGGTTGCAATTAAAACATACACAATGCACAATCGACTTAATATCTCCTTAGCGACAAACATTCACGCTAATCTATTGAAAGAAAGCTCATCAAGAGAGGCTATTAGAGTCTACATGAGAAATGTTCTACAGAACTTGAAACGGATCGAAACGTTTGACCCATCGCCAGACAACACCCGATTCGGTTTTTTAAACATTCTGAGAAGCAAGTACTTCGCCAAAAAGTCTAAGCTACGTCGCTATAACATCACAAAGTCCATGACGACAAAATCTTTGCCACAATTATATAAAGTTACAAACTAGTGACATCCTACACGACCGTGATTCGTTCAACTGTTCGCAGCTGCATGACGTCGTCGCAGACGTAACTGTCCGTCGTTCTGCCGACTGATACACGAAGAAACTTTCTCGCGAAACCAAACTTTCCGCAGCAGCCGTTGTTGCTGTGTCTGAAAGCGAACTCGCCGCGCTTTTTCCTATAATATCGTCTGATGTTTGTTGCCATCCAGTACCACATCAGCAGCAGCGGATGTAGAATAAGCAGCCATATTGGAACCGCGGACGCCAAATCTGCATCTGGTTGATCAAGAGCCAGTCGCAAGACCGCCACTGCCAGCAGGCAGTTCAATGCCGCCAGATCCGCTCCAGTCGGCGCCAGTTTTTGTCCGACGATGACGACGCCTCCATGTCTACGGCAGAGAGAACGTCTGCGGACGGCAAACTTGTTACAGAACGCGGACAGGTGCCCGACAGCGGCAGCTGATGCGGACACGAGTAGCAGACTGCGCAGCGAGTCCACGGCGAACACGTAGCGGTTGATGGCGATGCCGACTGTGTAGAACTGTAGCGCAAACAGCAGGAGCACCGGCTTCGACAGCCAGACTCCGGCGGCAGTCGCTAGGTGGCGACAGTGGCGGCGGAACAGCAGCGCCACCACGTAGGCGCCGGCGTAAACTGACGACCAGGTTTGATTGGTAGCGATCAGACGACAGTTGGTCGTAGCGCTGACATCGATGAGTGACAGGCCCACCGCCAGGATCACCGGCGTCAAAACTGCTCAGTTATGCATATGCAATATTCTATATATAGTCGACAGCCAACGTTACTACACTGTTAATACGAAAAACACATCAGGTGTTTACCATTGTAACACTATTTTGTCCGCGTAATTTTAATACTATAAGTGTTACAAAGGTAAATAGATGAGGCGTCAAAATGTCTACACCTGAGCTGCTTGAAGTGTTTAATTAACAACACTTTCTCGCTAGATTAGGCACTTCAGACGTTTCAATATTAACGCTTCAGGCGTGGATATCCCAACACTAGCGGTTCAGCCGTTTAAATGCTAACACCTTATCTGGGTTTTGTACTACGCTTCAAGTGTGGATATTTCTACACTAAGAGCGGCTCAGGTGTTAATCCATCTTGGGTCTGGTGACAGATGGAGATAGATCTCAGCCAGTGGCGATTCTTACCCGCTCGACACTATGCTAGTGCGGTATTAGCTGTCATCGCGTGTCTGTCTGTCTGCCCGTCCGTCCGTCCGTCACAAGCCGCTGTATTGTATCAAAACGGCTGAACGTACAACGCTTCACGATAGCCTAAGCCCGTGGACTCAGTCGAATAAAAAGTGTCAGTTGCTGAAAGTGCTGCTGAGCCGCTTGTCTCCGGGGTTAGTGCTTCGAGTTTCCATCAGTACTTTGACAATCCGGCTCGTAGAAAGCCTGATGCCATTTATCTTCAAACATTCTATTCCGGAACAACAGCAGGAAAACGAGCTAATCCACATTCACGTGTAAAACGGCGATTGTACGGGCGGCGACGGTACTGGTGCGAGGTAAATGTAAAGGTAGAGGTAAAGATCGGACTCTTCTGTATCGCTACTTTACACGACAAACAACCTGTCCAGCCAGAAGTGGAAGTTGATTGGCAAGAGTCAATGGTGCTGCAGCGCAAATGCGGCCATCCATTGCACGTGCTAACGGACAATTGGACCCGTGACTGCAGCTAGCAAACACATCACCGCTCCAATCAACCACACCAGGCCTTCACCCCTTAAGCATTCACCAGACGGCGCCACCCAAGCAAGGTAGCAGACATCCAATTACAGCTTACTACTCATTTATCGACCTCGAAAGGATGAAATGCTGAGTTGGCTTAGTTGGCTGACCTGTAGCGGACGGTTTAAGTGGTCAGTCGTGGCAGTGGTACTGATGGTAGTTCGATGCTGACATATACGCCCAAACAAGGTGCTACCATCTTGCGACAAAAATACTAAAACAATCTTCTTCCACAAAATTTAATCTTGATAATCAGAACAAATAGGCAAGAGACAAAATTATGTTTAATATTCAAGTATTCTGTTTAATTGCGTTTAACTACCACCACTTGTCGGTGAATGAAGATTATCAAACACTGTTCGCTGGTACTGAGATGGCAGGTAACTAACAGACGCTACAATGAGCCTCTGTTTTAGCGTCCATCACAGCGATGGTGTGCTAAAATACATTTATTCGACATTTGTCGATAAGTTGGGTCGGCAAACTGTGAGCTAACAGCAAAACGGGTATAATGGATATAGTAATAATAATAATAATAAATAGTACCTATATGTCATTGTTCGTCGTGCTGTCATAGTGACCAATGACCACAGCCAATGCGAGAATTGATCTGGTTTATTACATAAATGCCCTTTCAGTCAGAGCTATAGCGGCCGCCAACCCCCAAAAAGAACCACTCGACTTGGGCTGTGCGTCCGCTAGTAGGCTATTACCGTCCACATCTATCATCGTCATTTATTATTATTATTCAGCCGAATATATGATACTTTTTACCATCCCAAGGCTGGCGGAAGACGACGAAGACCTGCAAAGAACTGCGTGTGTACCTAGCGTGGCGAATGTGCAGACGAAATGGTACGTGTCCGACACAGACGTAGAGTGACATCGAAACACGCAAGCAACGAGACATGCAAATCCACCTCCAGGAAGACAAGCCGTGTAGAACAGTCCCAGCTGAACACTAGCGCTCTGGTGCACGAGTTTCGACAGCACTAGCGACATCTGGTGAATGTAACAAAAACAAAACACAGAGACAGTGGTGTCAATCTGTCAGGGACATGGGAAAGGACTCGTCCCCCAAAGTTTTGGTTGAGGAGGAAGCTAGTGACCTTATTCTCCAAAGTGGACTGCTTTGGAATCACAAATAAATAAATTCGATAATCTACGTGTTACCTAAGTTATTTCATTCAAGCCTAAACTGCGCTGAAATCGTTGTCGACCAGGACTGTGGCCCGAACCCCGCTAGGACAGCTTATAACGCTTCCTAATCCTAGACCACCTAGTCGGCTTATTCGACCATCTGCCCCAGACGTTCAAGGATCAACATCATTACGCTAGCTGTTGAATGCTTGCATGCAAAACACGTCTTTCTTAGAAGACAAACATACTCTAAAATGTAAATAGGCGGCGGCCATTACTTGACCGCGGACCTCAGTGGGGAACTTGAGACGCTCCCCGGAAGTCCAACATAGGCACCTGATTGACAAACGCGACTTCAGGCATAACTTATGATCAGATATATCTTAAACGGATCTTTCTGTATAGGTCGAGTTTTATTAGGTGTACGATACGACACGATGCGATATACGAAGCCTTCAACGTGCACTGTAAAGCCGACGGCTAGGCATCCTAATCGTATTCTGTTAGTGGATTATTAAACTTTACCGCCGGAAGTAGAAGAAACTGCAGCATGAGTGGTGCTAGAAAGTCGGCGACGTTGTCCGCGAGATGTCGCTTTATTCGTTGCCAGTCGGCACCGGAGCCGACAGCGAACGCGTTGAAGAGCGCCTGACCGAGAACTGCCCACGTGAACAGGCTGTCGACGGCACGGCCCTGACGCGACACCCTTACCGTGTAATCGACAGTCTCCAGGGTGACGCAGTCGTCCACGGACAGCCGCACAAGCAGACGCGCGGTGCCGATGTGCCTGGCGTCGACGACGAAGCTGGACTGTACGTCTGGAACAACGAGCAATGAGAGAGTCCGGGTGAGGTTGGACTGAACGTCGACGAGCTGCGCCACATGCTGGTCTGACGTCACAACGGTCAACGTGAAGCGGCGTTCTGACAGTTACACACGACACACCGCAGTCGACAGACGTTTGTACAGTATGGATGAGCGAGCAACGGAGGCGGATGTCAAAGGAGTCTTGTTTAATGACAGAACTGATGAAAGTGTCTGAGTTTGTGCACTGTAACCTTGACATTCACAACGCCTGCGACTGGCAGTGGTCACAGTCAATGTTAACCAAACAGAACTGCGTTTTGTATACTGTATACACTGTGTCTCAAAAAACAATATACTTGACTTTTGACCATGACTTCGGCAAATGTAGACCGATCTTCAAAATTCTTTGACTGTCATATTGCCAAGAACACTCCCTATTTAATTGTTGTAGGGCCTTCCACCTCACCTTAACTGTGTCGCTACACTACCATGCGAAATTTAAAAAAAAATTAAATAACGGCTGAGCTTTACTCATGCCATCAAAATTAATCAATTTTACTTGAAACTTAACGAAACTTAACAATATTTAGACGACAAATACTACAAAGTATTACGGTAATGATTGACCTGTCTGCTGCAGCCAATGTTACAATTCAATCATCCACTGCTTTAATTTGCTGACTGCGTGGATCCTCTTATGAGCACTGCTGTATTGCTTTCCAGAAGCTCACACCAGAGACTGGCGTAAACATCTGCGCGCTTGTGTTGATACCAATCGCTTTAACTTTCTGACTATTTTTAAGTAGGTGGACTGCAGTAGATATTAGTTAAAAACATCAGTGTATCCTTCTGACAATGCTAAAGTCATTTGCTGCATAAACTTCACGGAGTTTTTATCAAATCATATTCCGAACGTTCTTGCGTTATCTGCATTCTATGCAAATATACTGCACAAAAATTACGTAAACAATCACTGTGATATTTTTGTAGCATTTATAATTTAAACGTTAAGTTTTAAGTGAAATTGATTAATTTTGATGGTGCGGGTAAAAATTCAGCCATTACTTTAAATATCTGAATTTCGCAAGGTAGTGTAGCAACACAGTTAGGGTGTGTTGGAACACTCTGTAACTGTTACATAGTTTACCAGGAATCAGCCAGTGACAGAATCACTGTTTTTTGAGACACAGTGTATATACAAAGGAAGACCCAAAACGTAAAATATGGATAATTTTCAGTTCAGGCCATGATTCGATACAGCACTACGACTTCCTATTTGCCTTTCACAGGAACTATTTTGTACCGCTTTCGAGATATAGCGAGTTATTTCTTGAAAGTCGCAATTTTTGCTACCTCGTGTATTTCGCACCCCCGTCTGGGAATCTCACTAAGACTTTTGGCATCAAAACATTTGTCCCTGTACTTCTGCGTAGCATTGTTTACTTGTCATGTTCAGCCGTTTTGGTAGAATAGAATACCGGCATGCGACAGACGGACAGACAGACAGACAGACACCGCGCCATAGCATATACCGCTCAAGCATAGCGTCACCCGGTAAAATGTAATATTGTGACAAACGGTTCCGAATAACAACAACAAGTTTGCTATACAACGCGCATGTTGTATAGTCTGAAAAGTGAAAATAATCCCGGCCCTTCTCTACCGTTGCATTACAATCAGTCCGGCGACCAATCAAACAGGTGCGCTAATTATCACACGATCCTCGATAATATGTCTAACCGTATCGTGAGGTGTTGTCGCAGTTCGTTATTTGACCGCGTGGTGGAGCCATCTCGCCGACGTCGACGATCACGTGCACGACAATGTGTTTCCGGTCTGCGACAACGGCGCGAAGTTCGTCGACTGGAAGTAGATCGACACTCGCCGAGATGTGGGGCCTGGACGCGTTGTTGAGACACGACGGCTGTGCCGTAGTGTTATAAACGTGACTGTGGACGGACGAGACGACAACCGTCGTCATAATCAGACTCCGTAAGCACATCTTCTACCGCCCGCTATCAAGCCGCTTCATTCACTGCAATGAATGTCGACACAACACTCAGTTCGTTTATACAGCGTGGCACCAAAATACAGGCTACCGACCGCCCTGAGTCAAAATGTGTCATAATACTGTTGCCCCAAAGGCCGCCATTGCTGATCGAGTGTCACAATATTTTACTTTCATGGTCAGCAGTGAATTTCTATTAATGAAGCCGTCGTTAAACTGTCTCTATAAACCTTAAACGTCTCCCTACACCATGGATCGTGCGAACTATAAGGCTTTTTATGATGAACAGTTACCATGAGCCGGTTTTGTGCCACCCTGTAGCCTACTCGGCGCAACAACGTCACGAACTTACTGGCCGTGTTTGGTAGAACCATCAGTGACTGGAGCTAGGTGATCACGGCCTACCGCACGCAGGCAATGTATCTAGCAAGCGCAGCAATGCGAGCCAGGCTGCCGCTACACAAACGTAACTATTTTGTAGGCTACAATACAAATTCAGTTGGGGACACTGCAACATACTGCCGGTCATGAAATGCGAGAGGTATACTGAGTATGGAACGCCGAGATAATGCAGAAAGTATTGGCCTGATTAGCTGTAAAGCGTCTGATCGTATTTGAAAGGGCCCAGGTAGGTTAGTAAGATGCGAATAACAAATCTTCTTGTTCTTCTAAAATATACAATGTTTCTTATACAAAAGAATGATGGTCATTATAGGGCAGTACTGTTGTGTTAACTTATTAATGCCCTTTGTAGCCAATCCAGTAAAATCGTGGTTCATTTTGGGGTACCCCGGGGCTCTGTGTTTGGCCCCCTGCATGATGTATTATATACAGCGGACCTCATTCCACTGATATAGTCGTGTGGTCTGCGGGTGCACCAATATGCCGACGACTAATTGTGACGTGGATGGCCTTAAATTGACTCAGGCTTAACCAACAGAAAGACCGATGGTGTGGCACAAGATACAAGCTTGCCGCTCGAGATCTCAACCAGCTTGCAGCTATTTCACCAGCCCTAATTTCGCATTCTTCAGTTCGAGACCCAGGCGTCAGTCTAGATTCTGAGCTGAGCTTTGAGCAGCATGCCAGCTGCCAGCAAGCTCACCCAGAAGTGTTTCTTCCACTTACGTCGGCGACCAGACTTGACTATTGCAACTCGGCTCTGTTTGGCTGCAATAGGTCTGTCATTCGTCGCCTACAGTCCATACAGAACTCCTCAGCTCGGCTGATACTGAACATTCCCAAGTTTGGGCGAATCACTACAGCCATGCGTGATAAGCTACACCGGTTACATGTGCGCCAGCGTATCACGTTCAAGGTCTGTATGCTCGTCCGCAACTGTGTCAACGGCTCAGCACCGATATATTAACAGGAGATCTGCAATTCAGTCAGCGCAGATGTACATCGACCGCGACTTCGCTCTACTGACCACAGTGACCTGGTCGTGCCGCGCACCAACACTGGCAGATTCGGTCGGCGTGGTTATTCTGTGTCCGGGCCGAACCAGTGGAACAAGCTGCCACCTGACATTCGGAAAGTGTCCGATAAACCAGAACAATTTGCTCGAGCACTGAAAACTTTTTTTATTTCCAAACAGCACTGGCAAGCACTTCTGAGGATAACATCAAAAGGAGGTCTATATAATAGCAAAGACCTCGACACTGACATCAACATCAAATACAGAATTCTGTTCGTTACAGAATCTACATAGTCTTGTGAATTATCTGTGACAAATGTGAGTGAATTCAGGGATTTTATTATCGTTGAAAATCGAAATGCGCCGCGCGTATGACTTGCTGCGCTACGCAACATTGACCGGAAACAATAACTCCAGACACGCGCCACGAAATCGGTTCCGGTGTCGACTATAGGTGCTGCCACGTAGCGACTGCGCCTGAAACATTACTTTCGAAGCATTTTATTATCGCGCCGCATGCAGTGCTGTGTGCTTGCATTGCACATGAGCGCAAAGTGCGGATGAGACGTTGCGATAGTGTGAAAAAATCTAACGACTTTGGGCGAATGTTAGCATACGGTTGGATAATCCCAGCGTCAAAAATGTTTGCTCATCAAAGCGCATTCAGATTATTTCGACGATCCTCCACGAGTTACCATTGCATTCTGCGTCCGACGAGAGGAGCGAATGCAAGCAGATTCAATAGAGCTATGTGCATAGAGTTTAGTGACCACAGAGTGGCTGTGTTGGTGTTTCTAAACAAACTTCTGCAGTTATGATCCAAGGGTCACTGAACACCAGCCCTGTTCTGCTCACAGGCCGTGCTGACTGGTCGTCGATACAGACTGTCAAGATGGGTGTCATTTTGGACACCCATGCATCTTGACGGTCCTTTTGACGCCGGCGACACGCACACTGGAGAAGCCAAATTCTGTTATTGTATACGGCTACAAGGTGTTTCCCTAGGCCCACCAGAGTCGTCGACGCAAACGGCATCTCGATCGCTTCAGCCGTTTTTGCAGACCTCACTAGGTGACAGACCGACTGACAGACCACGCTACTCGGTCGGTAACAATAGACGGAGCGCACAGTGGAGAAGCCAAATTCTGTTATTGTCTACGGCTACAACAAGTATTTACTGGAGCAGTGGACTCGATAGATCGGATCAACGTCAGCAATCAGCAGCTATATTCAGCTGTAAGACTAGACGGGTTGCAGTGTATGTGGAGACACACTGCAATATAGCCTCGAATAGAGCGTTTCCCATCGGCGTACCCGACAGGTGACGCAACATGTTTACTTATTTACTGACTCAAAAGCTGTTTAGTTCCTGCATTCGTCATTCGACGATACCTAGTGTCACGTGCCTGCCACTGAGTGATGCCAGCGTATCTGATGTGTTACTTATAGTTTCAGTTTCCAATTCAGTATGCTTTTCTGCGCATTGTCCAGTTTCGCGTTATTTTATTGGTTGACCAGGCCGTGATCTGATTACGTAATCAGGCCACCCATATGCACGTACGTTATGCCGTATCGAAAATGTGCGCTAATCTTTGCCGAAAATGTTTGCTTATACACAGCCTACAGGCCAGGGGAAAGACTTTGAATTGATTCTACTGGTAAAATGGAAACTAGACAGGGGACCATTTGGCCGTGAATTTAGGCATTTGTAATCATTGCGGAGTTATGACGGTATGGTATGGTATGGTAGGGTTTAACGTCCCACTCGACACATTATAGGTCATTTCGGAGACGATTTTACAGGTCAGATGACCCAACCAACAGTGTAATAGCACTGAAGGACGATAGTCTTCCAGGTCAAGGGGGCAGATCCCACAGGCTTAGCACACTAAAAGGTAAAGAAAAGGATGTAATCAAATTTTTTGTACATATAGCACCAAGTACACCAAAGACACAGAGGCGCTCGGAAAACAGCTAAGCCAAGCAAGATCAAAGCCCGATCCAGTCGACCGCGTACGAACTGCTCAATATATAGGTGTGCATATGATGTGCACAATTATGATGCACAACAGCACAGAGCTGGTCAAATAATCTCTCCTCTTACCCTCCAGACAATCATCACAGCTCAGATGTTGTCTGTTGGAGGGGAGGGGTCGGAGTTATGACGGCCTGAAGTCGCAAGAACTGGAATTTTTGGAGCAATTTTTGCGTTTTATTCGGAAAATCGACCCATAATGGTAAACTTTTCAAAATTCTGTTCCGAAAGTTTTCACCGCCTTACCGATTGTATTCAAATGTCGTAAACTTTGTCCAACGGGAAATCGGTGAAATCGTGCGTTATTTACCGCACTAAAAACAAAATTTCGGCTTCCTCTCAAACTGTCATTATTGTGCCGATCGCGCCCAAAATCTGCCAGGGCTAGCCCCCAACATTTGGATCACAGTGTTCCAAATTTAATCCAAATCGGTATACATTCAATGGAGTTATAGCCGAACGCGTGAAGGCTGTTTTTGGCCCATAAAGTATTTGCAATATTCGCCTTCGGGCGAATAATAATAAGAATCAGCCATGCAGTCGTGACGAAGGCCTGTGCATAAACGCGAATGTTTCAATATCCAATACTTCTTCGAACTTGACAAGCAATAAAACAAACCGAAACGTTTGCTTACAGACAGCCTTTGTAGAATTCTGGCCTTTCTCGCAATGAGGTCTATGCGCTAGATACGTTACGTCAGTTGCATTACTATCTTCAAGTTCGAGAGTTTTTGAGTTCGTGATGCGTTAAAAAGCTATGCGTAAAGATCATTGGTTTGCGTAAACCGGTATTTAATTTATCGTGATTTACAGTGCCAAATCGTGACAGCCCATTGGCATGTACTCGACCGTGAACTAGACTTCCTCCAGCACGGACGGTCGACTAAAAACTGTCGCGGCAAATCTTCAAACCAGCCTGCAGAATCCACGGTCCACCGTCCATTGGTTTGGTTATCAATCAGGTAATTCAGGAAAATTATCCTAATTTAACTACGCTGCACTTCACTGTTATATGATAATAATTAATAAAAAAGCTCTATTATCGCTACATCATTACTGTTGCTAATTATTACTATAATATAAGTAAATTATTTTTAATACTCCATAAATTGCATCTGCTATACACTGTTTACTGTTTGGTACGATTTTACTAAAAAGGACGCACGTCAAACCTATCTCAGCGTAGACCTCGGGCGACGTACTGTTCAGAATGCAGTCGGTTATCGCCAGTTTATGTTCGCAAATATTCGTGAAGTTTCAACCAAAATACAACATTACGCAACCATTAACAGGTCAAATAAACGGAACGAATAATAAACAAACTGCAACAACATTTAATTTCTCCATCAAACGGAACTGACACTACCCCATTTATCACATTCAGACAGTACCACTTCTGCCACACCTGCCGGCTTTAGGACTAAAATGGATCTTTAACTCTCTTCGCACAATATTTAAAATTTCAAGCGTTGCAATACGCTTCAAAAGTTACCGCAAATAAATACGTCACTGGTGACGTCAACGGTGACACAGGAAGTGTTGTTGTAGCTATTCTATGTAGTCATTAATAAAACAGTTGCATATTCTATGGCGTTATATGGTTATATAATATTTTGGTTGAAACTTCACGAATATTTTTCGGGTACTTGCGAACATAAACTGGCGATAACCGACTGCATTGTGAACATTACTTCGCCCGAGGTATACTCTGAGATTCCCCAGTTCGGACTGTTCCGTGCGACACCTAGCGGACACTGTAGGAACTAAGGTGAAATGACATCCGGTTTATTTGTTTACGTTGCTAAGGGTCGTGAATGTGGTAATTTACAGTAGAAATCGAATATTATTGTAGTTACAAATAGTTCATATATTCTTCACTGACGCTTTTTGTTACTTAAAGTTGCAAGCGATGTATGAAATTAACAGCATTGACGATATTAAAGCTCTGAGCGCAAAGGAACTCAATGCCTTGTTGAAGCGCCATGGGAAGTCAGCTACGGGCTCGAGTAGCCCACGTACGTATAGGCGTTAAGCTTCCAGCAGTTCAGAAATGAATGTAGCTGTACTGGTATGGCTAGGGCTCGAGGAAACATAAACTAGTTTTGGCTTCCGAGCTGTTGGGAATTAAAAACGACCCTGAATCGTGCTGTACGTTTTGGCAAACGTGAAAAATTCGGCATTATCCAACTTTAGCCCCCTCAGAGGGCTGACTATTTTTATGGCTATAAAAGTACAAATCAATGCAAAATGGAATGTGTCACTAACTTTCGAAATCTAGGAGTTCGAAATATATCCACAATGAAAGGAATTAAATAAGTAAGTGTTATACACACGTGTACGGAGAGCACATCTCCATCAGCTGGTCTCGACAGCGTTATTCCAGGCGTGCTC
>Ga0209780_1001863_pt1 | contig 14450 bp, 9 predicted proteins | sample WorMetexBAHAMAS2_FD_187384 | JGI IMG/M metagenome (GOLD analysis project Ga0209780, IMG submission 187384) | Marine gutless worms symbiont microbial communities from Max Planck institute for Marine Microbiology, Germany - Inanidrilus exumae... | ecosystem: Host-associated > Annelida > Digestive... | reverse complement strand
CTAACTAACTGTTTTCCGTTTCTAGTTCTGTACGCCGTGTATTGTAGTGGTTTAGCAGTCTTGTACTTAGGCCACTCTAAACAACTCTAATGTAATGTAATGTAATGTACGCCGGATGCAACTACGTTTTGGAGATACAAGAATGGTACAAACTTCCTCTATCACCATGCCAAGTTTGGCGGACTCGGACCTCACACACCAACAAGAGGCGAAAAAGTAGGGTGTTTGTTTTTTGTCTGTCACTTTTGAATGACAAAGTTTGTGAATGCAGGATTGTCATCAAACCGTTTGAAATCAGAAATAATTTTAATATCATTGGATAGGGGAATATTTGCAGTCGTGCATCCCCATTCGACTTTGTCTTTGTGCCGCTAGGTGGCGCCATCACAGAATGATGAAGTTGAAAAAAACAGTAAAATTTAGAGTTTTTCGTCCCTCACAAGCGACAGAATAAAACGTTCCAGATGAAGTTTTGCATGTAAGTATTGACCATGGTTCTACTCTAGGGTGCGCTTATTGCCGACACTGGAGTAGCTTGGTCTGTCTGTGTGTTGGTCACGTTTGTGAGCCCTGCAAAAACGGCTGAACCAACCAAGATGCGGATTGGAGGGTAGACACAGTAGATGGATGTCTGGCTACCCCGAGGTGAAGGGGCATTTTCTGGGTTGCCCGGCCCATTGAAGAGCATTGTGAGACACTGCTGCAATGTACACAGCGAAAAAAATCAATAGCGACATCAGCGTGACTGCTGCAGCTGACTACATTGCTTCTGACTGGCCTGTGTCACATTAACGTTTCCCCTGTGAAAATCTGCTCCCATTGCAATGCGGCCTCTAATCAAAATTCTTTGACTACTTGTTTTCAATGACCTTGACATCTAAAAACTGCTGCTGTCATTCCTGTTATTTATTATTTCGCCTGGCAATGTATTGGAAATGAGAACGTCTGTGTGTGCTTCAGTCCGGATATTGTGTCTGTGTCTGTCTGTCCACGAAGATATCTCCGGAGTCCAGAACCACACGCTCGACCTTTACCAATGTTTTTTTGTGCACGTTGCCTATTGCCGTAGCTTGGTCCTCCTCAGGCGTGGTTGTGATGCATTAAGTACTTCCGGTTTTGTGAACGACATCATGTTTCTTTCTATAATTGGCTGTATTTCGCTATGAAGGACCAATTTCGCTTAACTTTACTTATTTACAGCAAAGTCGGACAGAATTAAATTTCATATTATTAAAGGGCATAATTCTGATTAACTATTTCGAAATTACTAGCAAACATAAGTGAGAGGAACAGAGAAATGTGATGATCAATGGGAAGAATTACCGAAATGCAGGTTGCCATAGGGGGATATTAGGCGGCCACATATCTGGCAAGATGTATTCTCAGGTCTCACATGCAGGATGCCACGGAATTTGGTACCAGTTGAAATTTTCAAGGTTTCACAAGGTAACAGTAACATTACTCAAGGTAAGGTGGTAAATCTTTGCAATTTTACACATAAACGTAACTTGGGAATCAACAGTGAAAGAATGTTGAAAATCCGTCTACATTTGCTCAAGTTACGATCAAAAGCCAAGTGTATTGTTTTTCTTTATTGGGACACAGTGTACAAACATTTTTAAAAAACAAGGAATGACTTTCAGTTATGACTCATTCGATCACAAAATAACACAGTCATTCTGCCGTGTCTAGTTTATAATTACAAATATGTAACTAACCGGCCAAAGTGCAATGGGAATCCTCGAGAGATCTGACAGTATAGTTTCACACCACCAGGAATTTCAGCATAAAAATACGGCACTCCAGACGGTACAATCTTGCAAACAAATGCAGAAACAAACCACAATATCTTACAAAAGTTAGTTTTGACAGCACAAGTTAACAGCAACAAAATTCCGGCCATCTGTTGATAAAATAGCTATGTGTGCTATTTTCAGCTACAGCTACAATATTTATATGCCCATCTTGATTGGATATACATTACGGAAAGACACAAAGCAGGGAAGGTTTCCACAAATGCTGCTTTCCAACTTGAATAGGTTTCATCAGATTTTTTTGCCAAACATGATCAAATTATTTATGGGCATAGTATCTGTCAAGTTCAATAACCAGCCTGCTATTTACCCCTAAAATCCTCAAAATATGAACCAAAAATAAACTGAGTTTTTGACATACCCACATCTGTGGAATGGAAGAAGACACACAGATTAATCACAGCAAGTAGCAGCCAACAGATGACTTAATATATTCTGGATTAAACGTCTAAACATCAGCTGCACTGCTGACGACTAGAGTCAGAACTTGATAATATATCACTTTTAATAATCAGTATAATCTTCAAAAAGCAAGCTATTATCATGCATTCTTTTACTTGAACTACTTATTTTCATTTTTGGCCAAACATGCTCGACAATATTCGTTTTCGGCCAAAAAAGGACATTCATTTTTGACTCAAAAAACATAATACACGTAACTGTTTTCAGCCAGCTGACAATCAGTACAGTAAATCATCGGCAGAACAAACCTGCTTCAGGTCAGAAAATTTCGGTATTTCATGCAGTTCAATGTTCTGACGTTCAGCACAACTCATGAATGCTGTCATCACATCAGCACCGGAGGCAGACACTGGTACAACCTTGCCCACAGCAGAATAGCTCAAAGTTAACATCCATCATGGTGGCAAGTCATATCAAAATAAATATAATCGTTTGGAAATATTTAGCTATTTCCGTTAAAATAGAAATGCTGGCCAGTCAGCATTACTATTTTGTTTCAGTTTGTTTGAAGGAAGGCATTATGATCACTCTCCAGGTACTGTGCAATCCCCGACTCTTCATGGCACTCCTGCCTACTCACATTGCATTACCCATGTCAAGCATATATTATTGTCTGTGCTACCATTGCACTATAAATATCGGTGCAAAAAGTTTATGATGATTTAATACGCAGCAAAATCCTTAAAATAGGCGTCACAAGGCCCCCAACAGTCTACTGAATCGGTGCAGTCCAAAACGTAAAGTCATCATTAAACAATTTTCCTCAACAAGACTTTTAATCTGACACTTCCCTGACTTCTGCTCAGTTCCCTGACAATCACTGACAGCTGTCAAATTATCTGACATTTCCAGGTTTTTGGTTTTGTCAGACAAGCAGTTGTACAGCCAGTGTAAAGGGTGTGGCATTCCTTCCTTCCTTCCTGTTTGATTAACTCTTTCGCTACCTGAAGCTAAAAATAGTAATACTGCGATATTCTGGTGACTACCTTTTATTCCAAATGCAACAGCTACTTTCTAAATCAGCCAACATGGTTACAAGTACAAAAACAGCTTCTAAATGTAGGTGTCATTCTGTAGAATCCATAACATGTTAGTTCCAATAGCGCAGTTCTTAATGCCAGTGACGGAAGCAGTGAGATGGATCATTGAGATGGATCATTTTCTGCAGCACTGAAGCAATGTTGGCAGACGTCCTTCCTGATGTTAGTTACGATCATCTTCCTGACGTCGTAACTCATACACCGACCATAATCAATAAAATGGCAGCCAATCGCTTTAATCATCAGTCAAGGCCGTCTCTAACACTGACGGCTAAATTTTATTCTAATAACTACCACCATCTGTTTTAATCATAGTTCTCCAGATGAACCTGCATTAGCTGGTTCCCCCTCAGTTTTTCTGCCTTGATCCATTGAGCACACAAAGTAATTACAGAATATAAAGATCAACTAAAACATAGTTATAACCTGTATTTGAAGGTGCTGTGTTTTGTAGTTTCGTTCAAAGAATACCACCGACTGATTCGAGTTGTTGAAATATTTGCGGACAGCAGACTTGTATCTGGTCACTGTTCGTTAAGGTGCAAACGATCAACAACAAGTGCAAAACAGTTACCGTGTTTCTGCTGATTCTGCAACATAAAACATAAAGGTATTCAAGTTGGCAATATGACAATTATTTTGTCACGAGGCCATACGACGGACCAACCTGTCAGATATAACCGTGTAACTTAAAATACCACATGAATCTCTACAATGTCTTGCTAATGAAGAAAACTCCATTTTCATCATTAATCAAGATCTGGTTAGCTAGACACGCTCCACCTTCATTAGCAGCATTTCCCATTAACAACCAAGGGATGCATTTTCATGGTAAGGTAGGAGAATCCAGTCAACTCGTCACATGACCAACACGTCACACAGTCATGTCATCACATCGTATTAGTCAATTCGTCATACGGGCAACTCGTCACAGGCAATTCGGCGTACTTCGATCATAAAAGTTAGCGTCTAAGTCTCTGGTGCCTGACCACACAACGCGAACAGCTGAGCAGCGATCACACATCAAAAAAACAGATGTCTGCCACGTCCACGACCATCGGCGGTCTACGCCTACTCTACTCTAGGTCTACTTGTCTCAACCACACCATGCGTACTCGTCACACTAATAGTCAACTCGTCACATACGTGTGGTCAACTCGCCACACGCTGTGTAAAATAAGTCGTCACATGTGACAAGTTGGCCGTGTGCAGAGTTGACCGTCATCCAAGGTAAGTTGTCTACGACATCACCCCAACCAACCACGAAAATTGCACCCGTGGTTGTAGACAAAAATCTCCAAATGTATGCAGAGCAATAGGGATTACTTTTCACTTGTCCAGTAATGGAATATCTAGTTACATTTAGCCTCAGAGTTATCACAGTCAGAGGTAATTAACCACAAACACAACGATTTACTGAAGCTAACAAAAGAAACATTCAGCAGATGAGAAAAAGTCCAAAAGCTGAGAAACCAGCTGCAGCAGCGTGCCAAAACATCAATCTATAAACCACTGAATCTACTCTCCATTCCTTCACCTCGGGGTATCTAGACACCCGTCTAGTACATGGTTCTGTGTTTACCCTCCAATCGGCATCTTGAATGGTTCAGCCATTTTTGCACGGCTCATAAATGTGACCAACAGACAAACGGACAGACCAAGCTACCTCGTCCATAGCAACAGGCCGTATCTGACTATTGCTGCAATGCAACCTAACAGCATTTAGTACGCATTGCAATCTACGATTCTGCTTTTACTGCCGAAAGACCACGGCCATCAAAGTTGAAATGAAAGACAATCAAAAGATACTTTTCAATTTCATCAAGAACGTCACTTGGCGCCATCACTGTGGACTGATAATGTCCAATCGGTAGAATCAGAACATGATCGTTGGTTAGTCCACCTTTGGCAAGTGCCAGGTAACACTGACAACAGGACAGCACAACAGATATGACAGTTAATGACACAACTCATCGCAGATTGACAAAATAATTATATGCTCTTCAGTCAGCGTTCTAGCGTGTGAAATATTAATCTTAACAGACGCTTTACAACACTGCACATTTCTTCATTCAAGGAATCGCCACCGCTTCCTGGTCTTCAGCCAGTAGTGTTATAGAAGAAGAGCACACTTCCCACACAACTTGCTACTTTGGTGGCACACTGGTACCAAATCATGCTGCACGTTGACAGCACCTTGACAGTCTTTTTCAGTCAGCAGCACTGTAACCGGGAACCAAACCTGCAAACCTCCATCTCCAGTGTACTCTCTTTACCATCCAGTATATGTACCACCCTTTAATTAATATGAATATCATACGAGAGTACACCAAAAAATTAAAAAGAAAAAAACTACAATAAAATCAATACAATAGAATGACAGTAGAACCTAAGCAGTACACAGTGTCTCAATCATATCAGCAACATCAGCCATACTAAACGTATTTAAACTTATATAATGATGTTGAACACACAGCAGTTCTGATATTACTTTAAGCTTATCAAAATCAGTCTTGGACATCTGTGCCTCAGCTCTTATCCAGGCCATCCTTTTAGTAATGGCTGCGATATTAGAGATAGAGACTTCAAACAAAGCAGCACAGTATTGAGCATTTCGACCAATAGGAGACAGCATTCGCTGACTGTATACACCCTGTGTAGCGATTAATCTGACAGTCTGGTTTGCACTACAGAGACACTTGGTAATGAAACCAGCGCAGCGACATTCTAGCTCAACTTTCAGCGGCAAAAGACCACAAAGAGGAGCAATCAGTGCAGCATGAGTACGGGGAGGAAGACCCCACACACGTCTAAGACCACAGCGCCATGCTGTGCAAACATCTTCAACAGATGACTGAGACAAGTCCCATAGCACACAGCTACATCCTTTCTCTTAACCATTCACCAACTAAAGAATAGACATTCATCACTTGAAACTTTACTTTCATTGAGTACAAAAATCGGTTGGGTGATGGAAAGGGCATATGGTCGGCAAAATGCTTGCTCAAACATCCCCAAAAGTTGTCCTTTGTGAAACTTTTTAGGGGACCAAGCCTTATGTAGACTAATTCCAAAGAAGTTAGTTGATTAAACCAAAAATCTACTATAGTAGTTGTAGTCGTAGTAGGAATATATAATGGAAAATACCTGTGTCCCAACACTGACAACTAGATGTTTTTCAACTTCTGGGCTTGCAAGGCAAAACCAACATGGTACAGACGGTTGTACTACAGAAACAAGACAACAATAAAACATCAAACGTTAGTTAACAAGTTAACAACTAATGAGAAAACTTGAAAAAATATTATTTTTAGTATGTAACGCTCTCCATCAACAGTTTTGATAAAAACAATGCAATCACACAGACTATATGTAACAATAACAACGAATTCATTTAGCCATCCATACTCTGAGGTAAAGCCATCCAGCAAAATAAAACACATCAAAGAAACCAATCATCAGTATTCTAGCTATATTGGCAGTCTGACTATAAACTTTATATAGAACGATGCACCTTTCGTATTTAACTGCAAACTCTTTCAATCTTTACCAACTACTTCCTTTTACGTTTGTTCTGCTCTGTTTTCAGCTGTCCAAACGACAGGCTTTTCAGCAATTAACTTACTATGAGTTAATTAATAAAATAATTTTAAAAAAAATTAACCTGGTTTCTTAGCTGGTGGTCCAGCATTAAATGACTTGCGTTTGCCACGCTCTGGCAGCGTTGATCCTCGTTCTATCACGTGAGCATCATAGAAGTACTGGGCTGACTTTGCATCCTACAGTACCACAGTCACAGCTTCAGATGGCATACAACAACAACAACTACAACATGTTTAACGGCCTTTTGTCCAGTGTGACCTGGTGAGCTGGTGCCAGAAAAGTATTCATTCACTAACTCCCTATCTTAGACCTGTCCATGTGGACGAGTGGTCAGCATCATGTGCAGTAGAGCGTGACGTGCTCAGTGGCCTAAGTTCGCACCTCAGCCCGGGGTGTGTCCGCCTACCAGAGAATTATTTATAATAATTCCTATGCGCATGATAAACAAGGAGTTAATCCCAGGCAGGTAAGAGGGTTCGTCGGTATCCTCTATAAACTGTGACCATTGCTAATGCCTTGATTAGCAGCGTCAACGTGTCAGCCGCGCTGACAGGAAAGCCGTAGCAGACAGATGTGGCTAAGTCCCCTGGCTAGGCGCTGAAGAAGTGTCAGTCAGGCGGCCAGGTGCTGAAAAAGTGCCGGTCAGGGCTGGCACTGAATAAGTGCCAGTCTGGGCTTAGCCAGACAGTAAACCATACCTAGTAGGGGAGCGCTTAAAAATACCTGACAAGCTGCTCACGCCTAATGTTCCTTCCTCCACTCTACGGAATGCACACACACACCATACACACCTACCAATTCCCCTCCTCTCCCTGGGCTGGCGCACTGGACCAGTATAAAGGCCTCAGCGCTGGTGTCCAGAGTAGGCTGGATCCCTGCCCGCAAACAACGAATGAACGAACACTCTCTATCTTTGTAGGTCTTACAATATCTTTAATCAACTTTCTCCATTGACTACGGTCAGTTCACAGCATCCTCATTGTTCAGTTGTCGGATCTGAGTCTTTTTCCACAACCTCCCCGAGTTTTCTTTGGCCTACCTCTAAGTCTTACACCCTCCCCATTGTAATCCACACATTTTTACCAAGTCATTCTTGTCCTTTCTTGAAACATGCTCATACCATGTCAACCTATTTCACTGACCACTGTAATCATATAATCTATTCCTAGTCTCCCTTAGCTGATTAGACGTGAATGCATCTGTTACTTAAACACCACCCACCCACCTAATCATTCTCATCTCTGCACATTGAAGTGCTAGCTCATTCTATGTCTTCACTGGCCAAGTTTCACTGCCATGTAACATATGTAACTTCCCCATCATAAGAAGGGAGACGGGCACACAACACAGCAGCAAACTGACTACAGACACTGGCTATAGTACAGATATCGGGGTGATGCAAATAACCAGGACAATATCACTATCAGCTTTATTACCCACGACGACATGGCAGTCACAGACGTAGGGTTTTTACCTCCGTTTGTCTGTTTTTCCGCATAACTAGAACATATAAATCTGCTACGTAGGCTGATGAGGTGTGCATACTTGTGGGTCTACAGCAATTCAGTGAAGGGAAAGGAGGACGGTGTGAGACATGACAAGACGATGGGGGGACAGCACATTTATGGGTGGTAGGGCCTTGTTTGTTATAGTCATCATTAAACATCCAGCACATCTTAAACGTGTCGCTACACTACCTTGTAAAATATCTGACTCACAATGGCCAATGGCCTATGCCATCCTGTTTCTTTGTGCCACAAAATACAATCCAGTCCATTTAATTACATTTACAGTGTCCAATGAAGACAATCCCGTATGGATGTCACTGCACCAGACTGCTTCCTTTGGCACATTACGTTCATTGCATATTCAGAACTAGTACCTTCAACGTCAGGCTAGAACAAACATTCGACAGCTGACATTAGTGCACCAGTGTCACAGCCTACCGTAGTAGGTCGTGCTGCTTTGAAAAGCGAGTTATTGATCTTGTATGGACATTCTGTGACATCTGACGGCTGTTTGGTCAACTCTGCCACGTCCATGTGACGCAGAGGAATCACAGTGAACGCATACAGGTACTTTGCAAACACACACAGACAATACAATTCACTTGGTGGCTCGTACTATAAATTAACTACATACCCACTGCCATTTTAACGAATGTTTTCCATGCGAAACCTGGGTTCACCAGTCCCCTTGGTTTTTCCAGGTACTTTGCAAACACACACAGACAATCCGATTCACTTGGTTGCTCGTACCATACGTTAACTAGTCTACATATCCACTGCCATTACAACAGATGTTTTCCACACGGAACCTGGGTTCACCAGTCCCCCTTGGTTTTTTCCAGATGAGAACCTTTGGAATAAATGAAACAGGTTTTTTACAGGAAAGATGTTCTTCCTGCTATCCAACCAACAGTGTGAAAGCACTGAAGGAAACAAAAAAAACAAGGTGTGAGCCTAATGAGACGTAACACTACTAGCCCGCCGTGCAGTGTCACCATGGAGCTATAATTAGACTGGAAGCGGAATGACGTCATCACCTGGCCTGCGTGGGTGAAGCCACCCACAGGCCCACTGTAGAGTGTTACAGACGACGACGACGACAGACGACAGACAGCAAAACAATACTGGTCCTCTACACTATATGTTGGCGGGCCAGTATTAACCCACTCTCCCAGTAGCTCGGTGTCATCATTTCCTTATCTATCACCGGACTCCTGACAGAAGTCACTGAAGAGGTATTGCTGTCTGTATGATAGCCCTCTGATGCCAGCACCAGTCGTACTGCTCATTGTTCTGTCACCAACTACAAGGTGCTCTGTAGACCTTCACCACCATCAAATGGTGAATAGACGACAAGCAGTGGCTGAAGGGCAAGGTCATGTCATTGAAATGTCACACATATTTCGTGCCACATTACATTTTTTGCACTTTAAAAGTTCAACATTTCAAGTAGACCAGCGCACAGCATGGGCAAACACACCCATAAGTATAATTACAACACTGTAATGCTTACAAATAAGACAGATGATCGTGCATTGATGACTGGTATGTGCAAACAATACTAAAAGTCAACAATTCCGAAAGTCGAAATCACCGAATCCAAAAGCCAGATAACAGTTAAATAAGCAGTTAAACAAATTATACTAAATGTCCAAAAAGTACAAATTTGCACTACTACTTTAAATTAATTACCTGCAATAAATGCCATGTCAAGTAACAGAGTTTGCCAAGTGTTTCCACACAACAGACAAAGTCGCATACTGTAGACGAGAAAGAAAACAATTGACTAACAATTTTAAAACGAAATTTTGAAACTATTTGCTGTTATTTTTTAAATCTAAAAATTTCAAACTTTAATAGATCATACAACAGATGAAGCATGATTGCATTTCTACCAAGGGACATAATATTTGAATGTCGCACTTACTCCTGTGCATCATCCATATAGTGTAACACTGTTTAGAATGCTTTTAACATCATTCACCTCACATAATATATAATTTGTGGATGAATAGGTAAAGCTGCTACGTTTGCTGGTGCTAAGTGAAATTCCATTCTGGGGCTTGTGTTATGACATTACTACTGCCTTAGCAACTTGGCAACACTACACATTGATTCACTGAGACGTCTAACAAGTGGACTAGAAACGAAAATAAATGGAAGGCACCGCAATACTGGCAAACACTCACATTGTAGCAGTAGCTAATTATGACTAGCACAGTTTGGATTGTGAAAAATGACACATTTGCACAGTAAACAACCCTGGTGGTCTTCTTTAATGCCGGGCCAAAATGTACGCTGTCCGCATCACATGCACATCTGGTGAGTCAGTGAGTATGCCGACGGGACAGACATACAGGGAGAAGGATGGACAACAGACTGTTACATTATGCTTTCCACTCGACGCGACCAGCATAAAAAAAACATACAAAAATATGCTGCATATCATCATACACTGGAAACAATTAATAACAGAATGCTTATAAAACCACCGTCAAACTTACTAGTCAGAAAACTTCCAGCAATAATGTTACCGTAGTCTACATAAGCAAAATACCTTTCGTTTGTGTTCAGTGCTGACGTCGGCGACAGCGATCAACCGTGTTACATGCTGAGCGGCGTCTATCAATACTCGGTGATTTCTGTTTCATAAAGGAACAACGTTCACAACAGCCGACTCAGTTTGTGATTAACCAGCCACTGCCATTATAAATCCACTGATAGTGAGGCACGATGACGCAGCAGGAAATGGTGAAACCAGTTTCATCAACAGCATCTTTAAATAACCTGCTGTTGACTGCTGCCATGATTTCCAGATGGCAATGCTTCTGCTGCAGAAAAATTTATTTGCTGTCAGGCTGCAGATTTCACAAATTCTGAAATTGGTGGTATTAATAACACTACTTAGTTCTGAAATACAACTCTTTAAACTTTATATTTATAATACTTATTTTTATATCTCTTACTAAAATACATACATCATAAAGATAAAATCAATGTATCCTTATAATACACGTAAAGCAAGAATAGAGTTAGCCAGAAATATCAGTCATACCGGTATGGCTGTCTTTCATATGACACACCTTCGTAAGCACAGAAATGATAGCGTGGTTTGAGGGAGATTGCAAGCTGACTTATAAGAGCTGAACCAGTAGTATTACTATCAACTCCATCCTGAAAATAAAATATAACTCCAGAACTTAAATGACCAAGTAAAACGTATACTGCAATAAAATACTCAAGAAAGTAGAAGCAACTAAGATTTTTTACTCAGAAATTGTAAGCGCAGCCAACGACTGGCAACAAGCCTCAACAAATTCTACTTTTAAATTAAAAAAGAAAAATGGTGAATGGTTAATTCAATTACTGAACATGCTTAAAAGCAATTACAAGTAAACTGTGACCGGTTTATAAATGCTCTGTATCACACAATAAAACTTAAAATTTCCACTAGCCTTTAATCTTGTGAAAAATCACAGTCTCAAGAAATCAGTTTTGAAAATTCAAAGAAATACAATTTTAAAACTAGAAGATGGACTTCGACGCCTCAGCATCGACGTGGATGCCTTCGCCACCTCGACGGCCTGTTGTGACCTTGACCTTTGACCTCTGACCTCCAGAATCTAATCAGGTCATCAATGGCGGCTAGTGAATATTCCCTGCAAGTTTCATTAAGACTGCTCAAGCTGTTCGTGAGATATCGTCATCGTCGTCATCATCATCATCATCATCTGCACTGATAAGCATGATGACTTACAGCAGTTGTTGCATATTTCTCGACACCTCGAGGCCACTGCGACGTCAGCAACAGGTCGACGCCGCGGAACTGCCCGACGCCGGCGAGTGACTGGCGGAGGTCATCAATGTCAACAGCAGTGAAGTGTGTGTCATCTGCCGCGGCTTCACGGCCACCACCGCCACTTCTCTCAATACCACTCAGGTATGCCACCGTCAAGCCAGAGCTGCCGGTATACAGGCCACGACGGCCTCAACACACCAGCCAGTCACGTGATCAGTTACTAACTCAACATCAGAATGCGTACCCCCAACGTTATCCTCTATCTTATCCGTCCTATTATATGCATCCGAGATGTGGACTCTACTTGCCTCCGATACCATCAGCCTGGAATCCTTCCACATGAAATGCAAGAAACATACTCTTGGGATCCAGTGGTATAACCTATCTGTAACAGCTAGATAGCTAGGTGTATGGGCCTCCGCCACTCGTGGATTTAATTATCAGAAGGCGCAACAGCCTGTTTGTTCATATAGCCAGGCTTGGGAAGGACACCCCAGCCATGGAGTCCTATATAACATGCTATTATATAGAAGTCCATGCCCCAGCACATCATGCTCTTCAGCGCCAGATCGACATCTCTCTTTGCCGTTTTCCTAATCGCACTTGGAAACGTCCTCCAGGTCGCCCAAGAAGCAAGTGGCTGGATCAGATTCGTTCTGTCAACAACCTCCCACCAGTTGATCCATGGAGATGTGCTAACCGTGGAGGTTATTCTGGAATGACGCAACAGTCCCAACAGACTACACGATGACGGTGACGACATAACTACACTGTCGAAGGCCGGTTAGATAAAAAATGAGTTTGTGTTCGCACAGAACAACGACATCAAGATTCATCCGGGCTACAAGAAGCAGCAGTGAGGACTCTTCCAGTTAGGAGACTATTTTGTTACAAAGAAACATATGCCAGATTAAAACCTACTTCTTTTCGCCACAAATATATACCACCTGCTGTAGTATATCATCTTACAACCTATTTTAGCAGTTCATCACTCACATAACAGAATGTACTGCCGTTGCCAACTGGCAGTCATCAATCTGGTACTAGCTACTCAGAGATCACTGCACCCCATACAGCTGCTACAGTACATTGAAACTAAACTTATTATTAATTGCAACATCTGTTTCAGACTGTCATTAGTTTTCTGTCACTAGAAAACAGTGAGTAATTTGACGTCAGTGTTTGCAAATATCCTGCCGGTATTGCATTGTCTCTGTGGCGTTACTTCTGACTTCAATAAAATGCCTTTATTAAAAATTTACTCCTGATTATTTCCATTGCTGAAATAATTTTGAAAATTGATCTGCATTTGGTGAAGTAATGGGCAAGAGAATAGCGCTGGTCGAAATTTGCCCTCTCCCACTGATTAGCCATTCGCTTACACAAGAAGCTCTGCTATCGCAGAGGGACCATGTGACGTGCTATGTTAGTAAGTTCATGCGATGTTTCATGAGGTATGGGAGTTAGAAAGGCTAACAGCAACAGTGACCTTCAAGAGCATTGGCAATGGTGCCATTCAACAGGCCACATAACGCTTTCCTATTAGTCTTCCATTGCAACAATGTCTCTGTCTTGCACCCTTTCCAAGATATTATCATTTATTGCCCAAAATTTAAAGAGGTCACGTGACTCTTAAACGCCTCATTTTGGGGGGTAATATATATCATGCATGCACTAGTACTCCAGTGTATCAATCAGTGCACGAAATTTGAAGTGTCTAGCTTCACCAATGCCAAAGATATGATTGGAGGCAAAATTAAAAACGGGTCACATGACCCTAACCACACATATTAGTGGGCAGTATCTGTCATCAAAAGGCTAGCACTTGATATATTCTACATGCATACAGAATTTGGTGACTCTCGCATCAGCCGTTCCGTAGATATGATTGCGGGCATTGAAACTGAAAATGCATCATGTGACCCTGACCGCACACCTTTTAAAGGTGGCTTGTCATTAGAGCTTTGCACGGGAACGGGAACGGTAAAATCCCGCGGGATTACCGCGGGAACACCGCGGGAACGGTAATCAGAACTAAATCAATTACCGTGGTAACAGCGGGAACGGGAACAATACGTGCGGTAATACCGTGGGAATGGGAAAGCAAATTTTTTACAAAAGAATATGGACTCTAACGACTAACTAATTGTCGAGCGCTGGGTCAAATGCAGCTGCTTAGCGTTTAGAGCAACGACAGTCATTTTCATTATACTGGCTTTGGCAA
>Ga0209780_1001862_pt1 | contig 14453 bp, 9 predicted proteins | sample WorMetexBAHAMAS2_FD_187384 | JGI IMG/M metagenome (GOLD analysis project Ga0209780, IMG submission 187384) | Marine gutless worms symbiont microbial communities from Max Planck institute for Marine Microbiology, Germany - Inanidrilus exumae... | ecosystem: Host-associated > Annelida > Digestive... | reverse complement strand
CTCCAGACCGATTGGTCTATCTGGATGAATGTATAACGTGGTGGATGTTTAAGAGGGCAACTGGCAAGACGAGATTGACATGGAAATGGCTGGTGTGCGCGGTGTGTTCAGACGTGAGTCGACCGGCACAAGCACGTCCGACTGGGATGATGATAACATGCTGGCCACTGTCGTCGCGTCCACATCCTCATCACGGCCGCTCGTGACGTCACTGAGCACCGACAATCTGCAGCAGGAGCTGGCGAGGGCGACGTGCACGTCGGACGGACTGTCGGACAAGGAGAACATTGTCCAGCAGATGAAGCACCACGTCAAGTACCTGCCAGACAGTCTCAGCACGGTACGTGTCAACGCCCTAATCAAATCCATCCCCAGCCATGGGGCCCATAGATGCCAGCCATGAGATATCGGGCTGGCTGGTCTCATTGGTGAATGTCTGATGAGTAATTATTGACATTTTGCTGAACCAACTACTGAACCCCATTTTCAATACTTGAGAGAATTATATTCTTACTGTTGATTGGCAGTGATTTATCTACGCCCCCTGGTGTGGGAGATCTCTAGCCCGGAGATTCGCCAACCCCCACTCTTAAAAGCGTACTTTCAAAGGAGACGGGAGACGTGGTGCGCCTCTGATTCGCTTGCGACGTATGGCGCTATATAAATCTGTTTTTGATTTGATTTGATTTGAAGGGATTAATTAGTTACTAGACCGGATCGTTTGGTCTTAGCTAAAGTCTAAGAGTTTGGTCTTAGCAAAAGATAAAGTGACACAGTGTTTGACACGCGAGCATATTAATATTAATAATGCATATTAATGAGGTGTTGTGTTGATTGTAAGGACAGAGCATGGGCATTAAGCGAATGATTGGAAAGACTGGCAGTCAGCGTGATCTTTCAACTCGTCCCTTGTGGGCCCAGGGCAATCCCCCCTTCTCCCTTCACTTCCCCACTTCCCATCCTTCTACTCTTTCTTTTAGTATCTTTTACTTTTCCTCTTTTCCAACTCAGTGATGAGCAGTATTGCACTGCGCATGAGTATACAGAGGCATTTCTGGGCATTGGTATAAGACTTGGGCAGTGGTGTATTCAGGCCATGGCATCCGCCTTTGAAAGTCATCTATAAAAATCTCTGTTATTTCCCATCTTATGCACGGCGTCGGCCTGTTTTATTACGAAAATCTACAGAAAATGCTGTAAAGGTACTTAATTTAAAGTCAATAAATAATTAAATTCTGAATATAATGTGGAAACTTTATTCTCGCTTGCTAAACTCACTCGATTAGAGTCTCAGTCCTTTTGCATTCTTTTCTGTTGAATAATGCATATGCCACTGACAATTGGTCACTTTGTCTTTTGCTAAGACCAAAGTCTTTGACTATTGTCTGGCTAAAACCTGGTTTTAGACCAAATTCAGATTAGACTTTCACTTTGGTTAGACCAGGTTTCAAACTGAACGTCCTATCTTACCACCAGATACAGATAGGCCTATATTTTACATTTTTTCAGCGACTTGATAGATTTGGCATGCTGTCCTTCTATTGTTAGGTACTTTTGGTCCACCGCCGGTACTTCAATGCCATCACTGATGATGCATTTGTTTACCTGGCTTTAAGCAAAAAAACTCATTTGATCTGAGAACAAAGTCTTAGTGTTTAATGATAATTCCTCTCTAAGCGCATTAGAATCAGTTGATCTAATACTGGATTGCTGAGGTTAAGTTCCATCGAAGACCAAACTTTAGTCAAACTTTGGTGTCAGTCTAAGACAGAAGTTTAGCATCACTTCATATTTTGCACATTAATTAGTTACTAGACCGGATCTTTTGGTCTTAGCTAAAGAAAGTCTAAGAGTTTGGTCTTAGCAAAAGATAAAGTAACACAGTGTTTGACACGCGAGCATATTAATATTAATAATGCATATTAATGAGGTGTTGTGTTGATTGTACAGCTGACTGATAGTGAGATGTCCAGTGATGATGCAGATGCTCATAGAACATCATGACTATTCAGCATTCTAGCCATGTCGTCGTCATAATCTTTGCGCCTTTATGAAATATTTTCCATTGCTTTACCAAAATTGTATGTCATTAATGTACTAATTTCAGTTATGAGGGAAACTATGGTGCAAAGATGGTGAAGCTAACACCGTTGAAAATCTTCTCCCTAGTCCAAATACGCTAGTTGCCATCCGCAAGAGCATGCAGGTATAAAACTGTGCTCTAACAAAATCCTCCAGCTCTCAAGTGCGGGTGCCAGCAAGCACAGGTTGACCTATATGCCCATAAAACGACTGTTTGTTCACTCATCAGTGATGAGGGAAACATTTCACAATTAGTCACTATTGGTCATGTTTTGGCGCTGCACATGAATGTAAAAACTGACTCATTTCTACTTTCAGCATTCTGAGTGCAGCTATTGATTGTACTGTCTGCACAAAATTGACTAAACCCACTACATTAGCTTTACTCCTCCGCTCACTGCGTGTAAGACCCTTAGCGTCATCATTGCAGTGCTGTCCGGTTCATGATTTGAATGAATTCATTTTCAAAACAAATTGTACGTTTTATTTCGTTATTTATATTATGGAGTGTGTTGTTTTGTTGAAACTGTTGTGGCTGATAAGAGCAATTGTGCATTATTCACTGTTTGAGCCAGCAAACGCATTTTCCATCATAGAGATGAACATTAAGGACAGTATTTAGTTAAGTCAGCTGTTTTGTGACATTCACTAGTGACACTTCTGCAGACCTACTGGTGTATCATTAACCCTTTTGAGTGAAATGGCAACTAGAAAGCTTGCATTGACCACTTTAGCAAAACTTGTTCACCGAAAGTTACACAGCTGTTGTTACCAACATTTTTGTAGGCTAGAAAATTACACACTGTTCTTACTTATTTACAGTTGTAAATTCAGGACTGCTTTTCTGTACTGTTTTTTGGCTTTTGCTATGCCACAGTAGTTCATCCCAGAAGATGCCGAGGTCGTATTTTGCCCGTGACTGTGAACTTTGGCCTATTACCTTAGTAAGTAAGAAAGTGTTTATTTTCTTGTAAGAGGGGCCTGGGCAGGATGACCTGTCCTCAGTGTACCAGATGTAACAGGCCACACACGAAGGTCAGTGTACCATTCGTCACATTGCTCACTGTTGGTCCCAATGCTGTGTGAATTTGTTCCCAGGGTTGACGTGGTCGTCAACTAATTGCTTAAGGTATTCCCAACGTCCCTCAACGGCCATAAGGGCCGGAAGAAGACCACCCGCAGTAGGCTCTCACTACTTTCAGCCAGGCCCGCGGTTACCCTCCCAGCTTCAGACTGTCACCAGCCTTAGCCGGTAGCAATTTATACTGCTTGACGAGCAGAGGCGCATGCATGAGTGACTTGCCTGTGGTCACTGCATGATAGCGTTGTGGCTGGAGTCGAAGCAGAGACCTCTAGAATAGATTGTACCCATTGCACCACCATGCTAATTGTACGTGGTCTCATAACAGTAATCCTTGTGCAGTACAGCGTCTCCAAATATACTGTACTGAATCAAACGGAGTGGGATTTGTTCTTCGGTGAATCGGACGGTACTGCGATGCTGCACAGCAGTGGCGGTGTGGTCAACTGACCCCCCCCCCTCCCCCCAATGTCAGAGGTGAGAGAAAGGCTATATCTCTGACCCCACAATAATGTGTGGGTGATGTGTTACTGATGTTTCTGTCCAGCATATTTTCTTACCTAATACAAACCAAAATTCAGGATTTTGACCAAAAATTTTCCGGGGGTGCTACCCGGACCCTCGCGGCGGGAGGGGGGACATCCCCTTTCTCGCACCATTTCCCATCCCCGCCCATGCTTTCTGATCCCCAATATTTTTGACGCTCCGCCGCCACTGCTGCACAGACGGTGCCGTTTGTTAGTATGGAGTGGCCCAGTGTCATTATATGTAATTTAGGAGCTGGTAGGTCTCCTCATAGTGCATCGGATTTTGACATTGTGGTAATTATTTGTTACAAATGTTATCCAAAGTGGAGATAAACACAGTGGAAAGTTTATATTGACCAGTGTTAACACGCCGATGTCTTATATCAGTATTCGGTGTACTGACTGTGATTTATTCAGTGGGGTAAACGTTTGCCCCCACCCCTTGTATTTAGTACCTGTACTACAGCTTTGATGACTAGCCGCCTGTTTGTATATATGTCTGTGGGTTCAGCTGATATGATTGTTTTTGCCGATAATTGTGTATAAATACACATTACCTCAATTACTATTTGTCTGCTTGATTACTTAGTGTTAACATACGTTGGATTTTATAATCAGAATAATCACGTTCGTAATAGTTAGTCATCAAAACTAAAACATAGATTAATCCTATGAAACGTTCTATGTCACAGGCCCTTAAACCCGTTCATATATACATATTCATAAATAAGAAATATTCATTCAATCAATCAATCAATCAATCAAGACTTTAATACAAGTTGACATACTGCAACGAGACATTTGCTGTGTTCATGAACTGAACACAGCCAATTGATTGATTGACTGATTGATTGGCTGTGTTAAGTTCATAAATATTTCTGCTGTGTTAAAATGTTGGGTTTTAATTGTAGAAAACTTAATTTCAAGTTTCTTGTTGACTAGTGTAAGGACACAACAGGATGAATGGACAGTGGATCTGTTTTAATCTCGTCTCACTGTCAGATCTGTATACACTACACATACTGTTCAGTGCCCTGACATGTTGATAGCCACAGCCATGACCACAGGCAAAGTACACCATAATGTTTTACACACCCTGCAGTTGCAATACATTTTCTAGCATTAAATATTAAAATAACCACAGTTTAATGGATTTTGCAGTATCACTATCAGTAATTTAAAAACAAAACGTGCCTCTTATGGCTGTCAAGACCAGAATACAAAAATTGGCAAAGAAATAGCATTTACTAACGGTAAAACGAGGCATTTAATTTTTGTTGAAAAATTAACCAGTTAATCGTAATCGAACATAGCTGGCTGACTGCCCAGTTGTTCATGTGTGCAGTACAAAATATGAACATAATTCTCTAGCAACGCATGCAACTGTTCAAGACACCGTCAAGTGATTTCAGCTTTGAACAGAACAATGAGTGTCAACCACACACACACATAACTAGTACAAACAAGAAGCCTAGCTACTGCAGAGGGACCGCGCGACGCCGACGTACTAGGTCAGTTGAAATCTTTTCAACAGCTGTACAAAAAATGAATTAGAAAATGCTTGCTCTAGGTGAATGATGACCCCGAAGGTCACTCAAGGTAACTGAAATTGCCGCTATAGGTCACATGTCACTTCCTACTAGCGGTCTGTAGTAACAAGTTAAAACGTGTCAACGACTCTTGCTTGTACCGTTTCAGAGATATTACCACGTTTACGGTGTACAGCATATAACGCTCTAGCATAGCGTCATGCAGTAAGAATAAGCGCAGTTTACTTTTTTAATTTTCAATACTGAAAAAATTTTGATTTACACTGGACTGTTTTTACCATTTAACTTGACCTTACTTGCAAGTCATCAGTAAAATACACGGCAACATGTGATTGACTTTTCTGCCCATTTCCGTATTGCTTTAACTGACGGAAACATCATAATGTGAAATAGCAGAACTGTATGGGACAGGTGCCAGCATTACACAGTGTACTAGTATCCTAGACGCTCTGGCGTGGCGAGTGAGTTGTGGATGACTGTCATTATGACTCTTAGCAAAGCGGCATACAAGGCTTTGTGCTGTGTAAATGGATACAATTACATTAAAAGTACATTGTGGGTGGAAAATATGAGCTAAATGACTAACATTTCACTCTCACATTTTATGTAGATACATACTCTGTTTTTGTTTATTACACTGGCCTTCTTTACCAGGATTACTTCACAGGCCCGCCTGTCGCCGAACCATTAGTGTCGAACCACTGAAGGGGATTCACTTCCATATTTTACATGAACCGCATTTATTGTCGTGAATTTTCCATTAATCAGTTAACAACATGCAACAAGATGTGGTCGGAGATGGCAGCCCTGGTGCCGGCATGTAGCGAACTCTACGAAACATACGCATCGTCTTTGATTCTGGCCCATTTGCTCCATTATGTGAAAACATGATGTCATCCACAAAAACCGGAAGTGCATAACGTATTGCACTAACGCCAAAGGAGGACTGAGCCACGGCCACCGGTAACATACAGAAAATTAGGTGAAATTTTGATGTTTTTTTAGATACACAAGCGGACAGACCGACGTACAGATGCTGATCGCAATACTTTGGTGGCCTACTAGAGGCAAAGTAATAATGGAAATATACAGCAAACAAAATGACAATCTGTATTAAATTAACACAATATGAGTCATCATCATTATCATCATCATCAAAGCTTAATGAAATGTTGCCCAGTCATTTTTACTTTGCCCGCGGGAGTAGTTGCAAAGTATTGTAATGAATAAGTCTGTGCGTGTGTCTGTCTGTCCCTGAGGATGTCTGCCAAACCACACGTGTGATCTTTACCATTTTTGTGCATGTTTCCTATGGCCGTGGTTCGGTCCTCCAGCCTGGTGCCGAAATCCCAATGGGAAGGGGCAATTTTGGGGGTTTTCTTCCCCACTGACAATGCATTGTACAGCTGAGCATTTGGGACCCATACAACAACGGCTGAACTGATTGAGATGCCGTTCGGGAGGATGAGTGGGCTTGACCAGAGGAACGGTGTGTTACGTGGGGGTGACACTGGAAAATGTTGGACAGAAACGTGCCCGACAAGTTTAATGGGCCGTATACTGGTATGAATTGTGCTACGAAGGACCAATTTTGCTTAAATTTACTTATTTACCATAAAGTTTGACACAATAAAATTTTGTATTATTGAAGGGCACAACTTTGACCAACTATTTCAAAATTACTCGGAAACTAAAGCAAAAGAGGAATGGAAAAATTTGACGATTAATGGGAAGAATTACGGAAATGGACGTCACTGTCACTGTTGTTACTATGGCAATGGCGAAGGTTGGCAGAGAAACAACTATACCAGTGACTTTGACGCATGGACACAGGAAAGCAAAGTTAATTTAGCGTCAATGAGACTTAGGTTAAGGAAGGGGGAAACACCCCTGTGAATTGCGAATTGGACTGGTCCATGCAGCGGCGTGCACAGACGGGCAGATGCTTGATTGCTAGCGTTGGACGAGTCTATTATTGGCCGCGAAATGGGGTGGGATTGCACACTGCAGGTAAAGTCTGATATCTACGATTGCCTTGTTTCACCTGCCACAAAATCACATTTAAGCAAAAATTTTGCTTCAGTTTCAGTGGCTAGAGCAACTGAATTCAAACTGAGCATTTCATAATCATTGTTTAAAGTCGTATCAATCTCCAGACATAGGGATGGCAACAGGCAACAAAAACTATTCCTGAATAGCATACAGTGACAATTGACTTTTCCATAAGAAAATAATAAATAAATTTTCAAAAATCACAAATGGTTATCTTCAACAAACTTTCAGGTATTTTTCACAAGTATTCACCAAGTTTGTAAACGTTTGTACAAGAAATCCATACAGATTCATCATTTCGTCCACTTTGATCACAAAGCAGACTTATTTCACGGTAACTGTGATCACAACCAGCCGCAGTCGCCCATCAGTCAAATCAGTTGGTGCATATATTCAGTATCATAGTCCAAGTGACTTGCGCACAGTCCTCTGGGCAATCTCGTTAAATCTCGTTCGGTCATCTCGCCATGTTTTCGCCGCGTCCACATTTGCTGCACTTTCGTCGTTTGGTTCTGTAGTGCCAACACATCTTTAATATTACTAATAAAAACGACACAGTTGTATAATACTGACAATCAAACCAGAAGACTCTCTCGAGTGCAAAGGCGCAGACTTTCAGAAATCACTGTGGGGCAATCCCTCTCCCATCCCCTCCTGTCTCTTCCATTCCTTCCCTCCCCTTTGCCATTAAGGGTGAAACAGATGCCAAGATGCAAAACTGTGCTCACTCTGCTGTTGCAAGTAAATCTGTCAGAATCAAACGCCTCACAGTTTTTTGGGCATTGAGATTATCGAACACATCGCCCCAACGGAGTCAGCGCCCTTGCTATAGTGTTTGTACCTTTGTGAAAATGTGAAGCCTGAAAGAAATTTCTGCATTAGGAAAAAAATTACTACTTATTTATCCAGCATACGATGACACTGCACTAGAAAATGTCAGGAAAGTGCACAGCTTCACTTCAACAACGACAAATACCATCGAACGTTCCTTGTACTGAGTCCTACTGTTTCACAAAGTTTAAAATTTATCGGATCCTACTGACGGATGGGCAGATCCACACGGACAAACAGCATAGACTCAGTGTGGAAAAATAAAAGATATTTCTTTAATAATAAATTAGCCCCATACGGGACTGACGGTCGACTCTTCAGAACTGACGTTTATGCCAACTTCAAAGTCGCGTGACACAAAAACAAGGCCAAATATAAAAAAATCCGGCACAATCAAATTTAGATATTGTGCCCTAGTTAAAGAATCCGTGGTCAGTTGCCAGCTCCCATTGTAAATGGCGGAGGAGATAGCTTTTGAAAATGGCCGGATTTCCAACTTTGAACAGCTCATGACCTTGACCCTGACCTTGGACTGGCACAGCATTTACCCTAGGAAATGCAGAAGGGTTTCCTATTCTTCCCTACAAGCTGTGCATAGTGGGTTGTTATGTATACGCATAACTGTCAAATGTCTATTGAGTGTAATGTGGCCAGTTAACAGTCCCACTAAGATTTGAAGATCACGACGTCTCAACACGACAGCAAAGTGGCTGAGTATTTTATCTGGTCCATAAAGGAACATTCCAGCCCGGCGACATCCCTCGACTGTCCGCCAGTGAGTAAGTTGTTCATTATCTGCCCACTGTTTTACGTGAGCACGTGTAACTGTAGGAGATAAACGTACAGCTGGTTCAGCACCAACAAAGTCTGTTTGGCCAGCATATCTACTACTTTAATTCCCTCTACTCCAGAGTGTCCAGGTACTCAAAGCAGACTGACACTATGAACAGCTGATAATCACTTTAGTGCCAGTATCATTAGCCAGTGGTTTTTGCGCACACTTCAAGCCTAACAAATGCCGCTTTCACAAGTATAAGTAAGATCTGCCCAAAAAAATCCAGCAAGGAATAGTTCTTTGGGGCACCATGTACATACCGAAATACAGACGTGTGGGGGACATACCGGCGAGCATGCTGACGACAGATAGTAGAATCTTTTCAACGCTCTGTACAGGGCTCCATCGCTCAGAGCTTGACTCATAGCCCATAGGATCATCGCCGGGAGCGTGCAGGATCGATATACACACACGACCGTCGGCGTAAACTGCACACAGACACACAACGTGTAGTGGCAGAAATGCTAAACGAGGCCAAACGATCAAGGCCGATGGGTGAGAGTGTTGCACATGGTGCAGGGCTGATAGGCATCTGGCCTGTATTCACTGTATTAAATGTAAGAGTACACCCAACAAGAGACAGCATACCATTCATCACACTGCTCCATTGTGTTCCTTTGCATTATCCATTCAACAAAGGGTCAATGAGGAACACTAAATCTAGTTGGATATTAAAAACAACTAGGGACAATTCACAGGAACAATATGCAGTCAGAGACGGCAAACTTCGCCCCCGGTGCCGCCACCAGGCGACCTCATCCAAACAACGTCGTCTGACGTCCAACTGCTGTCAACACCTGGCGAACTGGATGAAACATACATGTCGTCTTTGATTTGGGCCATTTTCGTCCAACATATGGAAACAACACATCATCCACAAAACAGAAATACATAATGTATTGCAGTGCCATCAGAGCAGCACCAAGCCACGTCATCAAAATAATGTACAGAAAATTTGGTGAAATTTGGAGGGGCGGTTTTTGAGACAAACGAGTGGACAAACAAACAGACAGACACACAGATCACAATACATCACACCCCTACTGGGGGTGAAGTAACTGTTGATGCACCACCAGGCAAATAACGTTTGGCATGTCACACCACCAATCCGAAATTTCAAACTGGAAAATCCGGACAATACCATCGGAATATCCGAATGTGCTTTGCTATGATGAGATGCACAATGTTGGACTATCTGTATGCAAATATTTCCGACATATCCTTCCTTCTATTCACAATCCACCAGTGTTACAGACGCCATGTCATGAAAATAACTCACCATATACATATGCATGCATATGGCACACTAAAAACCAATGCACAGTGATTACAATAATAATTTAAGAAAATAAGACCTGTGGGTCTATACCTTGCTTTAAATATGGTTCTCTCTCTCAGGCATTTATGTATGGCATGTGTTAAAGAGATCACAGTTTTACCTGTTACCCGCAGTTCCATTCGATTAATCCACAAGTGGAACAAGGCAATCATAGATATCAGACATCGCCCGCGGTGTGCAATCACACAGCCCATTTTGCGGCCGATACTAATCGCAATACTTGCGTACCCCGTAAAGGGGTTTGCAAGGTGATATGCATCCTTTGTTATGCTTCAGGTAACCACAGGGAACATTGCAAACCTTTCAACACAAGTTTCTCAACTGTGGTATATTTGCAGATGGACCACTATAATTCTCAGCGGCTCAATTCTCCTTTAACTTTATATACTTCCTTAACCTATGTCCCATTAACGTTATATTAACTTCGCTTTCCTACGTCCATGCATCAAACTCAGTGGTATATTTGTTTCTCAGCCAACGTTCACTGTTACCATAGTAACAATAACTACGGCGACATGCATTTCGGCAATTCTTCCTAATAATCGTCAAATTTCTCAGTTTCTCTTTTACTGCAGTTTGCGAGTAATTGCACAACAGTTAGTCAAAATTATGCCTTTTAATAATAGGAAATTGAATTCTGTCTGACTTTATGGTAAATAAGCAAATTTACGCAAAATCAGTCCTTCGTAGCAATATTCATACCACTATACAACCATTATAGGAAAAACGAGATGCCATCCACAAAAACTGAAAGTACATAACATATCACAACAATGCCGGTGGAGGACCGAGCCACGGCCATAGGCAACATGCACAAAAAATTTGGTAAAGATCGCGAGTGTGGTTCAGGAGATATCCTCATGGACAGACAGAGAGACACACACACACATACATACACACAGACGTACTCATCACAATACTTTGCAACCGCTCCCATGGGTGAAGTAATAAACCATACGTTCTACCTTTACTTCCCAGTCGCACTTTGGCCAGTACTCACTTCCAAACCTGCTGAGACTGAGTTGGTTACATACCAAGATGGAAGACCCGCGGATGCTCATCCATCCCAGTTGTAATCCGGTTCAACGTGGAGTAACTTCGTCGACGTCCGCAACACCATTACCACCAGGCCAGACTGCCACCATTATTTTTCTTCATCGGAGCATCCAGTCTGCAGACAGCCTGATCTAAATATCTCCGAAGATTTTCATTCAGGGACATGGCCGACAGGGCCTGGCGCAACATGGAGTAATGCCGGAAAAGAAGACCAGTTAAAGAGAAAATTAGACGGGTGATGCTGGAGTCTTAGCTGGGTAGATGAAAGAAGAAGAAAAGTTGAGTGTCGTCATCATAAAGGTGGTGATTCAGGCAAAAGGCATCAGAGTACTGAGGGGTAGAGTTACTAGAGTACAGGATGAAAAGTAAAGGATGGAGAATACAGCACTGGGGAAACACTAGAGGAGGAGGTATACAAAGAAGAGATTATTATCACATTTAACATGGAAGCAGCAAGAAGGTAAACAGGACTTGAACCAGTTGAGAACAGAGCCATGAATAACGAATTGAGATGAGAGGCAAGTGATTAATATGTTGTGGTCGATAGTATGAAAGGTGGCAGAGAGGTCAAGAAGGCAAAGACATGACACTTTTTGTGATCGAATTGCCTTTATCAGTTGGTTATGAATATATGTATAAGAGCTGTTTCAGAGGAATCGTGTGATAATTGGTGAGGAGTAAGTAGTTCGCTGGATGTGAGGTGATCCTGAGGGAGGGATTTAACGACACATTCTGCTATTTTAGAAATCAGTCAGTCCTCAAATGTTGGACAAGGTTAGATACGTGACAGTATTTAGAGTTGATCTGTATATAAGGCGGGTTTCTTAAACAGTGAAGAAATGACAGGTTCTTTCAGAATGGAGTGGAACTAACCGGAAGTGAGGTAAAGATTGGCAATGTTGGTGATTGTAAAAGACTGGTTTCATCTTTTCGTGCTGTACCACCAAATCCCGAGAGAAGGGGCGTTGCTGACTGCAGCTCCAGTACCCAAACCTACTGATGTGGTTAAAGAAACATACATGATAACTGAATTAAGGCTGACTAGGAAATGTTTGCTTTCACCTTCATTCACAATGTCTGCTAACAACAGATCACTCAATTAACAGCAGCAGTTAGCAGCAGCAGTAGATGCAACCTACTGTTTGGGTGAAAGAGATCACACGTGAATTTCATCTTGGGCGGACTGAGTGGATAGTCGGCTGGAAATGTCAGTCTTGCTGTGAATACACCACCTTCAAAGCACGTCCCCTCTGGTCCGCTAACACGTCAACACAATTTAACAGAATCTGAGATAGTCCATCAATGCCACATGCTATGGGGTCACTACTAGAACATCCAGACGCAGTTAGGGTAAAAGGATGCCCTACCCCTACTGGAGCATCGGCGAGGCTCTCGTATCGCTCTACTAGGCCTTAAGATGTAATGCAAGGCTAGGTTGATATTGTTGAGCCACACACCATCATAGGCCATGTGTTGGTACCAAATTATATTGATACCAGGGACATGAGGGTATGTACAACTTCCCATCATGCATCCACGTGCTGACCTGGAGTTGAACCATAACCTTTTGATCTCAAATCCGACAACAAACCCGCTTCATGATGATAGCACCCCTGAGTGTACATTGACCAAAAGTCTGCAGACAGGAGTCTTGTTCTCCAAATAAATAGAATCAAGCATCTAGCTACAAACGTTGGCCGACTATGTAATTATGTAAAAGTAGTGTAATCATGGCTGAAGGCAAAAGTGGATCATCATAGCCAATCCGCTTGGAGTGAACAGGGCAAAAGCTACTAAAAACTTAACAAAACTTAAAACAGTACTGTAAATGACAGACACATTCTGCCTTAAAACTAGAATTAAGTAACTTCACAAGTCAGCTGTACACAAAGCATTAAAATAAAGCATCAGGACCAACTTTAAGGGGAGATGTCTATTGCACTTTGGATAAATTATTTCTTACGGATAAATTATTTCTGAATGTCATAACAAAATACCAATGAATATTGATATCACGGCAATCTCAAAGGTTATGTTATAGCCAGAAATTTCTGATGTTGCTCATTTCCAACAAACACAACAAATCCAGCTCAACACTAACGTTATCAATGCCTCCCACTCAAAGAAGTTCTCTTCGTTGATTGGTCCGGCAACAATCCCTTCAGGCGGATTCAATGTTAGCTCTGCACACAAGAAAAAAACTAAGTATCTACCATCTACTTAGTAATGACTACAATTCTTGGACAAGTTATTATTATTTACTACTAGTACCCTACTAGTACGAAGCAGAACTGCAATGGGTAAAGGCTACTGATACATCCCTGCTGGAAATGGCCACTTTTGTGACTTGCAAAGTTGCAAACAAAAACCTTCCTGTAATTTATTTCTCCATAAATACATCTGTAACGATATTTTATGTCATCCTGAAGCTGCAAAAATATTTGTTTCCATCAACGGACATATGCTTAACATTTACCATGCAATGTAGTAACGTAGTTAAGCCTAACTCTTGGTTGTTTGTTCATTGGTATTTTGTTATAGAATTAGAAAAAATATTGATATTTTAGGTATAACAGAAAAATAATGCCCTCAGTCAGTCCTCAAATGTTGGACAAGTTGAAGAAACTAAAAATAACTAAGGCTCCTGGTGTAGACTTAAATAGTACTGGATTCAGTAGAATGCTAATCGAATTGTAATACGACTGTCGACCGCCATAACGCACGCGGTACCGACGTAATACGCGACGGTAATGCGCGCGTTACAGCCGCAGTGACTTAAGTAGCGTTCTCACTGGCAGTGAGAACGCTGCTTAACAAAGCGGATCACGGAGTCGCGGGGGAGGGGGTGAAAGTGACCGGCAAACTGTGGGAATGGAGGGAGTCTGAAATGCACCTTATAAATGTGATGAAAACTGATGTTCCTGGAAGAAGAAGACATAGCAAAAAGTTATTTAAGTCTAAGCAGGTTGGACATAAAGAAGTATGTGTTTGCAAATAGTGTTGTGAAACGGCAATCGGTTTACCGGTAATCGCTTTAAAAACCGATAATCGGTTTGAAAAATTCAAAACCGATTATTGATTTTTTTACTATGCTACGTGA
>Ga0209780_1001861_pt1 | contig 14456 bp, 9 predicted proteins | sample WorMetexBAHAMAS2_FD_187384 | JGI IMG/M metagenome (GOLD analysis project Ga0209780, IMG submission 187384) | Marine gutless worms symbiont microbial communities from Max Planck institute for Marine Microbiology, Germany - Inanidrilus exumae... | ecosystem: Host-associated > Annelida > Digestive... | reverse complement strand
GGTATATGGGGATGTCTCCCGCAATTGATCTATGGACCGTTGGATAGGGGAATGATATGTAGCTACAACTTTGCCGCTCGATGTTTTCACACAAAGAAACTTTTAACAGACTTTTTCGAGAGAAGTTGAATTTTACTGGCACAAACAGCGATATCGCGCTTTTGTGCCACCCTTTAGGGGAATTAGCGGTAACGTACACGATTCATCGATGGCTCGTTGGAAAGCGCGTGGTCGACTTAATATATAAGTGCTAATTGAACTTTTTTCGCTAGCTATCACGGTTGAGGCGCTATGAGCCGATCGCTGTTTGAAAGGGGGTTGGTCACTTTGAACGAAAATTTCAGGGGGAAGGGGCGTCCCCCACCAACGATTTTTGGCATCAGAAAACTAGTCCCTGGGTTATCGTATGGTGAAAAAATACCGAAATTTTCAACCGGCTGAGTAGGACGCACCAACGTTACAGACGACAGACAGACGACAGACGGAATTGCGATAGCATATAGCGAACGTAACGTAGTGACGTTCGCTAAAAATTTAATGATGAAGATGATGAAAGCTGAATCATTATCTATGATGTATCTATGGTCAGCCAAGTGAGAAAATGGTGGAATTGTTGCTACAGTGAAATGTAGAAAAGTCTTTTGGGTAAAGTCTTACAGTGATTTTTGATTTACACTCGCGAGTGTAAAATGTCATCGATCTCAATTGCAGTTGGTGATAGCAGTGTTTGCAAATATGTGGTTGTTGACTTGTTAACTTTTGTTTCCGGAAACTATGACGTGTGTGATAACGATGTTTTTGGTGCTAAAACTCGCAGCATTTGTCTCAGAAGTCTTGTTGCAAGTGTTTGCACGTTGTTGCTGGATCGTGGTGACGACTGTTTGAAAGAATTTCGTCATCTTGTTTGTTGCAGGCTGTACGATAATCAGCTATTTAATCAAAGGCAGAAAAATGAGCAGGCAGTATGAGAGTCGTGGTTACAGCAACGGAGATTATGATATGGCGAGATCTTACAGACGTCGAGGATCGTTTGAACCAGGACGACGTGGAATCCCGAGACCAGATGCATTTGATGATGATGTGTATCGTACATTGCGTCTAACTAACCTTAACCCTCGTGTTTCTGACCGAGAGGTATCAGATACTGTTTATCGTGAATTCCGCAATTTTGGTGAGTATAATGTTAAGGTGACATATTATGGTGATCAGCGATTGGCATTTGTTAATTTTCGCTACCCAGAAGATGCACAAGCAGCAATGCGAGAATTTTACAATCGACTAATCTTGTTTGATATTCCTGTACGCATTGGTGCTGTTTATCCAAAGCCACCACCACCTCGTCCTTTCTTTGATCGCTTTGAAAGAGGCTATTCACCTGGAAGACGACCTTATCCAGAAGGGGATTTTTATCCTAGACGAGAATTCTACCCACGAGCTGAATTTGATGATCGTCAGCCTCCACCACCAAGGGATAATATTGTGCACAGAATTAAACACTTGCAGCCAGAGGATGATAACTATGCTACTCGTACATTGTTTGTGGGAAATGTGGATCCTGATATGTCTACTGCCGATCTGAAAGCTGTGTTTGAGGAATTTGGTTATGTGGAAGATGTTGATGTCAAGAAACCACCTACTGGAAATGGCAATCCATATGCATTTATACGTTATTTTAATCTTGATATGGCACATGTTGCTAAAGTGAAACTCTCAGGAAAATTCATTGGACCGTATCAGTGTAAGATTGGTTATGGTAAACCTATTCCTTGCAGTTGCATCTGGATTGGTGGTGTTGGACCGTGGATTAGTAAACATGCACTTGTTCGTGATTTTGAACGTTTTGGTGCAGTGCAGCGTGTTGTTTGGCCAGAAGGTCGTGATTTTGCATACCTGACATACAACAACGTTGAATCGGCTAAAGACGCAGTTGAAGTAATGCGAGGATACCGCTTCAAAGGTGCAGAAAAACGACTGCGAACTGATTTTGCTGATCCAAAACACATGGATTCTGATCTTAATTCGAAGTCATTTAAGCACTTCAAGAGCCTGGAATCCGTTAGACATGGCCGTCGTTCAAGCTATTCTAGAAGTATATCTCGATCATCTGGTCGAAGCAGCAGGACAGACAGTAGTACTGGATCTGTGAAACGACACAAGAAACGTAAAGCGAAAGAAACTCGTAGAGCTTCAAAGCGCCGTCATCAAGACAGTGATGATGATCGTTATAGTAGTGAACTGTTTGAAGAGCACAGTGTCAAGAAGAAAAGACATAGATCCGGTTCTCTGTCATTTAATGCAAGTTTACACAGTGAAGCTTCGAATGGCAGATTTTCATGTGATCGTAATGCAGATGATTTGCAGAACGACAATGAGATCTTTGATGTGAAAACAGTTGCAGAGCTTTCAAGTAGTTTGCCAGTTGTATGGAGTGGAAGTTTGTCACTGAAGAACAACACATTCTTTGTTAACTTTCACTCTGTAGTTGGAAAGACAAGCCTTGTTGATATGTTATTGTGTGACTCGAAGCGGACAAGAATTACAAACTTGAAATTGACGCAGCGCTTGCGAATGGACCCACCAAAACTTGGTGAGGTGAAACGGCGTATTCAGCTGTCTGGAAGTGAATGGAGTGTCATGTTGGCCATGCCAGAGGCATGCAATGCAGATAGTCTTGTTGGTAACATGCAAGAACGGCCAATTAAGAATCTTGTGACTTACCTCCGTCAGAAGGAGGCAGCTGGTGTTTTGTCGTTACCACAAAATTCTGCTCATGGACAAGAGACTGGCCTGTTGCATACATTTGCACCATGTGAGTTCGCTCACAAGTACTTACTGCAGCGGGCTCCAAATCTGGATCTTGATTTACAGGCAGAAGATTACGTCATCATTATTCTTGTTCGTGTAAATATCTGAACAGGTGAAATTGGGTGAACTGACCAGACTTCGATTACAGAGGTTTAATTTTGCAGTTGTATACCTAATGCACCAGTAACTAATATTGACAGTGACGATCACAGTATTTGTGAACAATTGCATTAGTCTAATCTCTGATCTGTCAGAAACTTAACATGGCATACTGTTTCCATGCTTTTTAGTTAGGGAGTGAACAAAGAAGTCAGTAGGATTAACTTTACACTCTGATTGAATTGCCTACATTAAATTGCAGGTTTCTGCTTAATATGCGATTCTTCAGCACAACTAGTTGTTGTAACTGGTAGAGTGTAGCTATGACAGTGTTGTTACACATTTATGAGCTATATATGATGCCATTTGCATTTATGTTTGAATATGCTATGTAGCTTAGGTTTTAGTTGTGTCGTGTTTTTGAAAGTGCAGGATTACAGCATGACTGATGTGCATTGTTGTCATATTGTCTCATGTAGAGGTTTGCAATTAAATCCTCTGAGGCACAACGACTGTGCTTTACTTTACTTATTATTTAGGGCTATTCCAGAAAAAATGCTCAGGGGTGGACGGCAACGTATTTTGTCCGGAGGGTGGGGTGTCTTGGAGCTAAGTGTGTCCGGAGGGTGGAGGAGGATAATGAACGAAGATATCCTGGCTGTTGACACTGCCTTAGGATAAAGAGGCATGTGCAGTTATCACATGTGACCAATATTTTCCTTTTTGTCGATACGATACGGTACTGGTATGTCGAACATCTTGCATCTTCCTAACTTTCTGTCTCTCTCATTGTGCAGCACTAACAAGTTAAACAACGCGATGCTTTCAGTACCGTATCATTAAATCCGTGACTAAACATGTATTGCAAAAATATCAATTAATGAATGAGATAAAAACCAACATTCTACTGTTTAAATATTGTTATTAGTCTAACTTACGTATTTGATCTCATTTTGGTTTTGGTTTATAAATTTTTATACTTACACCATATACTGAGTTGCAAAAATTCTATAATAATTTCCATCACGGATAAAGTATATGCATGTATGTGTATATTTCATTAGATTAAAGCTCTACCACATTGCCCACACAGTGTGCTTAGTGATCAGACTACAAGTTAATTAGTGCATTAGTTAGTCAACAAGTTAGATGGCGTGAAGTGAAACTTAAAACAACAAATGTTTAGAGGGGTCAGTTACACAGGCTATAACACAAATTATAGTCATGGCTATGGTCTGTACAACTTGGGAAAACTATAACTGCGTGGGAACCTGATCTGCCAGTGCATAGGTTGCATAATGAATAATGATTGGCTCAACCCTTTTACACAAATTATATGTTTATAATTTAAAACCCCATGATTAATTTTTGTCCTAAGGATGTAGGTCCTGTTAAGTTGATTTGTCTGGGGGTGGGGTCTCAGTTGTTTTTTGTCCTGGGGTGGAGTGGTCTGAAAAAATGTTGTCCACCCCTTGAGGTTTTTTTCTGGAATAGCCCTTAGGCCTAATCATTGTGTAATCCATGCCATTATCATTGCCATTCTTATGCATCTACAGCTTGGTCCATAATTACTGATCACTGCACAGATTTAACCCTTTACTGTCAGAGTTATGTCTGTGTTAACTGTTAAATTCGCCTAAAATTAACCATCTGTATACTCCGTTTACCTTCAATGTGATGTAATTTATTTACACTAGTTTTCATGTTAGGCCCAATAATCATACCTCTAGGTATAAACATGCCAATGTTAATATTTTTCTATGTATCTGCACATGCCATATTTAAGGCCCCAATATTTATCAGTGCCGGACCCTAATCTTTGGCAAAAGTTACCCAGATTTATAGTACACCTATGCCATCGTCATAAAACAGTTTGGCCATATGAGAGCCCGGGTCAATCGACCTTCCGTCTTATCCTTTCACTTTCCCACCTTTTACTGTATCTTTGAGTATCTTTTTCTTTCTCCTTTTTAGCAAACGTGAACATATACGTTACGTTTTCTATATGCTATAGCAGATCCGTCTGTCTGTCTGTCGTCTGTGACGTTGGTGCACCCTACTCAGCCGGTTGAAACTTTCAGCATTTTTTTCACCATACGATAGCCCAGGGACTCTAGTTTTTTGATGCGAAAAATCGTTGGTGGGGACGCCCCTTTCCCCCTGAAATTTTCGTTCAAAGTGACCCACCCCCCTTTCAAACTGCACAATTTCGACCAATATCGGCTCATAGCGCCTCAACCGTGATAGCTAGCGAAAAATGTTCAATTATCACCTATAGGAAGTCAACCACGCGCTTTCCAACGAGCCATCGATGAACCGTGTACGTTACCCCTAAGTCCCCCAAAGGGTGGCACAAAAACGCGATATCGCTGTTTGTGCCAGTAAAATTCAACTTCTGTCGAAAAAAGTCTGCTACAAAGTTTCTGTGTGTGAAAACTTTCAGCGGCAGAGTTGTAGCTACATCATTCCCCTATCCAACGGTCCATAGGTCGATAGCGGGCGACGTCCCCATCTACCTGAAATTGGCGTTCAAAGTGACGCACCCCTTCAGAAAACAGCGATTCCCAAAGCTTTCGTATAATTGTCCTTACGCCGTGATAGCTGGCACGGATACTTTCTGCGACAGAAAATTAGCCCAAAGAATCTAATTTTTAACAATATATCACTTATGGCGATATTCGCAGGGAATCACCCCCAGCGAGGGAGTTAAAATGACGAACTGATTGCGAGGTTGCAGTCCAGTTGATTCCTGACAGCGTGGCGTACTAACACAGTCTATTTATGTGGTTGTGCAGTAAAACGGATCTGCCCGAATATGTCTTTGCAACAGGTCCATGCCAGAAAATATCTGTATATGTATCTGTGGTCCACGCTCAGTCTCTGGCGGTGCCTTGTTGAATATTCAACGTGTGCGATGTCGTCATAAAACAACTGTTAGGTTTACCTCGGTTTCAACTACTTTTGATAGTTTATAACCATATTAATACAATTTGCGCGATTATTCAGCGACTATTTAGGCAAATCAAACTGTTATAACTCGGTTGGTTGGGCGTAGGTGCATAGATGATTGGGTGCACTGCATCGATGACCACTGACGCTTAGTTATTGTAGAAATTAAGAACTCAGTTTAATGGGCGTAGGCTCTGGCCTCTACATGCATGTATCTCCGAAACGGTGCAAGATAGGAGGTAAGCTAGTATTAATTATTAATAGGAAGTCGTATATGAGCTTTCGATTGGAACCAAAATCGGTGACCTTGAATGACCTTGAACGGCGAAATGGCCCTTATTTTGTATGATTTTTAAGAAATTTGGCAATTTTAGAGGTATATCGTGTAAAAGTCGTTGACAGAGCCATAACTATGGACCATTTACGATTACTATGTCTAGTAGCAAACGTCTGCAGAGAGACCGCGCAACGCCCACGGTATAAATTCCTAGCAGATTGATAAATTCAAGACTTAGTGCGCAGTACTGGCCTAGCTATCGTTTTGATAAGAAGTCGTATATAAGCTTTCGATTGGTACAACTATCGGTGATCTTGAATGAAATTGAACGGCAAAATGGCCCTTGTTTTACATTATTTCACCGAATTTGGTAGTGTCCGGGGCGCATTGCCTAAAAGTGGTTGACAAAGCCATAACTATGGGCAATTTATGATTACTGTCTACTAGTAAACGTCTGCAGAGGAACCGCGCGACTCCCACGGCATAAATATTCTATAACCGCAAGGTGGACTGTAGCATATTTATAGATTCAAGACTGAATGCGCAGTACTTGGCTAGCTATCGTCTAATTGGTTAAACGAAGTAGGTTAGGTTCTCTTTTTTAGTATTTTGAAGTACGTACGTGCCATATCGTCCTAAAAAGTTCACGTTTGCTATCTCATCTCCTGATGAGTTCTTGTTTTCTTTCTTACTTGCTTCATCTATTTTCTTGCTTTTCCATCCCTTCCCATTCTATCAGAATGGTCCCATTCCATTTCCAGGACGGATGTTGTAGGACACGACTGAACCTGACTTTAGTGTTTTTTGGGGTTGATTTTATGTTATATGCATTTTTAGTTAAGGATGCATGCTCGTTTTTGTAGTATTTGATTTAGTTCTGTCTTGTGGTGTGATAATTGTCTCCCCCTGTTGTAGGCGCTAGTATAATAATTTAAACAAGCCTCTCTTGATCCCTTTCCATTTTGGGTGGCTGCTGAACAAAAAGGCAGCCAGGGTTGAGGTTAATATATTGCTGGCCTTCCTTTACTCTGTACGGATAGCTCTCCACCCCTGACCTTTCGTCTTTGATATAGCCATATTTGTGCTGAAAATGGACGTTGAACTCCCAACTAACTAACTAAAACATCTGGGTTATAAATCCTGTGGAGTACCAAGTTTGGTAGGTCAAGCAGGAAGTAGTCTGTCAACAGCAAATTAAGGATGTTAGTATGCTGGGTGAGTGCATCAAGGTAGCAGAGAGTGAATTGGACTAGTGTGGCTTGAAGCATGTGTCAAGTGAAAAGGTATCCATTTTAAGCACAGTCTGCCATAATTATGCTTGGTAAACCTTACAAGCCTCTCATTACCACACAACACTATGTTAGCAGAGTGTATGCTGTTGTCATTTGTCTGTCCATCCGTCTGTCACAAGTCGGGTGTTCTCTCTCAAAATGACTACACGTACAATCACGCAGACAGTTTCATACGATTGGACAGGGACTCATTGTGATGCCAATGATCACGATGAAATTCCGATGGTCACCTTCAGTGGGGGCCCAAAATACAGGTGGGGTAGGTTAAAATCGGCAGTTTTCGACCAATATTTCGCTGTATCTCAGAAACGATGAAAGATGAGGACATGGTTACTATGGAAAGCTAATAGGAACTCGTATGCACTCCATTAAATGGCGCTATTTCCATTGACCTTCAGTAATCTGTACCTACCCCAAACCACCCCATTTTCCATATATCGCTTTTTATATCTTCGTAGTGGGTGGAATTAGCTACTTCAAATTTGGTATGTAGGTTGATTTGAATACATAGCACATACATAGCACATGGATGACAGACCATTACTGAAAGGGCATGGTCAGGTCACGTGAACCATTAAAATTTTGGGGGCGCCAATCATGTCTCTGGAACAGCGGAAGCTAGAGTTGTCAGATTTTGTATACAGGTTGAATTGGTCAAGTATTAGCCTTGGGATGATAAGCTATCTCCTAATGTGTGTAGTCAGTCACGTGACCCTTTTGAAAATTTTGGTCCCAATCACGTCTTTGAAATCGGTGAAGCTAAGAACTATAACTTTCTTGTGCTGACTCACATTGAGGAGTACTAGTGCATGCATTATACACTGTCTCAGAAAAAACGCCCCCAACATTTTTAGCTGTAACTAAAGCAAACATTTTCTGATTTGAATAATTTTTGGCACGAATATTACTTAGAGATTAGGCAATCGAAAGGTTGCTCATTACCCCGTGTCACTTAAACAGTGTTTCTGCATTACCTCTCAAAACAGACAGACACAAAAAATTGTGTCTTCTTTCTCAATGTCATATGATTATTGAAAAATTCAAAAACACGTTGTGCATAGACTGCCTATCGATAGTTTCATTCCGTTATCAAAAAAGCCTACAGCAATGTTCGAAGTGTCTTCCCTTCACGTTAATACATGCCTGCAGACGCTTTCTCCACTCGCTGACAGCAGCGTCTACAACATTTTGCTGCAGACGGCTCCAAACGTCAACCAGTCGCTGCTTGAGTTCATTGACATGGTGGATCTGCGTCCATACACGATGCTGCATGACTCCCCATATCTTGTATTCGGCGGGGTTCAGGTTCGGACTGTTAGGGGCCATAGCTCTGGAGAAATGAAATCAGGCGTTTCACGCTGTAGAAGTTTGATTGCGTCACGCGCCGGATGCGCTGCCCTGCTGAAAGACAAAATAGTCACTTGCAACGTATTTGATAGTAGATAACATTTCCTGCAAACGAAGAACGTCCTGGTAATACTTGCTGTTGACTTTTACCCCAGGTTCAATGGAAAAAGCCCAGCAGAGTTAGAAGGTTTCAGACACCAAAAAAGACCTTCACATTTATTCAAATCACAGGTAGTAACCATCCGATAGACGACATTTGATTTCCTATTAGTCTTCCATTGCAACTGTGTCTCTATATTGCACCATTTCTGAGATATTATCACTTCCCCCTAACAAAAAATTAAAGAAGTCATGTGAGACCTGAACACATCCCTTTCGGGGGTAATCTACACTTGTGTCTCAGAAAAAAACACCTCTGACATTTTTTAGTTGTAACCTCAGCAAACATTTTCTGAATAATTTTTGGCTCAAATATTATGTATGTATGTATGATATCACACTGAACTGTAAATAGGTCTTGTGGTGGTTGGTTAGTTTCCGCTCTGTTGTAGGCACTAGTGTAATAACCTAAATGGGCCTCCCCTATCCTTTCCCATCTTAGGTCGTCGCTGAACAAAACGGCAATAAGGTTACTGTATTGTTGGCCATCCTTAACCTGGCGGAATTAAATCTCCACCCAAGACCTTGTCCCTGATATAGCCTATTTTTGTGCCGAAAGGGGATGTTAATCTCCCAACCAGCCAGCCTACTGGTTAATGCTTATTACAAAAGTTAAACAGTAATAACAATAAGTGCTTAGCAGTTATTAAAACTCCACAAAGCACTTTCTGAAATGTCATCTTACTTTCTCAAAACATGGCCACTTAATGTGGCTTTAGTCTGACAGATGTGTTGTGCCAATTGTTGTGCCAATTTCTTTAAAGTGTCCCAGAAAAAAATGAGGGCAAAGGGGGTACTAATTCCGCTGTTACTGTCGCCCATGTTGCTTACTACTATTGTTGCTTGTGCGTGGGTGTGCAGTGTGTCCTACCAATACTGGAAGTGCGTTGAATGTGATTAGTCGTCTGGGTCAGCTCTGGTTGAGCACGTCAACATCTCCATTATGTAACCAGCGTGGGGTCCAAGCATCACCCTATGGCATGACAACATACACCCAGTGAACCAGCGATGGCCCCTAAAACATCTCCTTATGGACCCAGGGTGAACCCCAAACATCTGCATATGAAACAACGATGCCCCCAAACATGTTTGGGGGCCTGGGTGAACCAGCGATGGCCCCTAAAACATCTTATGGAACCAGGGTGAACCCCAAACATATGCATACGGGACAACGATGCCCCCAATGTTTGGGGTTCACCGTGGTTCCATAAGGAGATGTTTTATGGGCCATCGCTGGTTCACTGGGGTATGTTCTGATGCCATAGGGCGATGCTTGGACCCCACACATGGTTACACAATGGAGATATTGACGTGTATTCCCAGGTTCCACGGGAAAATGTTAGCTAAAGTGCACTTGTTAATGAATTCACATCTGACTGAGAACGAGCTAACGACATTCCTCGCTGGTGTTGCAAGTCCGAAAGCTAGTTGTGAACGTTCACCGTTATAACTTTTAGATCCTTGTAAGTGGCATTGCTTGAGTGACAACTGCGATAGATCAGCAACGATCAGGTCGGGAATTGACAAGTTGACTAGCATTCTGGTTAACTGTTGTTAAACTATGCTAAAATGTGCCAGCCACCTTTTGACAAACATGAACTTTACTAAATTTTTGGTAGACAGTATGCTGATGACCTTAAATACTGCATGCAAATTCTATTTTCTATCTATCTTGTGCATCTACACTATCTTAAAAAGCTACAAGTATAATGGCCACAAGCAGTGGCAGATTCATAGGTTTTGTTGGGTTCAGAGTTCAGACGAACCCCCACGTGTCTCCCAGCACTGTTGAATTTTACACTCAGTTAGAAACATATTGCTTTGCTTTTTTCATACTTTTTCATAATCGTTGCAGTATAATTTGCTTTTGCCAGCTTCTGGGGGACTTTTACCACACCCCTCAGCAGGGCTTCACCCACAGACCACACTGGGACTTTGTCTCCAGACCTCCTGACGAATCCTTGCCAAATCTCGTGTCTGCCTCTGACAAGTGGCATAATGCATTTTTTCAGCAGATTGGGAGGCTCTGAAAATAGCAGATTCTGTGGTAGTTGGCCATGAAAAGAGTTGATGAGCTGTCAGAGCTGAGTGGTTGTAGCAGTTGGTCGCGTGGCACAGTGGTAGAACGTCGGTCTTTGGCCGGCGTACTTTCCATGTCCTGCGCTCGACCTGTAGCTGATGGGTGACCACATGTGGGTACACCGTCCGCTATGGGTCAACCAACCCGGCCAACTCAGCCTTTCATACCTTCGGGGTCGATAGATGAGTAGTAAGCTGCAACTAGATGTCTCTTACCTCAGTTAGAGGTGGCGCCATCTTGTGAACGCATACGAAGGAAAGGCAGGCATGGTGTATTTGCAGGTTCCGAATGATGATCTTTTGCCTTGTCACCATGTCAGTATTACACGAACTTTGATATGGCATTTGTTTATTTTGTTTATAAACAACCAGTTAGCTGTATTCTCCACTGATTAACGACTTTGTCAATGACACTGTGCTGACATGACATGTTGCCCAAGTGTCAGCAAGGCGCTGTTTCTGTTTGCTGAGTGTCACGGACTGGTGTCTTATTCACGTACCTGCATCATTTCCCAATAATTCAGTGATCAACTGGGTTTAGGTCCAGACTATCTGGTGGTCACAGATCTGGGGACCCTGGACACATTATCTTCAGGGATAGTCCATCTTGCATGCACCAGTACTCATTGGCATAAATCTGCACACCACACGAAATTTGAAGATTATATTGTGGTCACGCATAACCAAGATGATTAATGGGCTCCGCAAATTTAACAAAAAACTCTGTCGCACAGGGACCGACAGTGGCGTAACTTTGGTCTGAAAAGTGGGGGTCCAAGCTCGAGGTGTACTTATAAAGTGGGGATCCGTCCCCCACTCTAAAAAGTGGGGGTCCGGCCGGACCCCCCGCCCCCATCTGAAATTACGCTTATGGGACCGACTTGTAAGTGACAATAAGAGTGAGACACGGCCTATACGGCGCTATCGGTGCGCGGTAAAAGTCACTTCTAAACTTCGCGAAATTTCCTGCAAGGCTCCACTCCACTGGTCCTGCTCTGACTACATATACATTGAATACGTTACGGTTTGTGGATGACGTAATGTTTCACATAATGGGGCAGAATTGTTTGGTTGAGCCCGCCAGTTGGCGGAACCAGTCGGCGGCCGCGCCTTGCACAACTGGGGCGAAGTCTGCTATCCCAGACTGGCATGTTTATCATCATGATCATCATCATTTATTTGCTAGTAAAACAGATACAAATATGCAGTAGAGGAATACATAGGCCTATAGCAGGCACGACAAGGCAGAGAACAGCTACGTGAAATTAAGAAAGCCACTGAAATCAACACATTTAAATGTACGTTTAAATGCGGTGAGTGGAGAAAAATCAACAGTGTCGCTTTGCAAACAATTCCAAATGTTAACAACCCGTTCAGTAAAAATTTTAAAAATGAGGACCTGACAGTGCTTGTACATACTAGCGTTAAAACAGCTTGTAGGAATGGCCTGTAGTTGTCTTAGTAGACCTCAGCTCAAAAAAGTCATCAGAGCACATATATCTACATAACCAAAGATAATCTTGTAAGCCCAAGTGAGATCAAAGTATAAACGACGAAGTTCAAGGCTTGGAAAGTTAAGTAATTCAAGTCGCGTACTGTAAGTGTATTTCCCAAAGCCAGGAAGACGCTTAGTGAACCGTCGCTGAACACTCAATAGAGTTAATATCCTGTTTTAAGTAGGGTGACCACAGAATAGAGTTAAACTCCACAAGCGGACGGACATTATATGCCGTGAGTGCTGTGAATACTTACTTCGTATTACGCTGATTCTGAGTTGACCAGCCGAACAGTTTCCTTTGCATTCGCCAGATGGTGACACACACGCACACACACAGTAAACGATATAATCCACACCTTGCCTATCGGAATGTGATGATAATAAGCCAGTGCATGCCCGGTAGGTTAAAGAAAATCTGAGGTTGATGCTAAGATGTTACTGTTAATATGTTAACGACATATTTCGCATCGGAGAGAACTGCTTTACAGTGGAATGGACACAGGCCTAACGTACGTCGACGCGATCGAAATGGACTCGCCCATTCCGCTGGTTCTAATCCGAAGCACGATAGGCTTTACTTTGACCCCAAATATCTCAAAAGTGCCGGGGGCCCCTTGACATTATATTCGTTTTCGACAAATTCAAGGGCGTACGTAGAATACGAATCTGAAGTGAAAACCGTAAATAGTTTTTGGCCGCCATTTTGGCCAAAAGCCGATTTTGGGATTTTTCTGGCTTTTATTAACCCCGTTGCTATGGGCCTAGAATGTTTATTGTGGGTGGTCGAATCTTTATCTTAGTTTTTGGCCGTAAATATTCGTGCAAAAGGTCAAGGTCATAGGTCAAGGTCATCATACCTTTCATATTGGAGACCATGTCGGGCGGATATGCGTAAAATGCCATCTTTGACCACGTTTATCTCGGCTATGGAAGTGTGTATCGCGGGTTCGTTTGCAATTTAAGATAGACCGCTAGTAGTACTACTTAAGACTGCCGAGTAGTAGACCGGCTGACATTGTAAGTCGGCGCTACAGTACTTGGTCGTCGTCTCGTTCGTGAATCGGAGTCGTATTAACTTTCGTCGTGCGCGACCAGCCCATATATATACCACATGTTTAATTAATTCGGCCGACAATGTGAAGTCTGCGCCGATGCCTTCGTCGGACACGGCAACACAGCTAAGCTCCGTCTTGAATTAATCCGACCCCATTCGATTGGCGACGAGACTGTCGTCGCGCGAACAGCGGTAGCGCGGTTTCTCCCGGAATAAAATTATAGCGTAGCGCGACGCCTACGTGCTCCTGCTGCTTTTACGAGTGCAATCTCGTTTACGCAGAGAGGAACGCCTGGCGGACCGTCCAAGATCGATCCTCCGAGACGAAGTTAACGATCACGGTATAAAGACCGACATGCTCTACATCACGGTTATTTCGAGCGTCTGGCAACATATACGACGTTTATTCCGCGCAACAGGAAAATGTTTACGATAACCATACTATACGAAACAATACGCCGAAAAGTATGAGCTATTCGGTTCAGCGTGTCGCAGTCAGGACTCGCATACCCAACGGCTCTTGACGTCACTTGATTGATTCTATACGCCACAGAAATAGGTAATTTCAGAGATGAGATTCCAAGTTCCATCTATATAGTCATTTAATTAGCAGTTGCTGAAGAAACTAAACAGCAATAAGCCGATCTAAATACGTCACGCACGTCTAAAGCACGTCTAAATAGACTAAACATTAATAAATCTGAAGGTCCAGATCTAATACATCCAAGAGTGATTTATGAAATCAGGCATGAAATTATGCACCCACTTACCATGCTTTTTAATAGATCTTTGGAAAAGAAGCAGATTCCAGATATATGGAAATGTGCAAATATATCCCCAATTTACAAAAAAGGCAGAAAAGATGAGGTTAATAATTACAGACCTGTCAGTCTAACA
>Ga0209780_1001860_pt1 | contig 14460 bp, 8 predicted proteins | sample WorMetexBAHAMAS2_FD_187384 | JGI IMG/M metagenome (GOLD analysis project Ga0209780, IMG submission 187384) | Marine gutless worms symbiont microbial communities from Max Planck institute for Marine Microbiology, Germany - Inanidrilus exumae... | ecosystem: Host-associated > Annelida > Digestive... | reverse complement strand
GGGGTGGGGTGGGTGGAGAGCACCTGTCGTTGGTAGCCGAAGTATTGGAGCAGCCACTGTCGAGCGCGGTCGCCGGCGGCGATATATCTGTCGTCGTGTTTGATGATCGAGATGGTCATGTTGACGTCATCGTCGTAGTTGACCGACTTCTGTTGTAGCATCTCCATGAACCGCACTTTGACCTCGTACTACATCACACCAGTCAGTCACAGCCACCACCCACTAACAGACGCACAGCTACTGCATGTGATAACTTTGTAACATAATGACCTTAGACAAAGATATTTGGCAAAATGGTTCACTTTGACCCTAACTATATAGGTCAAGGTCAAAATGAAGTGTTTTTTTGCAGACAAAAGTGAAAGTAAAATATTGGAACAAAGCGGTTCTGTTTCAGCGGTTAAAAAGCAAACCTTAATTGCAAACTATGCATATGTAAGAAAGTGGCTAGTGCGACCTCCTTCTATAGTTTTTCTGTGCATAAAGTAACTCTCTTATTTCTGACCGAAGTCATGCGCGTCGTCTAAAAACAAGACGCCAATGAAATTACAATCAGACCTGGTCAGCAGTAAGTTTTTCCACGTCGGTGGGCTGCGGTTTAAAAGCCTCCTTCAAAGACATCATCTAGACATTGACAACGACATCGACACGATCCTGCCAGATCGTGAAAACTTCAACAACTTCAACGCAGCTGTCGCAGAGAAACGGCGCGACGACCTCCGTGTTTTAAATGCATACTGCTACTACTACTACTACTACTACTACTACTACTACTACTACTACTACTACTAAACAAAAATGTACTATCAAAACAACAATTGATTAATTATTAAATTCACTGGATATATGTTTATACAAATATATGTATCAAATGCACTTGTAGATAAAATAATTGTGGATCGTTAGTTGCGTATAAGGATGTGAGGGGACCACGCCGACAACTTGGCTCACAACAGGTCGAAACACGGAACACGGTGTTCTGTCCCAGTACAAACTGCAAGTTACGATATCTGTCAGACATGAGTAAAATCGGACTTTTTGGTGGTAATTTCACGCACAAAATGACACTCGGCGGCCTGTCTAGCTCCGCCGGGACCTGAAGTCGCCGAGAGAGCTTATTTTGTTCTTCTGTATATGGATTTCAAGAATCATACGGACATGGGAGGGGAAAACGAAGATGGTCGGAAGAAGATTGTAAATATCTGGGACGTGGAAAGAGAAATGCCAAAAGTAGGGATAAAAAGCAAGGAGTGAAACAGATTAGGGGAGGGAATGGGAGGTAGCATAGAACAGAGAAAAGCAAAGGGGAGAGGGTGGCTGCATCCAACTACCGGAATTGTACATTTTCATACTCCAAATATATTTAGGGGTGTGACTAAAAGCGAACAGGAGCGACCCTAACCCTAACTTTAACCCTGACCAAACTCCGCTTTTTTCGCTTTTTAGTCGCACCGATCTTTAGTGCTGCCGTTGATGGTAATTCCGTACAAGTTTCTGCACGATGCTAGCTGTACGAAAACTAGCACGAGTGTATCAACGGTTCACCGAGAGTTCAAAAATGAATGAGTTCTGTATAATAAAAAAACAAGAAAAACGTCGACTGAGAACGTTAATGAGATGATGCAGAACGTACGTACAGTATTCACGACGGGAACCGTTGACATGCGCCTTACACGAGCCACTTTACTCTGCTCGTCATACAACAAAAATAAATGACGACGCATCATTTCACGTCCTCGACGTCGTAGTATTAATACTGCTAACAGTTTCCGTTCTTGGATTAGACTTGCTTCTTGACGATTACTCAGTTGGACTGTTGTATTAATTGCAACCGACTAAAGTGATTTTATCGTCCGCATTAGCCGGAAAGGTAAAGCAAGCGTGTCCGTCTGTCCGTCTGTCTGTCCGTTCGTTCGTTTGTTTCCACTCTCTCTTTTGAACTGACTGAGCAGGCTTTGAACTTGAGTTTTTGTGTGTGGGGTCATGACCATAGCTCGCGAAAGTCAAGGTCATAGGTCAAGCTCAAAAGTCAATGTCCAGCGCAAGTGGGAGTGGTAGCGCATTATAACGGTCGGTCTGACCTCCCTCCTCGATCGAGAACAGTTTTTTACCGCGCGACGCTATGCTAGCGCGGTATATGCTGTCGTCGTATGTCCGTCCGTCTGTCCGTCTGTCTGTCACACGCCGGTATTTTACCAAAACGGCTAAACATAAAATCACGTAAGCCACGCTATACGATAGCCCATGGACTCCACTTTGCTGATGCCAAAGACCTCGGCGAAATTCCAACGGGATCACCCCTCCCAACAAGGACGCCAAATAAAGGTGGGGTAGGTTCAAATCGGCGATTTTCGACCAGTATCTCGTAATATCTTAACAAGAGTCTCTTCTGCTGCTGACAGACCCGCGCGACGCAGACGCTCAGTGCATGCTAAATATTCCGTATCGCTTCATATGGTAATCAAACCATTTCTTCTACTCGGCCTAGCTGCTGAATACAGATCTCGACGGTGGGTGTGATCAACAGTTGTCCGACGACCATCAGAAGTTTATGACACTCACCTGCGAACTAAGTTGACAGCGCCGGAGACGATCCATTTAAATTTTTTTGTGGGCACCGACCATATCTCTGGAACGCTGATCGTCTCAGGTGCTGTCAACTTAGGTGGACGGTCAGTATGGTAAACTGGTGACGGTCGTCGGTCACCAGTTTATCACACTGACCGTCGACGTCTGTGTACAGCACGGTGGTTGCGATGCACTGTGTCGCGCGGGTCTGTCAGCGGCAGCGGAGACTTGTTGTGCAGTTGCTCATAGCCGATATCCGTGATAACTCGTCTCATATAGGCCTACGTAGCGCTTTGTAGATTTGTGTCAGGAGACAGCTATAAACTCCGTGGTTGCTTCACTTTACCTGGCCAGTGCTACAATGTTTATTAGGTACACCGATTTATTTCCCCAAATAGTTTCGAAGTATCTACACTATATTCTGGCTTGTCATAGTATCGAACTAAAACAAATATTTACCGGCAATTTAACTGTAAACATGCCTGTAATCGTAGACAACAACCTCACCCGCGGTGCTGCCGTCTGGCGAACTCGACCAAACATAGGCTATCGCTGTCTGAAGTCCGACTGGTGCCGCCACCTGGCGAGCTTAACGAAACTACGTCGTTTTTGATTCTGGGCCATTAGCCCGACTATGTAAAAACATGAAGTCATTCACAAAACCGGAAGTACATAACATAGTACACTGTCGTCAGAGGAGGACCGAGTGACGGCCAGAGGTAGGCTAACATGTGTCATGAGATGTCGTTTTTGAGATACCCAAGACAGACAGACAAACAAACAAACAGAAACACTGATCACAATACTCTTCCCACCTACCGGGAGCAAACTAACAAAGCATCTAAACGAGAAAAAAATGTGGCTGAGAATAATCGGCAAACACAATTTGATGATAGGAAACAAAAGTCATGTTTTGCCTATCAACGGCTGGTCACGTAACTGTCTATTGACAGGTCCGCTGATAGGCACTACAGGTGTAACTGTCACGTGAACGCTGTCTTGCCTCTGCAGCCGGTCGTATGTTGTCGTCGCTCGGCGATGTTAGAGGTGTTCTCGTTGGACGAGATGCGTCATGAAGGCGCTCGTCTTTGATTGATTGATTGAACGTCTGAGCCGACATCGCAGTCAATGATGGTCTGTCGCCGGCTTTGTGTGACATCGACAGACTTATGTCTTCATGACGAGGTTTGTCTGACAACGGCGCCTGTCATACAGCGGTCACACACCACGTTACATCACTCCAATATAGGCCGTGGCCACGCATCTTCACAAGCCGATTATTATGTATAGATTACTATTACACTGTGTCATTATTTTTGCAGTGGCGCCTTTTTTCCGGACACGGTTTATAATAAATATACTATCGCTCCAGCCCCGGCTCACGCTGTGCGCTCGCCATATATCTGTCCAGTCGTAAGCTCCGCTCATCTCGCGCTTCGCCCAACGTTATACTTTACAACTTTAGTATACATATTATCGATGATATTTTTGTTCTGCACTGATTTATTACACAGCAGAATAGATAGAATATCGTACCGATTTTTTTATTTTATCGCAATAACAATAAATCAAGCGCACCAAATTGGCCAGCACTCATATCTTCTATCATTTGTTCGTGGACACCAGCGGGTACCTGGAGTCTGGAGTTCTCAGAGGGGCTAGTAAATTGCGGGGGGGGGGCTCGTAACTCGGCGTTAGGCTTACTCAACACATCGGAATTATTTCCACTAAAACTTTACTTAAATCATGCAACAGTCGCGTATAAGACACAATCGCTAACAATAGTATACAGATGTTACAAATCTAGACAGTAAAATACTAGTATAACTCAAATTAGCTACGAAATACATATACGTCAGTTTGCAAAAAGATGCAATCGAAGACAGCAGACTTCGCTCTCATTGCCGCCACCTAGCGAAACATAGGCGTAGTCTTTGATTCTGGCTCATTCGCTCCATCATGCAAAAACGTGACGTCAACCACAAAACCGGAAGTACATAACTTATTGCATTTCCGTCAGACTGGGAGCGATCCACGGCCACAGGTAACATGTACAGGAAATTTGTTGAAATTTGGACGTGTAATTTTTAGATATCTGAACAGACAGACAGACAGACGTGCTGATCACAATACGTCGGCCACCTACTGGGAGCGAAGTAAGAATAATGAGCGACTAGAAACAGTGAATAATAGTGCAAGGGTAAGAGAGAGCACATCGTCCAAATTCTTAACGAAGAGAAGTATATAATTATAGTTCTAGACGCGACACGACGAAGCAGCGAACTGAAGTCGGTGCGCGTTGTCTGATGTGAAGGTAAACACACCTTTACTCCGTGTTCGGCAACAATCTTGACATGATCGTGCTTGTCCTGTGCTTTATCGATCTCTTTGACGACTATTTCCTACCAGTTTTCAAACAGCTTTTGCAGATAATAAAAATACTACACGATACATGATTCCGCACTGCGACTGTTAATATAGCAACCAAAATAACGACAATAGAGTGATGTATTTTGCAACTAAAAGCAGCAAGCTTTTGTGACTATAGTTACTACTGTCTTCTGTTCAATACAGTACATTAACACAGGTCTATTGCTGCCTTGACTTCACAGTCAAATCCACTGTCTAGTTCACCTGTATTGCTAAAACAGACAGCGGCAGACTTACTACTGAATCGACGATGACAGTCGCGTATTTAGGATTTCATGAAGCAGGCCAAGTCGAGATGCCCAAAGCGTCGAGACCCGAAACGCCGAAGGCATTAAGGGCAAGATACCGAAGACGTCGAGAGGGTGAGGTGTGGGGAGGGGGTGTCCCCTCCCCACAAAAGGTGGGGTACCCAAAAAATTGTGAAATTTTATTCATGAAAATGGTATATTTTAGTGAATTTTATACGCTTTAAACTAAGGTAAAACAGTAATAAAGCTGGAAGGTTTTCAATAACATTTTAGTGAAACTGTGCAATACGTTTAGTATTGTCTCTATGGGCTACTTCCTATGTTGTGTATTTGTGTAGTCATTGGTTGTTGTTTTTGAAACAACGTTGATAATAATTTCTGTTGCAATATTCTGAAATTTTTCGCAGTTGCGACGAAACAGCGAATAAATATCTAACAAGAATGAAGCATGTCTGACTTCACTGACGTCTTTCAAAACAAACAATATAGGTCTCTAAAGGCCGTCAACACCAGAGTGGCAACTTGGCACCCACCCCCAATGTGTCGTGGGTCAAGGCAGTCTTCGTTCCAGACGATATGTCGATCGCTGTAGCCGTCGAGTGTTGTTTCGACATTGTTGCGGTTGCCAGACTCCAGATCTAAGTGAGGGGCACATTTTCTGGATTGCGAGGGGGAGAACAGAGACCCGTGCCCCCCTTAAATACGTCACCGGACGACGGCACAAACAATATCATAATGCAAATGAGCATTCGTGCATCATGCATTTATATGTAAACCCTACATCACAACATAAACTGGGAGTCTTTCTAGCCGTGTAGACTGACAGCCAATACGATACGATACGATACGATAAGGTAGATTTACGTGCGCTCGAAAGCTGACGAGATGGCCAGCTTAATCTAGCGCACATTAGTAATAGTATTAACATCCAATGTTACGGATCAAATTCTCGTCCTCGAATTGACGTAGGCCTATTCTACGTTGAACGGTACGTTACGCGCTCATTAACGTTCAAACAAGTACATGTAGGTCGGTCCTCCTGACTGTCGGGCCGAAATGTACGCGGGCCGCGTCGCATGCTGCCCCCTGGTGAGTCATGGTGAGTATGCCGACGGGACAGATGAACAGACAGACGGACGGACGCCAGACCGTTACATTATGCTTTCCGCTAGACGCGGCAGCGTGATAACTGTCTCTGTCTTTAATCAGTGCGGCTATAGCTGAAAAATACGATATGATACGATACGATACGATACGGTAGATTAACGTGCGCTCAAATGTTGACGAGCTGGCCAGCTTAGTCTAGCGCACGGCCCAAAAACGAAAAACATAGGAAAAAGCACTGCAACTCTCTCTGCATTTTCGATTAGATTTGGAATCGCGTACTCTAGTATACCAGCATGCGTAACAGATTCTCGCGTTATTACCGATAAATGTCCATGTATTTTGCACATCTTACCATATGTACAGGTGCCACTGACGTCAGAGGCGACGGCGTCTTAGCTTTCACCTCGACCACATTCTGTTTTACATAATGAACAATTTGCACGCCGTGTTTCTACCTACAGTGTTACGACATAGCATGTACAATGTTATAAACTATCGTATTATTTCGTCGATTGAACAGTAAACACGTAACTGCCACGATTATCGCCTTCTAACTGTTGCCTTTTTACATTATTTACATGTAGCTGAGCAAAAATTACAAGTTATTACATACTCCGCTCTCTTTCACCATAACTGTAAAACAAAACGATTCATATCACTGTTTAAAACTGCGATCTAATCTAAATTTAACATTTTCAAAATTTCGTAACAAGATCGAAAAAGTTTGACGAATTAATAGTTATTCAACCTCTTGTCTCTGTAAAGACCGCAAAGGAAAATAGCAAACGACGCCTATATATCCCTAAAATTATCTGTCGTTTTAGTAGTACTAGTACGTAGCAGTAGTATAGCAGTAGCAGTAATAAATCTCTGTTGCTATAACTGAGTAAAATTCTGTTCTGCTGCACAATGGACTATGAGGACAGCTAATGCATCATCATCTCAACACCTTTTTCGAATTTTCTGACCATTTGCAAACTTGTGCTTGTGGGTTAACAAATAATAATAATAATAATAATAATGTCACACCTGAAAGGCAGCGCTGACTGCAGAAGAGCGTCTGTCGCGCTGTTTCTTGTCAGTTTTCGGCGACTGTTGTTTGTGTTCTTTGAGCTGTAAAATCATTTCACTGCGAGATGAGTATATACAACGCCGTCAGATCTAGGTCACCACTTACAAACTCTTAGCTGCCGTAACTCCTCCAGCTACGGCGAAGCTTTTGATTCCTTTCTCCCAGTAACGACATGTTCTCGATAGACTTGCTGTCAGCGATGTGATTTTACCGCGCGACGACACGATGCTAGTGCAGCATAATGCAACGGCTTGGTGTCTGTCCGTTTGTACAAGCTAGTGTACTAGCAAAACGGCTCGACGCAGCACACAATCGACGCTGCATAAATAATAACCTGCGGACGACAACGATAGCGATAATTCTTAAAGAAGTTCTTGTTCGACATCAAAGAAAGCCAAGACAAACATATGTCGTTTTTGTCCACAAGGAAGTAGCATTTATGAGCTTAAATATCGTCAATGTATGCTGCTAATTGAATGAGACCAGGGCCACACTGCTGGCTGCGATGTAGATGCATGCATTGGACGTTGTGTAAATTCGGTGCAAGGACATGACGGCTAAGCGACCATAATGATGACGATCGATTATAATGCTCAAAAGCAAACTTCGTAAAGCTGACTTCATAGCATACGCCACGTATTTCGTACTAATAAACGGTATCCCTGTTCTTTTCTTGTAGGCTTTTTTTGTAACTACGTTCCTATCTTATACTGTTCTCGAAATACAGCCAGTTGTTGATTTTCGATCGTAGGCCTAACTTATTTTCTCTTCACACCCTCCCGAATTTATCGCCTAGCTGAGGACGACTCCGTACGAGTTTCTGCATGATATTTGGTGTGAAAAACTCGAATGAATTGCCAAACAGCTTAATCAGAATTCATCTGTTCTGATGTAGGCTACGGGACGTAACCGTACTGGCCCGCCGTGCAGTGTCGGCCACCCGACCGTCCACGGGCCCGGCGGCCTGCTCGCTGGCAACGTTACAGACGACGACGACAGACGACGCCGACAGACGACAGACGCCAGCGAGCAAAACAATACTGGCCTATTGTCGGGCCAGTAATAAAAATGATGGTAAACGTAAGTCATGCATAAGACTATATTGAGGAGCAACTTGCATGAAAATATAAAACGAAGACGAAGTCGACTGCAGCAAAAATGAATGTCATAAATTTGAGAATTGCAACACAAGCCAAGCACATTATTAGCAATGTAAGGTATACTCTACTGCGAAACACTGGCTCGTAAAAGTGGTAATTGGACAATGAATTACATGTACAAAAACATCGTCTAATTCGATCAATGTCGCGTCACAATTTAATGGGTGAAACTAACGTGATAAGTTCTGTACAACGTGTATAAGCCGTAACGGAACAAGACATTGTAAACGCGCGATAGAGAATTGAAGCGTGATTACAAACAATGTTCGACAAAAACTTAGACGACGAATTTAAAAGCGCAAAACGTTATTTTAAGATAGAACGGAAGCGGTTTGTAGCGTCGATCTGGCGTCAGCAGAAGACGTCGTTTAATGGATGACAGACAGTGAACAACTCGAGGCTGAATGCATCGCCATTTCATCAGTTGCTCTGTAACCACACCAGACAGAATCAGCGCGCTATAAACGACGGTAAAAATGAAATTTTCACAGGGACTAGACGTCTAATGAGCCATAAAAGCAAGTGATATGGATAAAATTTTTTACCCAATTAACTTATGTACGGAATTCGTCATTTAGCTCGCGTGCTGTAAAACCGAGATATTTTATTTGTTTTCAAAATTTTATTGTATGTTTTACAGTTTTTGGTTGGGAATATCCGTCAACGCTATCGAGATACACAGAGACGAAATGTATTACAAGTATTATGCTGACGCCAGACTGACATTCTATACGCCGGACAGACGCGGTCACTGTACCACGAGAAGTCAACGTGTCACTGTCACGTTTCAACCGAGTTTAGCAGTATATTGTGAAATTGTGTGAGATTTATCTCTGCAATAATTTTGTCAATTCTTAACCGACTTTCGCCAATGTTTCGCTCTTATGATCAGCTAAGACGCGCACACCACTATTAAAGCATTCGCCCACCACACCTTAACTATGTTGTTATCTTACCATGTAAATTTTCGTTTCGTTTTACGTTATCATCAATTTGGCCATGCAAAACTTACAGTACCAACGATTCCCGATACAGCTTAGTAGCACAACTGCTGATGTAGGCCTGCTACCGATTTTTACTTACAGACGCATTTATGACATCATTCTATTATCCGGACGACCTCCCACCTCAACGGAACCAAAACAATGACTGAAATATCGTTTCTTGTCGATCAGGACGACATTATTATAGTATACCGATAATGATACTCCCGCTTGCATGCGTGTTTAACCGGGGCGGATATTTTGACACAGCTTTTAATATATCAAAACTCAAGGACTTCTCAAGGTCACAGGCAGTCACGTGCACGATTCACTGTATTATGTTGTGATGTGTCTCGGAAACGGTGCAACATAGAGACACTGTTACTACAGATCATTAATAGGAAGTGATGTATGGCCTACTAAACGTCAGCAATTCAGATGACCTTGACTGACCTTCAATGTCATTTACTTATTGCAAGCTTCTCAAATGGAATTCTTCATACAGTTGTGCAGCAATTGACAAGATTTTAAGTGACATTGCGCGTCGCGCGGTTTCTCTGTGATACACGAGCTTCTTGTATACTGATTCATGCTGTGCGCATTCCGTATTGTTTTTGTATCATTTCATTCTATTTCTTCAGGCGTACTCCGTATTTCTTCGTTTGTTTTTTTGTGTTTGTTGAGAAATGATCACTGAGTCTATCAGAGACATCAAAACTTATTCATATCGTCGTATGTTTTCTTTGTAATTTAACATTAAACAGATAAATGCTTTCTCAAGCTTGGCAGCATTAATTACTATTAATAAAATAAAAATGTCACCTTTTCTTTAGTTTCTTCTTCTTCGTCGACCTGTTCGGTCTGTGCCTACAAACACGTCAATCAAACTACGACAGTAGGGAGAGAGTACGAGAGAAATTATTTGCCAAGTAGACGACTACAACAATGATCGTCTGTTAAATAACAAATAAAGATAGATAGATAGACTATAGCACAGCTGATTAAGGCATCTATAATATAGCGCGGCACTGTGCCAATTGTCAATTTCGTGCTTGTGTCGCTGTTTGTTCATGGTTATTCGAATAAACAAATACATAAATAAATACATAGAAACATCCCTATGTGATAGCAGTTAGTTTCCAGTACAACAACTCTCAGCAGGGTACTCTGTATAGGTAAAAGGATTGGTACAGTGGCTTTTTACATTTGGTACAGCAAGCACGGCCTGGGGAGATGTCTTCTCTCCCATCAACATATGAGCGATTTCCTTAACGCCGGTCCCTTGATTTGATGTACATAACTTATACCCGTTTTAGGAACCGGGTATAGCCAACTGTAATTACCCGGGTACTCAAATCCGGTTTTAAATGTTATTTTAGCAACTAAACGAGTCAAACGAAAATGCGATGAGATGTGAGTGACAGTAAGCAGCACAGTTTAAGATGAGGCTGCGAACGTGTGTACAGACTGCGTACCGCACAATAGTGCTTATAGCAATTGAACGACGAGCTTCGTCAAGTCAACAAGGTGTCGCCCTAACGGGACGTAACACTACTGGCCCGCCGTGCGGTGTTACCGTGGAGCTATAATTAGACTGGAAACGGCATGACGTCATTGCCTGGCCTGCGCGGGTAAAGCTGCCTGCAGGCCCGCCATTGAGTGTTACAGACGACGACAGACGACGGCGACAGACAGCGACAGACGACTACAGACGCCAGTGAGCAAAACAATACTGCCTCCTACAGCATGTGTAGGCGGGCCAGTAATAATGATGTACTATACTGTCTGCAACTGATGAACCGAGACAAATACATTAATACCGGCCAAAATCAGTGATGTCTCATACGATCACGGCGGAAAATCGGTTATTTGGTTCCGACTACAAATCACTACCTACAACAAACACTAACATACAGCTGGATAATAGGAAGTAAAATATTCATACTAATAATTATGTTAATTTTAAATAAAAAATATTCCACAAAATGACAATATTCTATAGTTTAATGCGACGCTCCAATTCAAAACATTCTTTCGAAAACTGGTCAAGACTGAGTTGATAGGGAAGGAGAAAGGTATCAACTCTGATAGTGCGTCATGTGAGAGTCACGTGATGTCTAATGACTGTAGAAGTGACGACTTGTTCAAGTCGAGGAAAATCAAGAAGAGCAAACTGTTGAGACGTGCAAGTCACCTTAGTGGGTCGTGTTTTAGACTCGTCCGCATCCACAGTGGTGCTCAGCTGCAAATAACAAACACACACTGCGCAATTATTTTACGACGTACACGAGGGGTCAAAAACGCACTGGCAGTTAAAAAAGCGCCAAATAGATAGCGCGGCAACATGTAGCGGAATATCTAGCAAGTGTCCAGAGTAGTGTGGCAAAAAGCCGCATCGCCGATTTGTCACTCCATGCGGCTGCTAATGGATTCGCCCGATCATGGGCCCATCTAATACATGGTTTCTTGGACCCACAAAAGTCAGCCCTCAAACTGCATCTCGACAACAGAATGAATGTAACGTAGTCCTGGCGTGGCGCTTCAGTTAGAATCAAACTGCATAGTATAGACACATTGCTGACACGCAAGCAGGCAAAAATACAATATTAATGCTACAACGTAGATACAGCGTTGTGCATCAAAGTAACTAGGTCAGGTCAGAAGGGTCAAGCAGTATGGAAGGGTCATAAGGGTCATCTGTGTATTCATAAATGATTCAAGAGAACGACTCAAATGTAGTGATCGAGTAATTAAAGTTTTACTCGGCACAAAATTTGACGTTCTTTCCAGCAAATCACTTAGCATGCTACTGAAAAAACAATACAACCAGACATTCACCAGTAAACCTAACGATAGGCCATAACATAAAATAAATATTTTGTAAACATATATCCAGTTTTGGTCTCCTTGTATAGTGTCCGGCCTAGAAGCGGATCGGGTCTATATTCTTACCATCCCGTGGCCAGCACGGAGACGATAGACCACATGGAGAAGACATTCTGAACACGAGCGAGTTAAAAAAAACCCACGGAACAGAACAAGCAAGTCACGCGTAATAAATATGTAAGTCTAGATCGCTGTGGAAAAAGAACAGGAAACAACAGAACAACAGACGAAATCGTCACCTTGGTCTGGCGTCGCTTAGTGTCACTAGCTTCTGTCGAAGACACCTGCACATTGCCATCAACATCCTTAGCAGCACTAACAGTCGTTCGTGGTAAAAATTCATAAACCGGGATCCGAAAATCTGGATATACAGGTGGCGCCAAAACAAGACAATTTATCAGAGTGAGTCAAAAAGCCGCCTTACATGTTACCGAAAAAGTACTCAAAATGTGCTTTATTTTTCCACCTCACATAACTCTGGCGCTATGCACTGTTTGGCAAAACAATGCACCACAAAATCGAGTTTTTATTCACTCAATAAATAAAGTATGTTTCTCAGCCAAAAAGTTATCGAAATCTGTTCATGTTGTCGACACTGCAGCAGACTCCCAGTGTTTTTCAATGGGCCGGACAACCCCCAAAAATTGCCCTTTCAGTGGAGGATCTCAACCCCATCTAATACATGGTTTCTTGGGCCCAAGCGACTCAGTCCGAAACGGTATCTCGATCAGTTCAGCCTTTTTTGTACAGCTCACTAATATGCCCAACAGATATACAAACACACAGACAGACAGACACACAGACCACGCTACGTGCGACACTTGTAGCAACAGGCAATGCATGCGATGCGGCCTAAAGCCCCGTCCACACCAGCAACAATGTCCAAGCAACATTGTCGAATGCTACAAGTTGAACGATTCTTTCAACAATGTCGAATGTTACTTCGACATTGTTGCCGTTTCTGGCAACAATGTCGAACGAAATTTCGTCCTTTCGACAAAGTGGAAACAAATTGAACATGTTCAGTTTGTTTCGACGTTGTCGAAAGGACGAAATTTTACAATAGAATCGTTCGACATTGTTGCCATTTGTGGCAACAAAGTCGAACGTTGGTTCGCCATTGTTGCTGGTGTGGACGGGGCATTACTAACAGCGACTTGAGCGACGTCGACGACGCTTGTCGGCGACTCGAGCAAAGCGCTCAGCTTGAGTTCGAGTTGTTTCATGTTCTGCATCAACTCATTGCGCTCTTCAGTCAACTTCTCGTTCTCAGCTCGCACAATCTCGTCCAATGACTCTCCGCTGTGTCACCGCCACCAACAAATTTATAACACAATAATAATAATAAATGTCAAAAGTAATTTGGCAAAAGTCCGCATCGCCGTCTCGTTACCCGTCGCGGCAGTAAATTCGTCCGCTGTGTGCGCTAAGCAGGCACATTTGCCCGCGGTGGCAGGCGGTCAATGCGTATTGCTAGGTACATTCCATAGGCCGGCAGATGCCAGCTCAACAGTACCTTTCCTGTGGGTTTGTCTGCATTCTCATGTAATGTATGATTCTTTGGGCTCACACAAGTCTGCCCTCCAAACGGCATCTCGATCGGTTCAGCCGTTTTTGCACAGTTCAACCGCGTGCCCAAAACAGACAGACAGACACACAGACCACACTACGTGCGACATATGTAGCAACTGCGTGTAGGCGATGAGGCCTAGTAGTAATAAAAATATAATTGCAAAATAGTTATTATTATGTATAATTTATATTTTAGTGTCACGGCATGAAGCGAAATGCTGCCGTTATTTTTATTTCTGGTAAAAACGACGTACATATTGTAGAGCTGTGCTTTTCGACTATTTTAGTAGTCGACTAGTCGTCGACTACCGTGTCGACTAGTTGACAACGATTAGGCCTAGTTTTATTGCGTGCCTCCAGCCGCGTATAGGTCACCTGACACAGATGGAAAATTATCTCAAATTGCGCTGACTGCAGTATTACTGTATTAGTAC
>Ga0209780_1001859_pt1 | contig 14460 bp, 14 predicted proteins | sample WorMetexBAHAMAS2_FD_187384 | JGI IMG/M metagenome (GOLD analysis project Ga0209780, IMG submission 187384) | Marine gutless worms symbiont microbial communities from Max Planck institute for Marine Microbiology, Germany - Inanidrilus exumae... | ecosystem: Host-associated > Annelida > Digestive... | reverse complement strand
TATTTGCACATTACCCGTGTGTCCGTCAGACAGACACACATACACGCAGACCTATGTTGGATTCATGTAAATGTTGTCAAATCGGCTTGATTGGGGCTGGGCGGGTGCTGTATAGGTGTGCGCCAAGCCGCTGAAGGCATGCGTGCTGATGGACGGCCTGCTCATAGCCATGATCGCCTGCTTCGTCGTTGGCGTGGTCTCAAGGAAACAGAAGTCGTCGCGTCGCCGGCGTCAGAACCTGCATATTTCGTTTATTATGGCGATATAACCATTTTATCAGTGTCAACGAAATCAGCGTAAAAACATTACCGTTATTGTGTCGGTTAGGGTTAGTGCTACAGATAGGGTCAGTTTAATTCGATTTCTTAGCATTAAGACGTTGGCGACGTTACGTGTCGCCATCTGCCGAACGGCTGTGTGCGAACGTCTTAATGTCGGTTCACTGGGTAGCTGAAAGACTCTTCCGTGATTAACCGTGGCGAGAGGCGGATGACAACTTGACTGTTTATCAGTATTAATAATGTTGTTATTATTTTTATAAAAACACAAAAACAAAAACAAAACAAATAAACAAAACTCATTGATATTATGAAATTAATGTGCCGCCTTTGATAGTCAATCAGGCGATTATTATTTATCAATGTTATTTCATGGTTGGTGCCATGATCTTGTACACGTTTAGTTACTTGATCCTGCTAATCATAGCAGTAATTAATCATATTCTTTTTTGTTGGGCATTACAGGGGTAGAACGACTCTCCTTTTATTTTTAGTTTACCCCTTTAGCTAACCCCTGGGTGCCCACTTCGTTAATTGTCCTTATTGTATATAGCTCCAACCCATTTTTCTCCTTTTCCTGTACGCGCATGTGTACAGCATTGTATTCTGATGCGCATTCTCTATTTTGTGAGCGCGGTCTGTGTGCTCAGGTCTGTGTGTGTTTGCCTGTCTATCTATATATGGGTTTCCTCACTACATTTTCCCTTCTTAGGCTTTATTCTCATCCATGGTCTGCAACCTAAATTGACATACGCTCCTTTAGGGTCTTTCTATATACTACAGTATTTAGGGGTTAATTTCTTTAATTTACCAGGAGCGTGGTCGTTGCAGCCATTCCCGAGTTTCTATTCCTTATTTTGGCGCCCCTGATCCATGTTCATATTCCTTAGTGAGTTCAGATGAGACGCCTTTATATATCCTGGGAACTATTTTTTTTATTCGGCCCTAACTCGCTCAAAATAAAAATTACGTGATAATGTACACCGTGTTCTTCTGGTGAAGTTCTTCTCTTATTTTCTCTATGACCGATATATATCTATATGACCGATATATATCTATATATCTTCTGGCCTAGTAAGATTGTTAAGGTGCCACGTCCTGTAGTTCAAGGTCACATATTAATTCTCTTACTCCTGCTATTGAGCTACACTCTTTTAATGATATTTAGGTAACCGGGTTAATCTTTCCTTCAGGTCATTGTTATAGCCTTCTAGGCCCTAGGTAGGTTTGGTTTACATCTCGGTCGCAAGTGGAAGGAGTGAAGGCGGTATGCGACCACCTCCCCCTCTAAATTGCGGCGTGGGACCTTCAGCTATTTCTGGACTACTTCTTTATGTTAATAACATGCTTAAAATTCACCTTTAACAGCTACCTACAGTATATTGCCCTGGATACTGGCATTAAACTGTCTCAGTGGCACCCTTCCGCCGCTGTCCCGCCCCCCTCTTTAAGTTAGCGACTTTTCCGCTAACTGTTAGCTGTTACCTCAAAACTGTGGGAGTTGAACTAGATCGATAATGGTGCCATAATTCGGTATCTGCTAAGCTGATCGTCGCAGTTCCGTCTGTGACACGCCCTTCTCTGTCTTTTTCTGTCCGTTAGGAGCTCGAACTTCCGTTAACCCACTCCAGTCTTGTATCCAAAGTTGTGCAGATTCCGATTAACTATTGCGGTTCGTTATGTGTAGGTTCCGACTTCATTCTTTCCTTGTCGCCGGCTTTTCAACATTTTACCGGACGTGTCTAGTCAGGTGGATGGAAGGATTCTGCATTGTGATTATATAGTCGTTGATGTTTCCCTTGTACAGGCCAGATTTTTATTACTTATTACCAGACATGCCTTGCCAGAGTAGTTGATGGGTGATTTCACTAATAAGCAGCTCTCTGTTGCGCTGTTTGCCACTACGATAGACGATGCTACTACCATTCTCACTTCTTACTTCTGTATATAGATGTCTGTCTATTTTTCTACACTGTCTACTTACTCATTTACACTTCATTTTGTACGTGCTAATCATTTTTAGTTCATTCACATGAGAATGGAAGAAACCAGTTATTTTTCTTTTTCATACGTTAGCTGATTCCTTACCTGGGCCGAAGGCTTTCATCTTCGATAAAAATTTCACAAGTATACTGGAAGATTTCAAACATCTTGTATTTATTCTACTTTGAGATACTCTGGATCCTCATGAAGCGGTCAGCCATGAAGTCAGTGAACAGATGTCTTATTTGTGAGCATTATTTGTGTGTATTATTGTAGGCTCACGGCTGCTGATTCGTCAAGGTTGCACGAAGTGCATGGGGCAGGTGACAAAGATCATTCCACTACTGAATGACATGTCACCATCATTCAGTATTGAAATATTTTGTTTTACAATAAGATCCTCAATGATCTTTTCGCGTCTATCAACTCTCTTCGATCCCCATACACAATTGTTGAGTATTAACTAGCTTTTATCATAAAAATAAATTGTTTGCGGCGAAATCACAACTTTGTCAACTTGCCGTCAGTCTTGCTACTTCGGTTGATGACGTCAACAATAAGAGCACGCCCATCCATCGAAAAGGCGACGGAGTGGTCAAAAAAGCAGACGATGTCGTCTCTATGCTCACAGTATCAGACGTCAACAGTGTACCTCTACCTACTTAAGCCTCGGCTGATCTCAGCCGTGTTCCACCATCGATAATTCCGATGGTGGCCGGCGCTACAAGTACACTGCTGGGCGATGTTGTGAAATCACTGGACGTGATTGTGAAACGTCTCGAGGTGTTAGAAAATCGTCAGATGTGGTCGGTAGTTCAAGATGTTGTTCCATCTACAAGTCAGCAAGTTGATCTGCATGCACATGTACGGTCATCTGCGGTTCATGATGACTTATCAGAATCGACAACGTTCTCGGCTGATGTGAATGTGGTGCAACAATATACATGTACTTACTTAACAGCATTCATCATGACTTTGTTGGTTTTAGCATCTCAGCTAAAACTAGTCGTCTTGGCAAAGAAATCTATTACTGGCATCCATATAGAGGGTTAGGATTCATATGGCGCAAGTAAATCTCCAGCAGAGTTAAAGCTAATGCTGTAGCAGAGTCTGGTAGATGTTTGTCTATTGTACTAGAATAGACTCGCATGAAAAAAATTAATATAATGACAGTTTATTTTCCATGCTATAGTTCCAGTGTTAAATATAGCACTAATCTATCTGACTGTTTGAGTTACATCAAAGATGTTGTGAGTAAAGGTCTTCCAACTGTAGTCTTAGGTGATATGAATTTTCAATTGATGCACGCAACGTGCGATACAGTCTGTGTGACAGTGTTCGCTTTCGTGGCGGCCAGACGCTGACCTAGTACGAGCTCTCTTCTTTGTCTTAGCATGCTGACCTGTTGAAGTTGAGAGTTTGCGTTTGCCAGACATTTCCGGCTGATATGAGCTCATGTATTGGTTGTACACTTCAAGGTCATGTGGGTCCCTCGGTGGACTAAAGTCACATGGGTGGAAGTCAGTGTAGGGTGACGCTAGCTCACATGCCTGCTGGAATGTCCACAAACAGTCACGCACTCGGCAACGGAAGGTGTATGTGCGTCTGTTGGATCTGTCCATTGCAACTAAGGTGAATTGTCGCTACTGCTACTTACATGCAAGTGTAACTTGATATTTCCATCCGATTTGGAGTATGCATTGTATTGTAGGGTTTAATGTCCCACTCGACACATTATAGGTCATTTCAAAGACGATTTTACAGGTCAGATGACCCAACCAACAGTGTAATAGCACTGAAGGGCGTCTAGCCCGTGCCTTACCTGGGCCGAAGATAAATACTCCTGTGCTTTGCACCAGTTACAGAACGATAACTACATCTGAACTGTCAGCACGTGGTGTCATCCTGCAGCGTCGGGCCCGCGCCTTACCTGGGCCGAAGGCTTTCATCTTCGATAAACATTTCACAAGTATACTGAAAGATTTCAAACATCTTGTATTTATTCTACTTTGAGATACTCTGGATCCTCATGAAGCGGTCAGCCACGAGGTCAGTGAACAGATGTCTTATTTGTGAGCATTATTTGTGTGTATTATTGTAGGCTCACGGCTGCTGATTCGTCAAGGTTGCACGAAGTGCATGGGGCAGGTGACAAAGATCATTCCACTACTGGATGACATGTCACCAAGCACAGGGTTCGTATGTATGTATGTATTGTAGGGTTTAACGTCCCACTCGATTTGGAGCATCCAGCGACAGAAGTACTGCTATCTGAAGCCAAGACTTCGTGCAGTTCTGGTGAGCTTCGTTCAAGGTCATCTACTGCTAGCGTCTCTTCATCTGTAGCTATTTCAGTTTGCAGCTGAGACAGTTGCGAGGCGACTATGCTTTGTCGGTCACGTTCAACCGTGCCCTTCTGCTAAACTTCCTCCTTCAACTGAAGCAGCTTTTTTACTTGAAAACAAGTCGTTCTGCTTACCAGTGCCAGCAGAAACTGCATCACCCGGCGAGACGGCTGACAATGCGCCAGAAACGCTTTCGTCGAAAATGGAAGTCAATGACGATGACTGGCTTCATACAGCTGCACTGGCAGCTGGCGACTGATGACACAAGTCGAGTATGGCTTATGGCAGTTGTCGATGCCTGCCCTGTGCTGACAAGTGCCGTCGCCACCTGGCCTGAATATCGATGGAAATAATTTATATAGTAATGATCTTAGTAGAAATGGTCGTAGGGTTACAATTTATCTGAGCGATGATGATGATGATGCAGCAAACATAACAGCTGCAGTGCATAAAACTGGCTTAACACATCTCTTCTGTTTCACGCATACTGTGAATCTGGTAGTTCAGAACGGCGTTCGCGTTGTGAAGGACATCCAAGACAAGGTCAAGGCTATCGTGGAACATTTCCGTCGCAGTTCCGTCGCCTGTGAAAAACTACTGGCTCTTCAGCGGCAGATGAGACCGGACCACAGCGCCGTGAAGCTGAAAAACGACGTAGTCACGCGTTGGAATTCGACGTACGACATGCTGCGGAGAATCAGCAAGATTCAGGAGCCAGTGGAAGCTGCCATCGCCGTGCTGGGAAAACCAGTTGACATACTGACGACGGACGAGTGGCTGCTGGTACGTGAAGCTGTCACCACTCTCTGTCCATTCAAGATGGTGAAATCAGCAGTGAGATGAATTAGTGACCTGCGAAGCTTCGAGATTCGATTCGAGTTCGAATCGAACTTCCGATGCGGGATTCGATTCATACCGATGATCCGGTTCGAAATTTTCGAATCGTCCGCACCGTCAGTCGACCTTTGTAAAGAAACGATTGGCGGTGGTTAAATTTGCGTTTAAAGTCCAGTTTGGGAGTTAAATAATCGTACAATGGCATAGTTTGACGCACTTTAGGACTGAATTGAAATGAATAACAAGTACTCAGTTGCGTGCATCACTCTCGTTCGTGACAAATACACAATAAATACCGATGGAATGGATTAAAATTAAATATTCGCTGTAAAGTGTAAACAACTGTCGTCTGCACTTAACTGTTTTCGTACAAGTGAAATAACTTATAAATTACTTAGTTAAATAAAACAGAAGTAAAATAAAATCATAAAGTTAGAATGCAGTTCGTTAGACGGTGTTACGGCTTGCGTGGTACATACGGCTGATTCGATTCGAAAATTCGATTCCAAATGGAATCGAACGGCCGATTCGATTCGAGATTCGATTCGAACGCAAAAAAACGATTCGCAGCTCCCTAAGATGAATGTACAGTCTCCATGGTCATTGTGCTGGTGTGGGGACGCATATCAGCCTGCAACAGACGTTGAATCATACGCTGGCACGAGCCACGTTCTTAGACCCACGATTTAAGAAGCTGGGTTTCAGCCCAGAGGCGGCATATACAAACAAACGTCCGGGAGAAAGTCACGTCATTGCTGGTCAACAAGCTGACCATCACCGATTCAGCCGGACATGCACCAGAATCGTCTCGCACCCTCTGCAGTGGGCCTAAATGATGACAATCTCATCTGGAGTTACTCTGACCGTAGTTTCTCATCGGTCGTCGTCATGCCAACCGACTTGGCCATTCTTGAAGTGAGACAGTTTGTCGAGGAGTCTAACACTGGCCGACATGAAGATCCTCTTGGCTGGTGGAACAGCAGAAAGTTCATATATCAGAAAGCATTGGAAAACGTTTCTGTTTGCAAAATACTAATACATACAGCGCATTAGAAGTTTTAGGACAATGCGCTATACAAATTCATATTACATTACATTACATATATCCAAGATTGACAGTGATGGCAAGACGATATTTGTCTATGGTAGTGACGTGCATCCCAAGCAAAAGAGTATTCTTGAAAGCAGACAGTTAATACCTGAAAGACGTAGCCATCTGTCAGCGAAGAATGTAAAGATGACAATGTTCCTTAATGCAAACTGTGACAAGCTGTAGGCCTAGCTATACGCTATGGTGTACGTAACTAAGCACGACCGTACGTATATGGACATGTATGCGGTAGGCCTAATACTGTTACTGCCTAATACACGCTGTTCTTTTTACGTTTTTTTCTGAGGTGGATACTGCTATATAATGTCGATAATGTGTCGGTAAAAAAACATAGGCCCACGCATGAGCATCACTCTAAAACTTTTTTGGTTTCGTCTCACTAAAGGCCTGTCATTGTCTGTACCATGCGGATGCAATGACAGTTATCAGTAGGCCTAATGTGTAAATGGGAAAGTTGCCGGTCACAAGCACATGCTGGAAAAGAAAAGAAAAAGAAAGAAAACAGAAAGTGGTTATGATGACTTATGAATAAAATATGTTAACAAGTGGAGTGAAACTGATATGCAGCAAGCAATTGAGGAGGGGGGAGTTGGACTCAAGATTTGTTGCAAGAGCATGGACAGTGCGAAAGTCAACACTTGAAGGATGTGTAAAGGGGAAAAGTTGCCGGTCTGTGCTGGGAAAGAAAACAGCATTTACTGAAGCTGAAGAAACAGACCTGGATAAGTTTTTGTTTGATATGGCTAGACGTGGATTTCCACTAACTGAAAGTGACATTCGCGACTTAGCCCTTCAGTACGCAAGTAGGTATGATGTCATTAAACCACTCAGCTATGGGCCAAGTCATACGTATGCAGTCATAGTGGGACATGTACTAGATAGTGTGGGACAGTTGTGTTTTGCAGCTGGCATTAAGTGTCCCATAATAACTTAAAAAGTAGTTAATGTGGGACAGCACTTAAGACTTAATGAGAAAACCAGTTCTAAATGTAGTAACCTGTGTCACACAGACTACCATATATAGAACTGGTTGATGGGGCACGTGCCCCCCCCCCAAAAAAAAAATTGCCGTTGCTCGTTGCTGGGCGAGATTGCTCTTGTCGGTAAGTCATTACCAATGAGTTTTTTGATATGGGATGGGTTTAGGGTGTTCTCGTCGGTAAGTTGTCAGGCAAGTCTGCATTTGTGGGGAATGAAAGATGATTTTGTCTGGGCGGGTAAGCGTACTTTGTGCGGTGTTTTGTTTACGGTAATCGAGTGGATGACACTGGGTTTTCCTCACATCCATCAAGAATGATTTCTTAACTTACAACAGACCTGCATTGTGGTCTGCGAAAGCGCGCGATTTTCGTACAAACAGATTTTCATGATCTGGCATAGATGACAGGGTGCTGGAGAGCATCCCAGCTGATCACAGGTTAATTGACTGCTACCAGCTGCTGCACTTCGCGGTTGTTCATGGACTGGTAATCACCGTTCAGTTTGGTTCATCTTCGGATCAGAATCAAGTTCTCCCCGTGTTTCTTTGGAATTACCCACTCCTTCAAAGTGACTAAAAAGCGCCTGAAATGCTTGAAAAACGTGTTTCCGACAATCAATTTTTCAAAATTTTCTGGGGAGGGCCCCATGGGCTTCGCGCATTCGGCGCTAGCGGGCGACCGACAGGCTCTTGTCGGGAAAGCATGCCCGTGCCCCCAAATCGATTTCACCCCGTACACCTATGGTTTTTGTGTTTTATTATTACCACTTTTAATGACAAAACTATCAATGCCATGGGCGCAGCCACATTACCAAATTTATACGTTTATCTATCTTGAGGAAGCCGGATGTGACGTCAGTGGTGTAGCAGACTTTTTGTTAACTTTTTACAATTGTAAATAGTTGTAAATTGTGCATTATAAGTAGTATTTCAGTTATGTGTGCTAACATGCCTTATTGTATAGCGAAGTATTGTCATGTTAGCTACAAAAACAACCGGAGCAGTGTGCATCTTCAGCGTGAGGATCGAGACACCAAACAGGGTGAAGTGTGAAGCGTATGCCCTTTTCCAGGCTGCTCCCCCTGTGGAGTCCAACCGTCTGGGGCAGAGCCTCGAATGTTAACATGGCTTGGTATCCAGCATAAAATGATTGTTTTACCACTGTTAGAGAGATGAGTATAATCTTTGATAATGTTTTGCACAAAATCCATTTGAGTTTAAATCCACTTAATGCTTGCAAACAGGACACTGAGTCTGAAAAGATAATAAAAGTGTTCTCTTTACAATAACGAATGACAGCCAGTGTGAGTAAAATAGCATATACTTCAGCACTGCAGATGCTGGCTGTGTTTGGGAGTCTGATAGTTTTAGTGGTAGTTCTGTACACCAACGGTGCCCCTACTTGGTCCCCCATCCTAGAGCCATCTGTGTATAATCGAAAAAAAATCCTTCTAATGATCACAAAACTCAAAGTACTTATTTCTATAGATTTCTTGTGAGATGTTAAACATTGATGAATACTGTAGTCAATATTCAGCGGCTTTAACAGCCAAGAAGATGTAGCGGGAACTGAACAGTTACAGACATTCCTCCTCAAGAAACCAACAGCATGCAGGTCTGGTTGGATTTGGATACCCAGAGGAAAAATTTAATGTGGTTTTCAATCAACGGAAACTTTAAATTCAGAATTGAGGACTGTGTTGTATGTGTGATTTTGTGGATATGATGATAGTTGTAACGAATATTGTATCGATAGCCTTTTCATTCGTACACGCAGAGGAAGTTCATTGGTGAGTACACAGAGGCTGGAGAAGTTCTATAGGCACCCAGATATACAAAGACGGACTGCATGGTTCTGTATATGGTCCAGGCGTGCTATTCACTATTATGTGCGCACATATGCAAAAATTTCTGTCGTCCGCAAGTTCGGCGATTTTTCGTACGTGCTATTCACTATCGATTCGTAATAATTTTCTTACGTACGTGCGGCTCACGATGATCGTATAATGGGCGTGGTCATTATGGGCGTGTTTGTTTATTTTCGATCAAAAAAGGCTTGTATGTTAATTTGTAGGAAAAATGTAAAAAATACGCAAATTTGACCATCTGATAGCTTGTGATGATTACTTTGCTCAGTTTCTCCTACTTAAATATGCATTTCCTATCAAAGAAGTTTTATTGAAAAACAGTCGGAAAAAAACTTCTGCGGTATGTATGTATGTTACAGTTTGCTGAGGTGTGTGCGACAACACGTAATGCATTAAGAGCTTTTGTACATTTTCAAGTAGCGTAATGACCACAATCAACCAGTGTTTTACACACTGCAATCCAGCAGCTGAAGGAACAATTCAGTAGCAGCTCTGGACTAAACAAGGCACTGGAGGATGTTTTGCGCACTAGGGTTGTGAATAAACATGTCGCGGCCGATCCTGAAATAGATGTCAACAAATTGCAGCTTCAGCTTCCACTTTTCCTGCGAAAGCAGCCAATCAGATCTGTCAGCCAGGCAACGAGCATGTTCTGAGATATGCTTCAAGAAGTCCATGAAAAATTCAGCGAGGTTGAAGCAATGGTCCAACTGCTGCTCGTCTCTCCTGTGTCGTCGATTATAAGCTTTGCCATTTGCTTATTATTAATGGCAGCCTTCTGTTTTATTCATGTACGTTGTGCACATGTTGAGTAGTAACTGTGTTCACAGCCAGTGATGCTATGTTTTGTTTGCTTTTTGTATTCATATGTGAATGTCAGGCAGAGAGGTTATGTGGCTTGTAAAATGGTTTTTTGTTACTAATAACTAAATGGCAGCATTACTCTCCATTATTGTTTTTGTTATTGATGACAATGAAAATGTTGGAATTTGAGAATCGTCAGGAACAGAGTATCAAGAGTATCAAGAGCAGAAAATTCAGCGAGGTTGAAGCACTGATTGCTGCTCATCTCTCCTGTGTCATCAGCTGAAGCTGAAAGAAGCTTCAGTGCACTGCGCAGACTGAAAACGTGGCTGCACAGCACTATGGCACAAACCAGGCTTAATGCTGTGGTAATATGCCATGTTCACCAGAACCTTCTGAGTTGATGTGAAGAAACTCACTGACATTTTTGTGTCCAGAAATGAGATACGACTGTCTATGTTTGGAAATGAATAACTAGCTGCTGCAGTATTGCAATGACTGAATTTGTTTTCACGCCACGATACTCAGAAAGTATATTAATTAGGCCTAATCATGACTGATATTTGAACTTTGATTATGACTCGGTGAGCAAGGTAGATTGCTGCCTAGTAGTTTGAAAGACAGCATTGTGCTAACAACACTGGGCAAGAGGCAGGTTGTCCCAGTAGGGGCAGATAAATCAAACACTTCCTGCCAGCCACAGCCAGACAACCTGTTGTTAAATCTGCGACAGCAAATGTTTGCTGTGCTAGACAACATGACTGGTGAACTAAAGTGCAGGTTTGCTGACACTCAACCACTGTTACTGTGTTGTGACTCTATCAATCCCAGCAGTGGCACATTCATCAACTGCTGACGCCTACAGTTACTTGAGAATTGATGCTGACAGGCTAAAATCCCAATGCAATGTCAGTAAATCGACTTGAAGAGCTCTTGCGGTAAATCCATATGTGTGATAATACTAATCTAGTCCCATGAGATAAAATGGCCAAAGTTCGTCCTCTTTTTGTAATGTTAAATGAATGACTTCTTCAGAACTGGCCTGCTGAACAAGACGTTACTCTGGGCAAACTCCGCACCAAAGATTCCGATGAGGAATCTGTGGGTGCGGTAGGAGGCGAGCCCCAATGCAAAAGAACAGTGTGTATACACATAGTGGCGACACTCAACGTAATAAGAAACACTGAGCGGACTCAGATTGTGATACTCAAGTTGTGGCTACTCTACGAGAGCTTGAAAGTGAGCCTTCTACGGTACCACCAATTTGTACATTCATCAAATTTCCAAAGGGACTCAATGAGGACAAAACTTAATGGTCCTTAGACACTACCCCACGTTAAGCTGAGATATATGTGGAAAAAAGGTCATGTACTGCATTATGCTAATGTACTGTGCAAAGAGCTGTCAAATATTTCTAATTTTTTAAATCTGCACTTACATACGATGCATGATGTTGGCAATATTGCACTTGAACGATTGATCAATATTATCATGACCTAGTCCAGTGATTACAAAATGCCGCTAATAATAGCATACCAGTTACAAATTCTAATCATCAAAAACATTAGTGAAATGAGAAATTAGACAATCTGAAGCAACAAGTTATTGAAGCTACAAATTTATGGCATAGTGTTGGCTGCCCTCGAAATGGTGCACTTAATGATAATCGACTCCAGTGTAAATATAGGTATAAGCTTGCTGAAAAAAGGCTGTTATAATGCAGACCAGCAATTCAATAAGGAATCATTTAAATACTTTAGTACAAAAGATAATGAGGAATTTTGGCATTTATGGCACAAGATATTACTCATCAAGCCTGAAACTAAATGAAAAATGTGAGAGCACAGTCTAGCACTCCTGATCTATTTGATGATGATGTTATCCCACCATCACCAAATGCCAGACATACAGTTGATATCATCTGGCCAAGTACTGGTGTCTTAGAGACTACAGCAGCTAGTGAAATGTGTTGACTGTCAGACAGGGATGGTTTCCTGTACTGAGGACAAGATGTCTGATAATGAGACTGTTGCTGAAACAGATGGATCAGAAATACAACAACCAGTGGCAATTACAACTAGCAGCTATATTGAACAGATTGTTGTCACATTTGACTTGGTGCAATTTTGGGCAGTATCAAAGGAGGTGCCAAGTGACGACCTGAAATGTACTCCCTTTCTGTGAGACAATTACTGTCTGCTGTCAGAAACAGTCTGTGGAATTTGACGAAGGAGAATGTGCACAGTGAATATGTTGAAAAAATGTTGGCCACTGGCACTATTTCCATCACAACACTGCGCAATAAGCTGCGTAGCGTTGAATACTTTCGTATCTTCGTTTGTGACATTCTAAGTCGAGACACTACTGACAGCATGGCTACCTAAATCTGTGAGAAACTGCAAAATCTTAGAAATGCCTGCCATTCTGGCATTCATCTCTGCGTAAAAAGTGCACCATAGAAGACGTAAAGCAATAAATAAAAGAAGAAGCAGAGCAGTTAGTTGCAGATGACATCAGCCGTTATCTGAAGTGTGACTATGCTGTGTATGTAGTACAGTTGCTGAATAAAGCTGTGGGATTAGATAATTGGACTCTGAGTACGTATGATTGTACGCTTGCAAGAAACCATATGCTTGTGATTTTGGCAGTTGGCAATGCTCACCAGACAGGCGTTCTAAGGAAAACTGTTGGATGGATACATGAAAATCCAAAGGTTATCGCAGTTTCCTGAAGCGTCACCATGCGTGTTTGTAAACCACACTGGCAGCCAGATGACACAGTCAAATGTGCCATCAGCACTTACATCTGCTTTTAATAAGTGTGGATTTGCCGAGCGTGTCACATGCACAAAACTGAGAAAGGCTGCTGTTACCTAAGTGCACCCACCACTTGTTCCTCGTCTGATTCACCACTTTGTACATCTATAACTCCATCTCTCTTTCACTCCCGGCTTAAAACCTACCTCTTTCACAAATCCTACCCCACTTAGTTCACTTCTTCCTCCCGGACTGCCTCCACGGACTTTTGCCTGCACCGTTTCTTCTGAGCTACTCGGCTTTTTGATTTTTATTTTTTTCATTATTTTTTCGTTTCTGGGCCGTGCGCTAGATTAAGCTGGCCATCTTGTCAGCTTTTAAGCGCACGTATATCTACTGTATCGTATCGTATCGTACATCGTATAGTGCACATCAAGACAAGAAGCATGATGTTGCTGCTCACATGTGTCATAGACTGGCTACAGCAGAAAAACATTACAGATATAATGAGAAACATAGTAACTCAGTCAGATGTTCGTGCTTGCTGCATCATGTTGGTTTGGCACCTGCCAGCCACACAGTGTGGCATGTGCCAAAATGGCCGTCAAGTGTCTCAGTCTCCTCAGCAGATGAGATTATTGTGACATGTACTGACAAAGCGGTCATCTGTATCATTTGCCCTCCAACAGGCAAGCGTATGTATACTGTGCCATTGTACGAGATGGGCATAACAAAACCGTGGCATGCTTTTTGCCTTGCTGTTACTGCAGCAGGCCCATCCCACCGGGTCTGGCTCATGAGCAGAGACTGTAAAACGAAGAGGTTTTACGGAGGAACAGGGCAGCTGCTAAGTGCACGCTGTTTGCTCCCGTGGACAGCAAACCAAGACTGTGTACTGATTTGCGACCAGGACAACTGCAGGAATGTGGCAGTAAACTTTAGTTGTGATGAAGAAACTGTCAAAGAGCTGGGACCTCAAGTAGTCACCGAAACATACAACATCACTGTTCAAGACTGACAAAGTCCATGAAAAACAGACACGTTTATTCTTAGTCTGCATGACCTCCTCCCACCTCAACATGACCCTTCCGTTTCTCACCTACTGCAGCATTCTACAGTTTACCCCATCCCTCAGGTCCAAACAAAACGGTACTGCTCCTTTCTAAGTTACTCCCTAAAGTGTTACCAGTGACAACCTTTCACGTCAGTATTTTATGTGTGTACGTTGTACATATTGTGTTTTCATGTAATTTTCACGAACTGTATTTGTATCTGTGTTTCATAGCCTATTAGTAGTATTTTATATAGTATTTGTATTGTATTTTATAATGTATTTTACACTGTATATCACTGTAACTAATCTAGCCTTATAGCTACAAGATTTCAATAAACTTACTTACTTTACTTTACTATGTCGCCCTGGGAACAGCGACAGATGATGCCACCATCGCTGTCACCATCAGAGTGGCAGCAGTCTACTTTGTCGTCGTCGTGCGAAC
>Ga0209780_1001858_pt1 | contig 14462 bp, 8 predicted proteins | sample WorMetexBAHAMAS2_FD_187384 | JGI IMG/M metagenome (GOLD analysis project Ga0209780, IMG submission 187384) | Marine gutless worms symbiont microbial communities from Max Planck institute for Marine Microbiology, Germany - Inanidrilus exumae... | ecosystem: Host-associated > Annelida > Digestive... | reverse complement strand
GAACAACATGGTTGAAGATCTGAAAGAAGGACGTTGTTGGAAGAGATACGAGACCACATTAGAACGACATTCAGGACAAAGGACATTGAATGTTGATGATTGATGAACTGAAAGTCGCTGACTGCACTGAAATTCACTAAAACACTTCGAAGAACTGTATTTGTATATACTTTGCATTTATTTCAGTTAGTAATCGTATTGAAATTAATTTCTGATTATATGGGTTTTTTGTGAACGCGGAACTCGGAAAAACCAACTCGGAGAATTCCGACTTCTGCCCTATGTAGAATGCGTATGCGTTCGTCACTCTGTGACGTCGTTAACGTTGTCAATGACGCTGTGGCGCTGCTAGTGTGCAAAAGCGGCGCTCTCTCTGTGACAAAATATTCATCGTATTACCAATTGGTAAATATTTCAAATCTAAGTAGCCTATAGCAATCAGCGTAAGACGCTCTATTTGCTGATATAATTTTTATGCAAATCGGTTCAGTGGTTTTGGAGAAGTTTTTGCACATACATACATACATACATACACACGGAATTGGTCTCAGTATACGCGTAACGCTCAATACCAAACCTGCTTCGCAGGTTTTGATAATTCCTATGCACATGATGAACAGGGAGTTAATCCCGGCCAGGTAAGAGGGTTCGACGGTGTGCTCTATAAACTGTGACCGTTGCTGATGCCTTGATTAGCAGCCTCAAGGTGTCAGCCGCGCTGACGTGAGAGCTGAAGCAGACAGATGTGGCTAAGTCCCATGTCTAGGCACTGACGAAGTGTCAGTCAGGTGGCCAGGCACTGTAGATGTGCCGGTCAGGGCCGGCACTGAATAAGTCCAGTCCAGGCTTAGCCAGGCAGTAGGCCACGCCTAGAGGGAGCGCACTTAGAAATACCTGACAAGCTGCTCACGCCTACTGTTCCTTCCTTCACCCTACACAACGCATACATACACCGCACACACCTACCAATTCTCCTCTCCCTGGGCTGGCACACTGGACCAATATAAAGGTCTCGGTGCTGGGGTCCAGAGTAGGCTGGACCCCTGCCCGCAAAGAATGAACGAACGAACCCTTGCTAATATTACAGCTATGTCTTAGAATTTTAAAACGAAATGTATATCTATCATTTTAATAATTTAATGACAGTAGCTGTTCAGCACATTTCACTGAGCTCCATGAAATTGCATAATTTGTATGCTTTCGCTACCTGACAGTATCGGCAAAGGCCGTATTTTCAGGCTGTCCTTTTCGTGCATTCATCCGGTCAGATATTGTTGCCACGATATCTCATGAACGGCTTGAACAGTTAAAACTGACAGGGCATATTCACTAGCCCCCAATGATGACCTGATTAGATTCTGGAAGTCAGAGGACAAGGTCACAGCAGGCCTGAGTATGTAGTGGTGGCAAACACATCCACGTTGACACCGCGGCATCGAAATCTATCTTCTTATTCTAAATTATCGTAGTCAGATGAAACTTGGCGTTTGTTTGTTTATATGAACTTCAGATACACCTGCAAATTTCACTTTAAATTTTAAGACATAGCTGAAATATTAGCAGATGATAGAAGCATTTATTTTTGGTGTAATGAACCGATCGAGAATTCGAGATGTGATTTGCTGGGGAGGGGCTGATTCACGTGGGTCCAAGGAACCATGTATTAGATGGTGCAGATCCCTATGGCAAGGGCCACTTTTGGGAGGACATGGGTGAGAAGATGGTGATGTGACCTTTTTCCTAATTACTTTGGTCACTTGTTACTAGTGATGCAACGATTCTGGTTATTTCAATTTTGATTCTATTTTTTACAAAGAATTCGATTTTGATTAGATTTCAATTTTTTTCACCCCAATATTCGGAGCTGACGATATAAACTCCTCTGCACTCAGAGTGATTGGATTCCTGAAGATATAAACTTCTCCACACTCAGCGTGATCAGACTCGCGTGGGTGTAAAACCCGTTCTGTGACCTCCTGTGCCGATCGCCGGTCCCTCTAGGGTGATATGGTATCGGAATTGAGTCACACTTGCTCCAAAAAATCGCGATATTGATTCCGTTCGATTTTCCTAAGAAAATCACGATTTCGATATCAATCACGATTCACGATAATTGTCACATCACTACTTGTTACTGATATTGTTGGTCTTATGCCAGTATGTAACTGACACTTGCTGCACATTTGAGCTGTCCAGTCATCTTGCCCTTACTGATAGTATTCCATTAGTTCAGCAGCTAAGTTTGTATATTCATGCCGGTTAGATCTCACTTTTTAATGTGATTTGTGTAGAAATATGTGGATGAAAATCAATATTACGAACGGCGATTGGAACTTGAAAAGTCATCATCATCTGCAGTTACTGGAAAGCCTTTACCTGCTTCCATGCAGATTCAAGCACAAGGTTCATATTTTGGTAGGAAAGACGAGTCTTTGGCGGCTGCTTTGGAAAAGGCTAAGGAAAGAGTACAGGAAATGGTGAAGAAACGCACTGTTGACATTGATTCCGAACCACTGTACCCAACCTTCAAAAAGTCTCGAGTTGTTCCAAAAAGTAGTCCAGGAGTGTTGACTGAGATCGGCAGTAGCCAGCAGTTAGAAGACGACACAGCTGGAACAGATGTTGGCAGCAAGAAGAAACCAGACCTATCTGATGGTACCAGTTTAGGTGATAGTAGTCCTGGTGTTGGAACAAATACAGAGGGTGTGGCATCTGTGACCGAGAGCCAGAAGAATGATGCTGAGCCTCCTGAAACTAACAAACCCAAAAAGTCTCTACCATTTATTGGCAAATTACCATTTCTAAAAGCAGCCCGTACTGCCAAACAAGCTGCCAATGAGCAGAGTGCTGCTGATGATAAGAGTAAGATTGACATAAAACTAAACGTTTGTCAGACTGTGAGGACAGCAGTTCAGAGTGAACCGACATCTTCATCATCTGATGTAGTGACGACGTCAACGCAGGAGCAGGCCGTGCCCGATTGGCCAGTGATAATGACAAGCAGTTATGTGGAAACGAGCGGCATGGATGAGCAAAACTCTCTGGATGCATTTTTAACTATTGGTGACCCAGAATCCGGCCAGTCTCAGGCCGTACCAGTTCTCAATGTTGGTCCTCAAACACGGTCAGAATTCTTGTTGGAAAACCCACCAGGCAGAAAGCAGACAGCAGGAGCTACCGAGACTTCATTATTGTCTAAGGGTGAAGATGCAGAATTAGCTAATGGCAAAACTGCCTCGCTGTCTGTCACAGATGTCATGACCGTGCCCAGTCCATCTACAGATGTCAAGGCAGGTGGCACAAACAAAGTGGTGGAAGATGCCCAGCTCAGTGCTACCACTGTAACGACTAAATTACCATCAGTGGAACAGACTGTACCTGCTAGCAGTGGCAGTCCAGATGTGCAGAGTCAAACTGATTTCACGTTAGCATACATCACTAGCACAGCAAACATGCAAACCATGGATACTCAGACATTGCGAGTCTCTGAACCAGACAGTGCAAACGCCATTGGCGTTGCAGACACGATTGACACAAACTGTAATACAGATCCAGGTCGTACTGACCATGAGGACACCAGTGCAATGTCACTAGATGTTGATGACAACACAGAAGAATATGCGCCAGAGGATAATACTGATTCTGAGCAGATTGCTAAGGTTCCTAGAGATGAGGAGACAGCAAAACTTCTGCCACAGATATCAGCTATGTGGATGGAGCCAGTTGCCTCAGGTTATTCAGCTTTGTCCTCTTATGTCTTATGTATTTAATTCTTAAAGTGGTGCTGGCGTCAGTGAGCCAGCATAAAGGATGTGGCATGAGGTTTGGTAGATTATTATCCTTGGCTTGCCTCAGAGTTCCTTTCAGTGCTTTGACGCTGTTGGTTGGGATAAAGAAAGAGCATCCGGTCTGTAAGGACCTGCTCCAGTTGTCCTCAGAAATTCTGTCTTGTGAGACCCATCACAACCTGGGGTGTAGTGGCAAGACGGCTGGTTAAATAAAAATTGAAAGCAGTTGGTTACTGGTAGTATCACTTTACAACTAGTAACCGAACGTGGTTGAATGTAATAACTGGTCTGTTAAGATGCAATTACTGCGATTTGTAATTTGGTAAAGATCGCGCCTATCATTCCGAAGATATCCTCGTGGACAGACAGGCAGACAGACGCCCATTACAATACTTCGCAACCGCTCTTCCAGTCATTAGCGAAGTAAAAATACTAGCTGTATGATCATTGTTCTCTCATTCATCATGTGCCACGTGATGTCATTCTCTGGCCGACGTCACATGGCACATGATGTCGGCCAGTGGATGTTTTGAAGCCCCAAAAGCCAAATATAGATGATGTGGACCACGTAGGCTTGGTCTGTGAATGGTCAGTAAAAGTGAGAGACAGTGTCCTCTTTGCATGCACACCTGCCATTAGATCCAGTTTTTTGAAGGCATCTCGACGATAAAAATAGAGCTGTTACATGAAGGGAAACCATAGTGATACTGTTAGTAAACTGTTAGTATGTTATGCTATTATGCAGCACAGGTAATATTTGTAATGTCTTTTTGTAGACAAAAGTGATGGTAATGAAGATACAGCAGTGATCTGTGATGACTTTGAAATTCTTGACGAATGTGATGCAGATGACTGATACGTCAGTGATATGCTAACTAGTAGTGGTCAGCTTCAGTTTCCCTTAAACACTGTAGTCCTACTGCTACAAATGACTATTTTTCAGTGACAGCAAACAAGCACAGGCTCAAGAGAAGGTGGATGGTGCATTGGTTAATGCATGCACAGTTGATGTTTGGTGAAAGTCAACATGCAAAGTTGTGATGTGACAGTTGCTATATTTTAGTCGTTGAGAATTATTGACTTTGTATTCTGCATGTACAGTGTATATAAATGAGAGATAATCATTATCTGATGATCCACACACAGCATTTAACCCCTTTACCGTGTAATAAAATTTTTGAAATCTTTTCGCACATGTGTAATATTTTTCGGTAAAATCGACGAAAATACACGAAACACAAATAGGACGAGTTATCTCGGGTTACACGGCGACGGAATGACGACGGCGTCTAGGACGAGTTAACTCGGGGATCACGCTGTGCGGTGCATTTGAGTTGGACGAGATAACTCGGGGTTCACGGTAAAGGGGTTAAATACTTCATATTCACTCTTAATAAAGGATTAACTTAAATAATGTTGTCATGTTCCGAAAAATGCATGCAGCATACAGTATGTGAATGTGAATGTAATGTGGTTCCCTACTGACTGACTGACTTGAGTTGAGGTTTTATGTCCCACCCAACACAAATTGTGTCATTAACATTCTTCCTAGCCAATCTCTTGGCTTAGTACTACTTCGTCTTAGTACTACAAAACTAAATCTAACACAACAAAAGCAAACATGCATCCGTAACGAAATATTGTTTGATCACCTCTTACGACCTATAGCCTGGAAGCATAATGGGCCTATTCTCAAAGAAGCAAATAAGTAAGAAAGTAAAGAAGGAAGTAACTAAGTAAACTATTTATATAGCGCCGCAATCAACGAATGAATCTGAGCACACTACTGTCCCAGCCCATATGGGGCTAATTTGTCACTAGTAAAGTTCCTTGTTACACAGCACTTTCTGTTGTGACAGTCAAAACTACTAAGTCAGTAAATTACTGCCACTTATACTGATAAAATTTCACTTACTTCCACCCCAGTATACTGTAGACCATGCTATAGATGTTTTTGAAACTTCACTAGATACATATAAAGTTAGGAAGGCAGAAACTTCAAACCTCAATGCATTTAGTTAACATTTTCAAACACTAATGGAAATTTGTTCTGCAAGACCGAAAATACAAATTTGACGAATTACCAAGCAGTAGTGACGGTGGTAAAGCCATGCCAGTCAAGTATACAAAAGTACTTGGAATGATCAAATTACAATTTATCTAGAATTAAAACAGTCGTTAACAATGCACAACATGTAGCTTGTTGATAATCATGGTGAGAAATCATATAATACAATTTTCCGACAAGAACACAAAAAGAATGACTAGAAAATCCGCTGGAGCATTCATGCAATAAGCTGAACAGCTCCACTGTCAGTGCCCAGCAGCAACAATCTGTTTAGAGGTAGCACGGCAATACTGGACAGTGAACCACGAACCATATTCGTCTTCAGTTTTGTACTCGTTAACTCGCCCTGCATATCATTTCCAACATACAGAGGCATCACAAACCTAGTACCAGCATAATTTAAAGCAAGTATCCACCACTCAAACTGCAGTTCAGTCTGGTCCTAGTCTAAAATCTGTATTACAAAGTTTAGTTGACCATCATCAATTAACATAAATTAGCATAAAAAGACATTTCGTGATAAACTGACCAGCGAGTCAAATGATGAATTGACGTTAATTCTGTTTGTCGTACTTGCAGATATAAGGGACTCTTTGTAGACGCTCAAGAAGTGTACTGGTTCCGCCGGACCTATAAACAACAATTAGTATCAGTAATTTAACAAAACCACATTACACACAGGCCTTTGTGCTCGGCTATTGTGCATCTCACAAATGCATGCATGTATTAATTTTGCAGTGTTTTGTGGTATTAATCTGGTTTTGTTTTGACATTTTAAATACCGGCAAACTGAACAACTTAACATTCAGTGTTACATTTCAAGTTGGTTTATGCTTGGTTTATGTTTGTTTTTGCATGCATGAAGTAATGCCTTTCAAAATGAGTACAGCTGTAACTTGCGAGATTAATTAGAGCAGACACTCTGCCAAACGTAATGCAACACATGGAAACAGTCATGAGAAAAATGAAGAAAATGCACATTACACTCAACACTTAATGGGCATTATAAATATACAAAAGCAGTTACCTCTGAGATGTGCCAGCTGCTTGCCTTCATCTTGTTTCCACACAGCGATCGTCTGGTCCAGTGACGAACTCAATAATCTGCGGTTGTCAACAGCCTTCACCTACAATTTTTAACCACTGAACACTTAAGTATTAAAAAAATTAACCATTACAATCTGTAATTTATATAATATATTTCATGTTTAATACAAGGTATTGCCCTAACGGGATGTAGGATGTAACCTGTAACCGTACTGGCCTGCCGTGCAGTGTCAACCGCCCATGTGCCTGGCCGCCGGCATGCCGACCGTCCACGCGCCTGGCGGCGTGCAGGCGTTACAGATGATGACAGACACCACCCAGCAAAACAATACTGGCCCATTAGGTGGGCCAGTAATAATTCAGCAAACCTCTGCTATCTTGAAATTATTTATTAGGCCGCATCGCAGCAATAGATGCGGCCTACTGCTACACACGGAGTAGCGTGATCTGTGTGTCTGCTGGTCATGTTGGTGAGCCCTGCAGAAATGGCTGAACTGATCGAGATGTCGATTGGAGGGTAGACTCAGATGGGCCCAAGGAACCATGTGTTAGATAGGGGTCCTGATTTCCCAGACGGGAAAGCGCAATTTTGGGGGTTGTTCAGCCCATTCAAAAGCATTGCAAATCACTATAGGATGTATGCAGTGAAAAAGCAATAACAGCGTAAGCGCTACTGCTGCAGCTGATTACATTGCTCCCAACTGGTCGTTGTCACAATAACTACCCAGTTGAAAAATATGCCCCCGGCTTGCGATGCAGCTTCTCGTCAGTGGACCTTGAAGTAGCTGTGTCACTTAGGCTACTTTAAGCTGATTGCTTGACTGATAGTCTATTACAAGACAGTATTATATGAATTGCAACATGTTACATCCAGTATGTCGGCTTCATGTGCTTTCCATGATGCAAGTGACAATCCAGTTCGCAGATCCAGCGTCGACAGCACACCCGTTGTATAGCCAAGACCAATAACATGACCATCTGGACTGGTTGTTATGCAGTGTATCGTACCTAGTCAGCCACAGTCGGCAACGACACTTAGTAGAAATTTGACAACAGTACAGTTGCTTAACAAGCAGTAATGCCCTGACGGTGGTGAAATACTGTAAAACCCTTAATGTTCGCATGCCCTTTATTTTGCAAGCTAAACAAAACCGTGAAATTAAAGGTCATGAATATCGATACTATACTTACTTTAATTGGCATTACTCATGTGTTGGAACTGTGTGGTTTGAATTCACCAAAATAAAAGGTGCCAAAATAATTGTGCATGTGAAATCGCCAATTTTTAGGGCAGCCAAATTAAAGGGTTTTACATTATAATGTAAAACCCTTTAATTTGGCTCAATGTATCGATGTGGCCATTGTTGGGGATATATCCCCCGGCAATGGCCACGTCGATCCATTCTGGTGATTACGCGATATCGATGACTACAGCAAATGACAGGCAGCCTGTGACTCCCTATTCACACTTGGTTTCAAGATAATGAGCACAAGTTTTTCGTCTTAAGGGAAGCTTAGGCCTCACTGACCTGTGACTAGACTTCCAGCATCAGGTTTCCTATTGGTGTTCTACAGTAACCAAAGCTCTAAAATGCACGGTTTTTGAGCCAGAGCATGGGACAGACTGATGGAGCTCCTGCACTTTCGTGGCAAGGGCATAATAACAGACAACTTCTGCTGCACATACATCCCAATCTACGCCCAGCTGTCACTTATGTGTGCAAGAAATTAACAGCAATTTATGGTCTACACTTTATTCTACATTAGTCATCATTGCTTTGTTGTGCAGTTTAGTAATGCTAATATAAATGGGTTCCATCTGTCTCATCACCCTCTGGCTTTCTTGTGGTATAGGAGTTCCGTGATTATCAAAAAAAACAGAATTTTTATTTCCATGGTTGCGTTTCTCAGCATTTTTTTCTGATATAGGCAAGTGAGGTTGCACAGCTGCTATACCCTGTGCTCTATTTTCGTCTTAAGTGTTTCTAAAAGGGGTATTTTGTGCAACTTTTATGGTCAGATACTCTTCCTGAAGACAACCAGCCATTGGACCTCATCTTTTCTTTACTCACAGACTCCTGAGGGAAGTATGTAGGCCTACTCTTTATGTCAGCGTTGCAGCATTAGTGTTTTTAGTGACTAACAACAACAAACTAACAATTTCATATTTACATTCCTTCAGAAAAGCAGAACTAGGCCACATAATCGAAATCCAAAGAAAGAGCATGTCATATTACTGGTGTATTTCATACACCCATAAAGCTGTAGCCTGTAAGTTAGTGGCAATGGACGTCATGCCAGTAAATAGAAGCTTCAGCCGAAACATGGCCCCAAATAGTGTACCGGTACTAGCAATATCTGCTGGCTTTAATCGATATACATGATTAAAGAATATTTTGCACAAGTGCGACAACTATTCAACAGATCTATCACCTGCCAAAGATAACATAACAATTTATCGTAAAAATTGTACTCTTGTATATAACAACTGCATTTACCAGCTGATGGTACGGCAGACTGCAGGTCATGAGTAAATTTTCCAGTTCTTACATCAACAAGCCTGCAAACAGACCCATCATTAGGTCTTGAGAGTAATTACATCTTATGCATGCAGTTGACTCGGAAACAGCAGAATTTACTGTCAACTGCACCATTAACAAATTTTGTCAGAATTCAAACACATCAATTCTGTCATCTAATAACACTACATGTAGGTTTCAAGATGTCTAGACAATGCCAGCAACATTTGTAAATAGCTTCATGTGTTAATTTCACCATCATTAAAAGACTGTACTTAAGTGGTTCTCTCATCCAGGTTCATTTATGCTAATAGCTGTACAAGTGATGGTGGCATCAGCAAGCAACTACACATTTGCCAAAACTGCTCCAGTGATACAGATACAGAAAATGTGCAGGCTTATATGTGAGCATATCCAAGAGATGGAATCGGAAAGTGTTCACCATTAAAATGTGCATACTATTGGCTTGGTGGCCTGTGTGGCTTAACGGTAGAGCGTTCGCTCGCGATCCTAAAGGTCGCGGGTTCGTACCTCGGCCGGTAAGCTTCCAGGTAACAGCCTTGGGCAAGCTGCTCACACGCATGTGCCTCTGTCACCAAGCAGTATAATTTGGTACCATTCGATGGGCGGTGACGCTCTTTGGCTGGGAAGGTAACCGCAGGCCTGGCGGAAAGTAATGGCAGCCTACCGCCGGGTGGATGACTTCAAGTCACTTGCGGGCTGACTGCCTGTACACCGGGATCAACTCTGGGCCAAACGCTCAGTAACGAGTATGGGAGAACTTTACTTTTACCTTTTACTATTGGCTGCTAATGTGTGTGTATATGCATGTTTTACAGTACCTGAGAACTGTGTCATTTGCCGTAGCTGTTACGAAGGAACAACTTGGTGCAGGTAATGGGTGAACGATGGTGACATTGGTATTCTGACTAGTACTGCCATTCACTACTTTCTGCATGTTTACCACTCGTGTGTTGCATGGTACAAATGGATCCCATATCTATAGACAACATTATGCCAACAGTAATACAAATATTAACATAGCTGTACTCTGAGAACACAGTACGTTCTTTAATCAGAATAATTACAAAATGACTAACTGAAGTTTGGAATAAAATACCATGTGTGCCAAGAAAGTGTATTGATTTTGAGGAGCTCTGACTCTCAGCTGTCAGAATAAAACAGTACACTGTGAAGCCTGTTCATAGTAGTGTCAGAAAACACTACAATTCACTGACTTAATGCATGCACAAGAAGCAAAAATTGACTGATACAATAGTCACATACGCTTGTCACCAGTCAAAGCCTAGACAATGATGTTGTGTGCAAGAATGACTCATGTCTCAGTGAACTGTCCAATGCAGCCCTGTATTGTCTCCTTAGCACGGAACGTCGGATGGTGGAGTATTCTCCATTCCCCCTGTACTGTGTCGGACAACTGGCAGCATTTGCTGCCTTAGCAACACATGCCTCATGTTGCAAAAGATACAAAATAACAGGTAATATTAATTCAGTTAATCACAAACATACGTGCAACAATCCATCAGTTGATGCAACTAGGCGGACAGATTCCAGAAAGGCAATGCTTTGCAGTGGCTTCTTATGTTGTGTGTACGTCCACTGCGGTCCCACACTGTACAGCATCAATGAGATTGTATTTACTAATTTATATTTTGTATTTAAACATCTGTGCAACAGTGAAAGAACAGGTGGAACAGAGTATATAATAATGATATCACATTTATCGGTAATACCTATACATTTCACGAAAAAATGCAAGAACATAGTATTCGGTTTTTGTTTCCATTATCACAATTAATTTTAAACATCTGCAAGAATGAGTTCATGGTTGTATGCATATACAGATTAACATTTTGCAAGATTTGACATCTGGCATTTTATGAGCCGCTCAAGTTCTTAAAAATATCACCGATTGCATTTCTTTTGCAATAAATGAAGCAACAGTTCAAACATTTTTCAGGCTTAGCAGCAAAATTTTTTGTAACACGATGGCCATGATATTTTTAAACTTTCTCACGTCTACTAATTTAAGAACTAAAACAAGTGTAAAAGTAATTTGCGTGAGGCATTTGTCCGCTATGTGTGCTGGGCTTGCACATTTGCATGTGGCAGGTACATTTCAATTGGCTGGCACGTCTCCCCTCAAAAGTGCCCTATCTATAGCGTGCCCCTTCTAGACGTGGCCTACTGTCTGGCTTAGCCCTGAGTGGTGCTGTATGTTGTGCCAGCCAGCGGCCAGCCAAGTCTATTTAATTCGACTCACGCCGGCGCGGCAGACAGCCTTGATGCTGCTAGATCAAGGTGCCTGCAACGGTCACAGTTTATAGAGGACACCGTCGAAACCGCTTTTTCCTGCCCCTGATTATCTCCCTGTTCATCACGTGCATAGGAATTGTTTGAAATAATTCTTCGGTGGACGCATCTGGGCTGAGGTTCAAACCCTGGCCACTGAGCGCACCATGCTCTACTGCACATGGCGCCCGAGTGCTTAGACCACTGGGCCACATGGGCAGGTGATGTGCCCAACACACATACAGACAAACAGACCGACACTCAGACCACGTTATGTGCAACACCTGTAGCAATATGCGGATGCCGTATATATTTGCACTGTGTGCAGGCGATTTGGCCTAATAAACCAGATGTGGAAAACGTGTGTAAAATGTCTCAGTAATAATAATTATTTCAACAATGCACAAAAATATACAGAAAGTATGCATAAGAAGTTAAGAACTACTTTTTCTTGCTAACAGTTTGAATACTGAGCTCATGTCACAGCATTTCTGATCTATGAAGTTTATGAATGCTAACAGAAGAAAATACACACAATTTTATGAATGCCAATACAAGAACATACACACAATAGACAAAACAGACCTGGCAGAGCCATCGGAGCAATTACGCAGAGACCACAGGCGTACTGTGCGGTCCTTGCTGGCCGTGATGAATGAATTCTCGCTATCCAGCACGTATATAGCTCGGATGGCTGCCTTATGACCTGTAGTTGCAGTTATCAAATGACAAATGTCAGATGCCATGAAAAATGCTGACAATCGTGAGTCTGATATTAATATTCGGGTTATTGCTACAAAAAGACTGCATTTACAGGACGAAATGAATTCTGTTAACCTACGACACAGTTTTTACAAGCAAACTAACCTGTCTAACACTGCAAAAACATAAGCACGCTGAAAAAAATTACAGGACAGTTTAGTTATCAGTTTGACTCCATTAACTTTTTGCTGCCAACATTTTCAGGTACCGTCTGGGTAAAGTGCATCGTGTACTAATACTGGTAATTCAACCACGTCAACTTTTCCCATAAAATATTAATTTTCAACTAGGAATGAACAGAAATAAACTGTAAATATTAATTAATGCTTTACTGAATGCAGACAGCAAATCTGAAACCACTTTCAACAGTGGCAGTGGAATGTCGAAAATACTGGGGGTCAGAAAGCATGAGGATGGGAGGTGTGGGAGGGGATGGCCCCCTCCCGCCGAAGGGGCCTGGAGGTAGCACCCCGGAAATTATTTGGCCAAAATCCTGCATTTTGGTTTGTTTTAGCTAAGAAAATGTTACGACCTGCCACGGATTATTCGGGAGGGAGTGGTCAGATATATAGCCTTGATCCCCACCTCTAACATCGGATCAACTGACCCCCATTACGCCACAGCTCCACCGCCACTGACTTTCAACAGCACACATATAATGCTCAGATTTCGTTTAACTACACTATTACTGGACAGTTACTTCAAGCTCGGATAGGTCTTTGGGGAAGCAGGCTAAAGCTGGAGTAACAAAGCACAAAACCTTCGAGATAATCGGAGTAGGTGCTTCGCACATTAGATGCCCTTCTTATCATCCAACCAACGGTATCAGAGCACTAAATGGAACTCAAAAACTCCAACCCCATGCAGGGAGAATTATCCACTGGCTTCAGCCTTCCTTGGCATATGAACCAGCTCCCGAGGGTTGAAGCCTCACCCTTCATGCCAGTACCGGTAATCATACATTATAGTATATACAGAGTCGGCAAAAAGTTTACATCGTACAAATCAACAGCAAATTATTAACTGTAGGGGACATAAGTCCGCTAGCAAATCAACATACTGGCTGACATACCAACAAAGCGTTGCAGTGCAATCTGTTTCACTTGGAAAGCAGTGTCACGGTCACTTCGACCTACTTCGTGCTCCCAGTAAGCAAGCCAGTTGCCTCGCAAATGCCTCCACGTCTTTGCGTCAGAAATTTCCGACCTGCATTAATTATTAACATTAACAACCACATCTCTTCAGGATGTCAGCGACATGAAGTACTGTATACCACTGCAGTAGTTTTGGCATTCGAAGCTAATGGCACTAGATGGAAGTCTGACTGTTGATGTGCTGTTAACAAGTTTCTTGCTTATTCAACACTCAGTAGAACAAATATATAGTTTATTTCGCAAATGGAAGCAGCAATTAATGCAATATTCTCGACGGTTTTATATTCACATTAAACAAAATTAAGTAAATAAGTATCAGCAACCAGTCAGTTAATGGACGAATAACAGAAGATGTCCAGTGATTGATGGCAGCAGGATATGCAAAACTTTTACACCAATTAGTCCTCAGGATTAAGGCAGCAACTGATGACTACATGCATAATGGGAGAATGGTGTGACACTGGATGAATGCGAATGAGTCCAAGACAATCTTTAGACGAACATTGTTTGTTGGTTTGTTGGGAGATTAACATCCCCATTCAGCACAAATATAGGCTATATAGGGGATAAGGTATGGGATGGAGATTTAGTTCCGCCAGGTTAAGGATGGCCAACAATACAGTAACCTCCCGACCTCGTTGCCTTTTTGTTCAGCAACAATCCAAATGGGAAATGAATGAATGAAAATGAAAATGCGAGGATTTTAAGTGCGTTTGAAAACCGACTGAGAGCCGGCTTTGTCTAACACACTATGTAAACAAATCAAGCCGTTGAGCGAAGTAAAGCCGGAAATGGTCAGGTAGTCCGTGGA
>Ga0209780_1001857_pt1 | contig 14464 bp, 13 predicted proteins | sample WorMetexBAHAMAS2_FD_187384 | JGI IMG/M metagenome (GOLD analysis project Ga0209780, IMG submission 187384) | Marine gutless worms symbiont microbial communities from Max Planck institute for Marine Microbiology, Germany - Inanidrilus exumae... | ecosystem: Host-associated > Annelida > Digestive... | reverse complement strand
TCCCCCACCAACAATTTTTGGCACCAGAAAAGTAGAGTCCCTGGGCTATCGTATGGTGAAAAAAATTGCCGAAAATTTCAACCGGCTGAGTAGGGCTCACCAACGTCACAGACAGATAGACAGACGACAGACAGACAGACGGAATGGCGATAGCATATAGCGAACCTGAACATATTCACGTTCGCTAAAAACTATTAAATACGCAGAAAGCGGTAATTTACTAAATAAACCTAAATGTATCACATGAAAACGGCGTCATAAACAATATAACAGAAAAGAAATTTATTCGTGCTTAATGTCAAAAAATAGTAAGTTACCGTATTGAAAGAGTACAGAAACACTGTAGCACTGCCGCCACCTGTTGGATAAGCCAAAATACACTGTTAGCTAGCGCCACGGAAGTCTTTTGACATTCTGGCGCTTTACAAATCGGATTATTATTATTATTATTATTCATGACTCAGTCAGACTCAATTCCCGACGTGAAGTGAGTCAACTTGCACGTGGGGTTCTTGACGTGCAGTGATTCCAGTGACTCAAATCTCAAATTCGACATTGGGTAATACTGAATAAGCCAGAATATAGCACGAAAACCCCTAACTTAAATCCAAACAATATGTTTACCCCAAACGCTGACCCTAAGCTACTAACCGTAATTCTAGGGTGGTGAACTACTTCTGTAGACCCAGTGTCACGTTATATCCTCGCTAGAACTTATTACTCATTTTCCGGCGTGAAGTAATGTCGGGTTCTAGATTTCTAGACACATCCTAAACAAAAAAGACATTGCCGCGCATGCGCACAACCGAATTCACACGTCAGTGGGCGGAGTTGTAAGATTGTTTAGGAAAAAATTGGAATTTTCTAGTGTTGTTCGTGATAGATGACATTTTGTCAGTGCATTTGTAAGATGACAGACTGTTGAAACTTGTTAGTACTAGGCTATGTCGAAGTGGATTGGTGCCATAGCAGGCAATGTTGAAAGCCTGTTGGACAAAGTTGATCAGGCTGCGGGCCAAGCACTTCACAAAGAATCGTCTGAAGAGACTGTTAAAGGAAAGGGACCGCCGCGCTCGTTATCACAGTGGCAGCCGCCACCAGCTGTTCTGACTGTTTCAAGCACAACATATTCTCCATTCTTAAGTGCCAAGAACGGTTTGCCTGCTCCCGAGAAGACTGACAGCGTATCTCGAAGTGATGTTCGTCTGTCTTCCAGTATTCCAATCAAATTGGACGAAACAGTGGTATGTTAGTGCGTTTTTCGTTGTCGTTATTATGTTTACTTCAGAGTGACTGTATGTCTTCGCTCGTTATGACTCATTTCTTGGCGTATATTGATGGGAGTTACACTTCGGGTTCCCGACACTTAGTCACATCCTTAACAATACGACATTGCTGTGCATGCACACAGCCAAACTCACAAATCAGTGGGAAGAGTTGTAAGATTGTGACCACTTGCTAACTCCCCCCCCCCCATGACCATATATGTTTGTCTGTTAACAGGCCTGCCTAAACACTGCACATCACCGCAAATAACTGCACATCACACCGTACATCATCACCTAAACACAGCAAATCACCGCAAATCAGGCTCACGCCACAATGATGGAGGGTATAAGGAATCCACGTGCCAAATTTGGTCTACATCCGATCAAAACTGGCCATGCATAAGGAACAAAGAAACAGATTTGGTTTTTATATATTTAAGATAAGATCAGGTTGTAAGTGTGAACTTTGAAATGTGAATATTTTGTTCATAAAGTTAATGAAATGTCGATGCAAATGTCTTTATTTTACAAAATTTCTGTTTCAGTGCACTACTGATGCGGAATCATCTCTAGTGGTAAGCACTGTGAACGCAGTGAGCAGCAGTAAAGATTCTGCAGATCAAGAGCTGTTCGACTTTCTCAACGAATCATCGCCTGCTGTAAATGGGTCGCAGAAGTCTAATGATCGACCTTCTAGTTCAGCATCAAGTCGAAGTCAAAAGACACCAGAATTGCCGGTGTCTGTAGCTGATGTCAGCGTGGATGGTGATCACATAGGTGCTGATGCGTTATTTGTTAGCTAACTTTTCACTGTCTTTGTTCATTGTTAGTTATTAGGTGAATGTAAGGAGTTGCTTTTTTGTCATTTTGCTCAGGGTTATACTTTGTATGGTGTGGTAGTGGTGTCTGTCTGTCTGTCTGTGTGTCGTTTACACTGTTGATGTACAGTGCGAAAAATGGCTGCACTGATCTAGATGCTGTTTGGTGGCTGACTCGTGTGGGTCTAAGGAACCATGCATTTGATGAGAGTCAAGAACAAATGAATTTATTCACAGCCGCAAGGGTGACAAGTTGGCAGTTTGGCCTTTTGCCATATTACTTTCAACACTTGTTGTTGTTATTACTCTTCATTGTCACTGCTAGGAAGTGTAGTTGATGTTAACTGTTAATATATGATTTATTTTTAAATGACATGCAAGTGAAATGTTTTGCAGGTCAGCAGGATGTGGTGGACGGTAGCAATGGTCAGTCAAGTGGTTATCACAGCAGTGCAGAAGACGGCAGCACCCTGCAGCAGCGACTGTCAGCAGTGGAGGTTGAAAACCAGCTGCTGAGGAACGAGGTGGCATCACTGAACCAGGAAATGCAGTCTGTGATACGACGCATGCAGGCATCTAACGAAGGTGTCAGAATTGACTCGTCGGTCTAAATATGCATTCATTTCGCTGCTGACTTGACCTTATTTAAGTTATGGCCTCTGTTGCCTTAATAAATCGATGTTTTGTTAGGTTTTTGTTTGCATTTTTACCATGCAATACTATGCTAGCATGGTATACGCTACGGCTCTGTGTCCGTCTGTCTGTCTTTCGCACATCATGAGTTCTGCTAAACATACTATTATGCTAAGAACACTGCGGAATACGTGAGAGACTAGTTTCTCAATGCCAAAAACTATTATAAAATTCCTATAAAGCCACCCCAACAGGCACGCAGTCTATCTGCAGCAGCTTATAACTTCTTTTCTGTAATGTCTTAGTCATCCAGCTTGTAGTTATCGATAAAAGGTATATATGTCATGTTAGGCATTAATCTGGATTGTACACTAATACATCGTTAATGCTGAATAGTCAGGTTTTTACGTGCAGCTAAAGAATGGATGTAGAAAGATGTGTTACTTTTAATTTTTACTTCTTATCTACTTGACAATGTCGGCAGAGGCATTATGTTTTTGGGCTGTCCCTTTTGTCTCTCCATCCGTCTGTTCGTTTATTTGTTCATTCATTCTGGGCAGATATACCACGATGTCTTATGACACGAGTGTCTCAAACTATTTTGATAAAACTCACAGGGAATATTCAGGGGCTGATTAGATTCTGGAGGTCAAAGGTCGAGGTCACAGCAGGCCATCGAGGTGGCAAAGGCATCCGAGTCGATGATTGGGTATTGAAGTCTATCTTCTAGATAATATCATCTGTAAAGTGACACAATGCCTGTGGCACTTGCTGTTCGGGCTTCTGACTTGAAATGTGGTATAGGGATTTACCAATCCACATATACACTGAGTGAATTTTTGCACTTGCATATTTTGTGTTTGCAGAAGTGAACAGTTTGCAGCGGAAGCTGGAAGCACAGGGTCATCAGCTGTCAACCAGCGAGCAGATCTGTCGAGACTTACGGTCAAACGAGTCGGATCTGCAAGAAACTCTGACGGTGAAAGAAACGCAGCTGGATGTGCTGAGGATGAGATTGAACGAAGCGGATCGACTACTGGAACTGGAAAAACAAAGGATTGCCGACCTGCAGTCGGAGAAAGACAGGTCAGTGATGTTTACTTGTGAATGGCTTATCTTTTCAGCTGTTATTAACCTGTGATATATAGTTAACACATATACATAGCGTGGATGGCGATGTGTATTGTATAGAAGTGGCAGAGATCATTGTCAGTCAGTCAGCAACAAATTGTAGTCCTCTGATCAGGACATTCAGGTCAAGTAGCACCAAGCACACTTGAGTTATGTATTGCTTAAATCTTCATTTAAGTGCCGATTAACATAAAATGCATTGCACAATTGCCTCTTAAATGCTGATCTCCACTTAATTTAAGCTGCAATTTTTGCCCACTTATAAGTTAAGTAACAATTTTCATTTTAGCCATCAAAAAGCAGATCAGCATGTATATAAACTTTAATAAAGCAGTAAACCTCTATATTGTATATTGTATATACTTACTGGAGCACAGTGATGTACATGTCATTTCATACCTTGCATGCAACAGTTAAGCATATCAGAATCAGTCAAACAACTGTGTTTTTTAACCACCACTACACTTTCTTTATCTGGCCTGGTTTTCTGCAGCATGCCAGGTTAGGCGTGATTCTCACAAAAGAACCTTTGTCATTTATTGAGAAGGTTTTCGCAGGTGAGATACCGTTCCTGTAAGCCAGTCAGCAGCACGGAATGGAGTCAGTTAACAGTCTTGTGGCGTTTTGGTGTTTGGTGTAGCAGTAATGGTGTTGAGCATATCAACGAAGCAGTGTGATTTAAGTTGTGCATATTTTTTTCAGTTTCAGTCATGTTATCAGTCTAAATTTTCTGTTTTAGTTTTTTATAGATTTTTCTGTTATGGTTATCGTTAACGTAATTAAATTCTATCTTGTAACGGGATGAATCCATTTCCATTGCCGTTAACTTAAATCACACTGTAGCTACGGTCTGCGTAATAGCTAGTATAATGCAAACGAACTGCATTACACGAGCAGTTCGGCTCAAAGCTGAAAATTTTAAGACCTATGCCTACATATGTACTGTATATGTGTAGCGACGGTTGTACAATGAAAACTGAAATAATATTTATTCAGTTTCAGTTGTCAATTTTCCTGTTTCCGTTTTGTTCTCGTTTTTTTCATTTTTTTTTGTTACTGTTAACGTAATTAAATTCTATCTTTTAATGGAAGGAATCCGTTTTCGTTATGGTTAACTTAAATAACACTGCAATGAAGTTACTCTGCATTGAGCCCGGTTAGTACTAGTATTGGTGACCATCTTCAGGCAGGTATACCCCCTCACTGTGTAGCCAGCAACCCCAGGCCAACTTAGCCCCCTACCCTCAGTTGGATGGGAAATGAGTACGAAATTTTAACTTTATAACTTAGGATAAACTGGGGGAAAACTTATGCTAAACCTAGGATTTTTCCTAAGATTTTTTTTTGTAAATCAAGCCCCACATTACTTACGTTGTTGAGTGGATTGACTGTATGTGTTAGGATTCTGCATGATCACTCGTCAGTGGCGGGCTTTCACTCTCAGGCTCTTGACACTCTGCAGGAGAAGCTGAGTGATGCGGAAGCTTCATTGCGGCTTGAGGTTGAACAGCACCGCAAGACACAGGTGGACGTGCTAACTTATCTCCCTGCAGTATTTTCTCTCAAATTAGCCAGTAACTTACTGTATTCACTTGAAAGCTGTTTAATGGTATCATTTGGGACTCATCTGTTGAGACCATGTGCTTTTACTGATTTTGACCATTCTTTTAAAATAAGTAAAACAAGATGCAGCCAGAGATGGCAGACGTGTCCTTTGTTGCCCCCACCTGGTGAACTTGATGAAACTTACACGTCATTTAAATGATTTGAAAGCGTGACGTCATCCACAAAACCAGAAATGCATTGCATTGCTGTCAGAGGAAGATAGAGCCATGGCCACAGGTAACATGTACAGAACATTTGGTGAAATTTGGACGTGTTATTTTTAGATGTTCTTGCAAACTGACAATTAGGCAGACAGACAGCCAGACACACAGACATGCTAATCGCAATACTATGCACCCCTACTGAAGTGGGGGGGAACAATATAACGATCTATAGTTGGGTGAGAACTGTAGCTTGTAATGCTGTATTTTTAGGATGAAGCAACAGAAAATCAGAGCAAATTTGATTCTGAGAAGCAGAAAATGACACAAGAGGTCGCTCAAATGCATCGCAGCCTGGAAAAAGAAAAAGGTTTCTAAATTATCTTCTGCTTATTGCTATAGTTACATCATTGTTGACTATGAATTATGTTGTTATTTCTGACTGATACAGGGATACGGTTGATGAATTCCAGTGTTGTTGTTGTATGTTACAGCATATAACATGGATCTCTCTTCCCAGCTGAAGGCTGCACGCCAGCATGCCGAGGTATCACGGCAGGAGTTGACCGAATACAAGGAGAAAGCAGCACGCATCCTGCAGGTAGAGTGCAGTGCAGAACAACTTCATTTCTTTAGTGTAAAGAATTATGAAAATATAATAAGGTGTTGATGTAGATTCGTCTAAACTATTACTGTATCAGTAGCCTGAGCCTACAATGGCTAGTGGCCCCACTGATACGTTAGGTGAGAATGTGTTCTAAACGGATGAAAGATGACAATGTTGTTCTTGTTATGGTACTGAGATATGAAGGTGTTTTCATGTTTTATTAGAAATGAAGTTGAAGTACTTTGCTATAGTTGTGTTCATTATCTACGCCGATGGCAATTGCGGGGGTAGGGTTTCTAACCGCCTCTGTCTGTCTGTTTTTGCACGATGTCTCAAATGCTGATGTTACTAGGATCGCTAAACTTGACATACAAATGTTCCATGATGAGCCCTGGAAACTCATTTATTTGGGGGTCAAAAGGTCAATGGCATGAGTCACAAAAACAGTGCTGGCATGGGTCTTTGCACTCTTGTGAATGCTGGTTCCTTCAAGTTACTTTTGTGAATACTTTTACTTGCAATTCGTACTTTTATTTACTGATATGTGCTATGTTGACGTGCAATAAAAGCGCGATATTTATGTGGTACATTGAGTGTATTGCTGCTTTGATCTTGTGCTGTTGTGAGCAGAGTAAGGAGAAGCTGATTGCAAGTCTTAAGGAAAGTCCGTCTTCCGGTGGAAAAGCCGTGAATGATTCAGCAGCACTTGTGTCTGAACTAGACAGTGTTCGACAAGAGCGAGATATTTTGCAAGATGAACTGCGGTCGTCTCAGCACACAGTTGAAAGTGTCCGCTCTGAGCTTGCTGTAAGTGATGCTGCCATGTGTAGAATAGGTTGTCCGTTGCCTTTTTTGTATGTCATACTGAGCTTTTTCCTTCTCCCCTCCAATAGACATGTTGGTACCAGAACCAGCATCTGAGCTCTGATGCTGGCCTGGAGGATAAGAGGGAAGATAATCAGAACTGCTCTGTGCTATGTTGTGTATGACAGTTGTGAACAATGATATGCACACACGTGAGCAGTGCTTACATTTTTGCATGTTAGTTAGGTTTAGATTTTTTGTGTGTGTGTTTATTTAGGGTTTTATCTTTTCTTTTGTGTTAGCTTAGGTCATCTTGTTCTTGTATTGCTGGCTTTTGTTGTTTTAGATTTAGTTTTTTCAGTACTTAGCCAAGAAATTGGCTGTTAAGAACGTCTCCGAAATGATGTATTTTGTGTCGAGTATGACGTAAAAACCTTAGCTCAATCAATTAGTATTGATCCTTTTAAGAGCTGTAATGATTATAGTACCGTTATTAGATGGTTGGTACTGGGACGGAAAGCTGGCATAAAGGGAGCAGTGCCTCTTTCCTCAGGAGTCTGGTGATCGCTTGAAGAAAGGATGAGACCAGGCACTGGCTTGGTCAGTGGGTTGGACTTGTGTTAGTGCACTGACAGTGTTGGCTGGGTCACAGGAACAGCATCCGGACCATAAAAATCTATGCCGCTTATCAAAAAGTTTCTGTTCCAGAACATGTTGAAGAAGAAAATGAGGGGAAACTAGTGCTGTGTTCCATTCAACTGGTGAACTCATGCTTACAAGATGGTAGTCACGACTTGCAAATGAAACGTACATTTTTCCGAGATTGTCAAATTCGTCATTGTAATGTCATCAACTATAGAATGTAGACCGAAAGCACAGTATTACACAATAAAGATTTACAACTGACATTTCTATTAATAAGTTCGATAATGGCAATCTGATAAGGTTAAACAACCAAAATATTGTTGAATTCTATTAACATACTGAAAACAAAGATCAATTTATGGCTAGATACTCTGCTCGCCTTGATTATCATCAACCGCCGCCATCTTTAATCACAAAGTGGAGAACTCAAGTAGCACTAACCCAACTCGAGTTCACCGCTCGTGGTCATTGGAATGCTATTTCACTGCACTTGAACATATAATCACGAGTTCATGATTGGAATACAGCATAGTAACCCGGGTTTACCCAGAAAATGGCTGTGAAATGGAGATACGTATTAGGTGATGGAAGTAGCCGTTCTGGTTCTGGATATTATGCATAAAAAGTACCGGTCTTCGCCTGGAGATCAGCTGGAACAAGACCAAAACCCATGGGACTTGATGGTAAAATGTTCAGGCTGGTTTAAGTGATGTTGACGTTGTCGACTCCTTTATATATCTAGGCTGCTGAAGCTCTACTTGTAGAAGTGAACAAGAAATCTGACGACAGATTGACATGGCTAGGAATTGCATGACTGTCTTAGGCAGGCATGTCTTGTGATCATCTATAGCAGTTCAGACTAAGATCGATCTTTATAGAGCATATGTCATTTCTGTGTTGATTGAATCTGTGGGTTGAGACTTGGTCAGTGACAAAAATCTACACGGAAAACGTTATTTTTGTGACTATTTGAGAATTCCTTACGCTAGGCACATAGTCAGTGCGGAGGTCAGTTGTGAGCCCCTGTATAGGACTTTGTGAGATAAAGGCAGCTGTAGTCCTTTGTTGACCTATCTCGGGCCTCGTCCAGGAACATCATCCGAGAATGGTCACGGCATCACTACAGAGACCTCCGCATGAATGGAGGTGGCATCACAGTCGGCAAGCGACCTGCTGGCTACGTGCTTTGGAAAATGACCTCAAGCCAATGAATTTCGGATTTAGCTCTGCCTGATGCAAAGTATCCAACCGAGCACATTAGGTTGAAGTTGTAAGCACGGCTGTGCTCATTGGAGTATGACAGTAAATGAATGGATGAGGTGGTTGATGACACACTTCAGTGTGTGTTGATTTAATTGCTTAAAAAACAATACTGTTGATTTGCCAATGGAGACACATCTCAAACCGTCATGAATACGAGACTGTGGTTTTGTTATGCTGAAGCAGAATGTGGTAACAGATGAAGTTGTTCAGTAGTCGAGTGCACATTTTAATAATATTATAACTTATAATTGCCTTTTATATATCCATGCCCCATAAACACAGGCTTTTGATAACTGGAGTTAGGTTTAATTGAGGATGCATCTGTGTTTAAATTATGACATTTGTGACACCGTAAAGGTTAAATCAGTGAATTTGAATATGTCAGACACTGGATAACTGTGAGTAGCTCTGTATGGGCTCTGCGGCTGTAATGCTTCCTGATTATTTATTTGTTTGTTGATTCCAGCACTGTATAAATCGTTTGTTTGCTTATTTAACTTCTTCACTAACTTACTTTCTACCTTACTTATTTACTTCCTTACTTATCTACTGCTTTCAGAATGGGCCTGTTTTGTTTCCAGGCCAGAGGTTGTAAGAGGCGACCAAACCTGGCTTCATTTTTTTGTGTTCTTTTGTGTGTTTTAGTATATTTTGTTTGCATGTTTGTTGTGTTTGATTTCACTTTTTCAGTACTAAGCTAGCCAAGAGATTGGTTGGGAAGAATGTTTCTGAAATGACCTATTTTGTGTCGGGTGAGACGTAAAATCACTGAATGTAAGTAGTGGAGTCTGTGCATTAATGGCGTTGTGTTGCATAGGAGGTTGAGAGCCAGCTGCAGCAGGAATATGAATCATCTCGTGAACAGATTGGCTCGCTAGAGGACCAGATGCAGGCAGAGAAACGACGTCGAGACGATGCCGAAATTGAAGTCAGCAAACAGAAGCAGGTTACGTCCACTGTTAACACTGCAACATTACAACACCGCAGTATTTACGAATGTGTCATTAACAGATGTTTCATTGACAGGTCTTATTAGTATGTGTCACATGATCATGCACAATCATTCATGTGATAGACTGACCATTAACTCTGCAATACTGCTTTCAGTTTTTGCTAATTTAACGTGGTTTTTTAGGACGACTCTTCAGCAGAGTCCACTTAATAAAGCCGGTCTCAAATGTCCGTACATGCGTACGTACGTAAGTACTTCGTCCATCCGTCCACAAAAAGTGTCTTTTATTTTAGTGAAATTTGGCATTAGGTATAGGTCGATGAGTGATGCACGACGGTATGTAGTATGACGTGATCCACGGTTAGGGTCACGAGACCTTCAAAGTTGGAAATCCAGCCATTTTCAAAAGCTATCTCCTCTGCCATTTGCAAAGGGAGCTGGCAACCGACCACGGATTCTTAAACTAGGGCACAATATCTAAATTTAGTCGGGCCGGACTTTTTATATTTGTCCTAGTTTTTGTGTCACGTGACTTTGAAGTTGGCAGAAACGTCAGTTGTGAAGAGTCGACCGTCAGTCCCGTACGGGGCTAATTTATTTTAAGTTACTGCAGGTTTGGTTGGATCGTTCATAAGAGAGCGTTTGAAATGACTGGAGCAGTAGACTGTGGTATACGAGTCTTGTCAGCATGATTAACCACGCCAACGGCAGTGGCAGGGGTAGGGTTTTTACCTTTCGTTTGTCTGTCTGTCTGCATGATATCTCAAAAACCGATGTAGCTATGATCACCAAACTTGACACAGAAATGGTTCAAGATGAGTCCTGGAAACCCGTATTATTTTGGTGTTATAAGGTCAAGGTCGCGAGTCACAAAAACATTGCAGGCGTGGTGTTTGCATTCTTGTGAGTGCTGGCTTTTAGTTTTAATATCTGGCATGTTTTTGTACAGTTTTTTTTGTTGACAGTTGCTGTGTTGAAATCACAGGAACTGCGTTATGTGCACGAGGAACTGATAAAGCAGAAGACAGCATTTCAGTCACGCCTTCAGGATCGAGATGGTGAAATCAGTCGACTCAGAAACCAAGTATTATTTGCTTGTTGTGCATTGTATTACGTTGAGTCGTGGCCACAAGTTCTGTAATCAGTGATTAATCTGGTCAGTTCTACGCCTCGTTCTGAGAAGAACCGTCAGTGGTCTTGCAGACTTGTGACAGACATCTATTGATAATTGTTTCGCAGGCCAAGCTGTATGTCCAGCGATATCAGTAGAGATGAGTCCGGTGGACTGAGTGAACCAGTACTGCAGCCAGGTCATATCAAATGCTTCCATTACCGCCGATGCTGTCGACTCCCTGATATGATACTTTGAGCATAATAAGCTATCGTAGCTCTACCTTAAAGGCGCGATATGACCTGAATTGTGTTGAAAGTGCCGTTAAACTCCAACCAACTGAGCTATCAACTGCAGAAGATATGCAGTCCTTATACAGTCCTGTGGCCTAAAACATTGGTGTATTGTTCCTTTAATAGACTACACTTTCGGACTTTTTCACACTTTCCGTGGTCGGAGTCGGGCGGGGGCAGTCCGAACGGGGCCGAAACCAAGCGATTGAAGTTGGCCGAAAAACGTAGAAAATTTGGGTCAACTTTGGGGCGCCCCTGGCGATTTCGGGCAATAGATCGAAAAATAAACCTTCCTATACGGAATTCGCGTTTTTTGGTCACTATTTGGCACAAGAACCAGATCAATACCTATTAGGGGTTTTCCGTCAGCCGTCCCCCCGTTTTGGTCCTCTAAGTCGATTTTGTAAATTTGAGAATTTTCAAAAAATTCTCCCTCCCCAACCCATATGGTAGTGTCAGTGTCAGCATCACTTTATGCAATGTTAAAGGACTCGGAGTCTGAGTCTGTAGCCACAGCTGCCACAGCGTCAAACTCGTCCACTGCGACTTTCACTTTCTTTGTCTTTGGCCCATAGGGCCTGCTGTTTGGTCGCCTGCATTTCCTCCAGAAATATCGGTCCAAGCATGACGCCAGCAGTCTCTGAAATTCATTGGAGACACACTCTGGTCCGGCACATTTTATTCACAGGCTCGCAGCAACTCAACTCAACTTTATTAAAACATACTTGCAGCTGGACAGCTGAATTGCTAAATATACAAGCTATAGGCCTAACAGGCAGCAAGTGCTCGAGTGACTTAGCTGCGAGGTTACGTGGTGCCATCTGTTCTGTGCTGACAATTCCTGACATGCGGCACGGCACGCTGATAATATTACGCTGCCACTTCCGTGTACACGGCGTAAAATGATTCGCACCGGAATGCGCGCAAATATCAAACTGGTTCGCAAGCACTCCAAAATGTCGCATTTTGCGATGCGAATCACCTTATTTTTATCACTGGACTGTATCATCATCATATCATATCACAACATTTGCTATGGCACTAATCATCCAGAGCTCAGCAGCACCTTATATAAGTAATACAATAGTAGTTATAAAATAGTTAATATAGACTGTAGGTTAAATCCATTAAAATTGCTAAAAACACGGTTGAAAGTCACAATGTTGGCAAAAGTTGACTTGGTTGACAATGGGTAGTTTAGATAGAAAAAAGATGAGTTTTTAAATGGTTATGGAAGATAGTAGCTGGCCTTCCTGCTGGAGAGTTACAGGGACAGGGGGTTGCAGATGCAGTTTTTAGTTCACATTGTCTGTAGTTGATGTTATTTTGATTGAGTTTGATGTGTCGTGTGAGTTGACGACCAAGGCAGTGAATGCATCAAGTCAGGAAGAGTTGGAGAACAGACTGCATGCTCTCACTGAGACCCTGATTCAGAAGCAGACAATGATTGAAGCTCTGAGCACCGAGAAGAGTTCACTTGGCCTTCAGCTCGAGCGAGTTGAGGTTACTTACTTGATTCAAATCAAATCAGGTTTATTTCAGGCAACATATGGCCCATAAAAACTACAAAGAAGACCACAAAAAACTACAAAAAGACAGACAGACAGACATAAGAACATACAACATAAAACACACTAAAAAAGAGATTACCAAATATGAAATACATGCTTGACAAGCTTATTATTATTATGAGTGTCAACACTACTATCAAGTCTGACCTGTGCATTATGTAGCACAGTCTTAAAAGTTGGTAAACCGAGATCACAGAACATTTGAGTCACACTGTATTGACGTTCAAAACCAAAGAAACTTTATTATGATTATTGAGCCTGCCTTCAATATGTTAACTATGTTGGCCAAGCATTGATAGAGCAGCCTGCCTGCCTGTGAAGTATAATTACCATCAATCCACAAGATATTTTTGGAGCCTGGACTCAGGACTGCGGGCTAAACCACGCTGTGCTGGATAAGTTCAGGTCACTCAACTAATGGCCACTTAACTTTAAGTAAGTAGCAAATAAGTCTGCACTTAAGTTAGAATTATTACACCGGCAAAAACTAAGTGTGACTTATGAAAGTTGACATTGCTGAGATTAATGACATTAATCTCCAGTTGTCACGTCAGTTTCTGTTGGCTGCATCATGGTGTATGAATGTTTATAGACCTCTGTGATTGGTTGATGTGAGTCATGTCGAGGTGTGTTTGCTGTTCAGCCACGGCCAATAACCAGTAGCACAGGTCAGCTGGATGACGGGCCTCCTTCAGCATGAACGAACATCTTGCCCATCGACATGTTTGTAAACACGTGGCATTTCTGGTCAGTTTCAGTCAGCATTGTTTGCACTCAGTGCAGAAAATGTGGACTGTTGCTGCTGATGTCACACGTAGCATGGTCTTGGGTCTTATGGCGATAAAAATATCGATGCTTATTACTTATTACTTTGATTTACAGTGACTGTTGTGGCTGTAAGATTACAGCTGTGATGCTGCCTGTAGTTGTTCAGCGTATGGGTTAGTTAAATGACAGATGAAATGCCATGTGTGGCTTGTAGAAGCAATACCGTGAGGCAGAAGCATCAGCTTTGCGTGCGTCGTCGACAGTTGTCAACATTGCCGACACCGATGAAGGTGGTTTACTTACTGTAAAATTCACTGTAAATAACTTGTGCTTGTCACTATATCAGAGGCTTATCTCCCACCGAGTGTGTACATCCAGTGCCAGGGTCATATTGATTTTTCTGCACTGTGAAAAATACGTATCTTTTACCAGGTCGGAGATCGTAGGAGGTGACCAAATCTGGGTTTAGTTTGTTTTGTTAATTTTGTGTTATCTGTATCGCTTAGTTAAGTTTTATTACGGTGTTTTGTTGTATATGGTTTAGTTTAGTCTTGCAGTGTGATAGTTGTCTTTCCCTGTTTTAGGCGCTAGCATAATAATTTAACACGTTCGCCGCTGCCGCCTTGTTTACCAACATGCAGCAGCAAGTACAACATGCATAGGCCTGTTCTGTGTACAAAGTCCACACGTATACTCACAGTTCGCGAAGCTGCTACATTTCTTCCTGTGTGTGGTATATTTTGAAGCATGGAACCACACACAGTGCTGGCTTGGCCATGCAAGTTTCACAGTGGTAACGTGTTTCCTTCCGTCGTCCTTGTTTGTAGCACACAA
>Ga0209780_1001855_pt1 | contig 14467 bp, 10 predicted proteins | sample WorMetexBAHAMAS2_FD_187384 | JGI IMG/M metagenome (GOLD analysis project Ga0209780, IMG submission 187384) | Marine gutless worms symbiont microbial communities from Max Planck institute for Marine Microbiology, Germany - Inanidrilus exumae... | ecosystem: Host-associated > Annelida > Digestive... | reverse complement strand
TGTTGGTAGAATTGAGTAGAAATGTTTGTGAACTGAAATTTCTATGAAACTAAGTAAAAACTGTTACTAACTGAAAATGAAATTGAAGTAAAATTATCATGCTGCTGAGAACAGAAATTATAAGTAGAATTATTCAAGAACTGAAAATGAAGCATAAGTAAAATTATTATATAACTGAGAACTAAAAGCGAAATAAAACTGAAATTAATCTGTCCTGAACTGAATAATAACTAAAACAAAAAAAATTTTTCCAAAGCAAAATATCACTGATAACTGAACATAAATTTGGAAATTGCAATCATGTAAGATGCTACACACAACATAAGCACACAAATGACCACTTTACAGCCATTTTTCAAACTTGTCCCAAGTGTGTCCAATGAAATTTCTGAAGACTGCAGGAGCGGAAAAGACACCAACATCTCCATTTCAATGGTGGTTTTCCACGTCAACCTGGAGTAGCCAGAACAATCTTGGTTTTCTCTCAGCTTGTTCCAGAAGAAACCCTTTGTGGATAGGTGACACAGAACAGTGTAAAAGCATGGAATGGAAAATACTATGACGACAATACGCCACATCTCGAATAAAAAAATTCCAGTCATCTGCACCAACGTTGTAGTCCACAACGATGCATGAGGACTGAGGAAGGAATATGACAGACGAGACATCATGGGAAGATGTGGTAGGACGGCGTTAAAGGGAATACGATAAGTTTTACTCTGTCCTCAGAGGATACAAAGGCTTGGAATAAGTGAAGGAAGAGGTCAATTGAACAAGTGAAGGGGTAAATTGGTTAATGCAGATTTACTTGAGTGTGTGATCTGCACCCACAATCTCAGAATGAGGTCAAATACTACTGCAGAAATCATCTGTAGTAGCTACGCTGTGATGTGTCTTGGCTTCTTGAAATAAACATGTTGCAGAAGTCAAGAGCAAAAAAATGTTTCCTGCAGTTCCACAAATGTAACTGGAGACACACAGGAGGCACCAGTCACACAGGTTTGTAAATTACTGTTGGGCTGTTGGATGTGGTCACACATCTGGGATTGATGATTCCAGACACATAAACTAACAAACAGGTAAAACAGGTACCAGAAAAAGTTTTGTGGTGGGACATTACACACCTTGAGATGATGCTGCTGCAGATTTCTTCACAATAAGTGAAGTCGTAGCTGTCCTGCTTGGAGGCAAGTCCATGTTGAAGCAATCAGGGATTGGAATCACACAGAAGCCATCATCTTCATCATCATCATCCGCCGAGTCCTTGGTGTTATCACCTACAAATCAACAACACCACGACAATATACAGACCACAAACAAGTTTCACAGTTACACACAATACAATGAGCCTTACACAAATGATGGAAAATTGCTTGAATATCTTCAGAGGCTTTGCACTGACTGGGGATCAAGATCAACGGGGTACAGAATCCCCATTTTGGAGACCACCCCAAAAACTTAATCAACTGTTCCTTGTACCAATGAAAATCCCTAACCACATTTCATGAAATCTGTCAAAGGAAAGTCTCTGCAGATGAAAGGCCTACTGTATAGATGATAATCTAACTTCTAATGCTATGAGTTGATCACAGCAATAAATGATCACTATTCGCTGCCTCTGAATCTTGGTCCAGTGCCCAATGCCATTTGTGGGTGTAGGTGGTTTCGTGAAGACTGGTATCATTCTTGTGAAGAAATCTGCAGCAGCATTCTCTCAAGGTGTGTAATAGCCCACGACAAAACTTGTTCTTGTACCTGGGAATGGCACAGAGGGCATCCTCATACAGTAGCCTAACATCTGTCGACGTCGCTGGCACACCTGTTCAGTTGGTAAATAACATTAAACTTCTCTGTGTTACTCTTGATACCAATCTTACAATGTGGGAGCCAATGTGGGAGCATACCAAGCACGTCTATCAGTCATGTTTTTACCATATCCGTGCATTTCGCCACATACGTGCTGTCTCAGACAAGTCTACTGCAGCAGATATCGCCGCAGCTTTGGTTTCCAGTTGACTTGATTACGCCAACTCAGCTCACCGTCGAGGTGATTGAAACGTTTGCAGCGCATTCAAAATTCAGTTGCAAGAATTGTATTACAGCAGCCATCACTATCCTCATGGGACACACTTCAGCAACTTCACTGGCTTCCTGACAAATGGCGGATACAGTTTAAGTTGGCTTCCCTTACCTACAAAGTCTTACGCACTGGTACTCCGCCATATCTGTCTGAACGCCTCCATCCCTACATTCCTTCTCGCACCTTGCGATCATCATCCTCCGCTAACTTGCACATCCCTCACACTAATCTTCATTTCGGTTCACGCTCATTTCATATTGCAGCTCCAACAGTCTGAATTCTCTCCCTTCTACTCTTCGTTCGTCTCAAACCTTAAACACTTTCCAAAAACATCTTAAAACCCATCTTTTCCTGTCTGCATTTAATAGCCCCTAGCGACTTGTCCAGCGCCTCCAATTCATTCTATTGAATGATTATGGCGCTTAATCAAATTTTTTAATTACTTACTTACTTACTTACTGCTGAAGTCTGAGTGCTCAATCTTCACCATGCACTGTACCATCTACTGAAGACTTCTGGCTCATTCAGTGCCTCTGATCTCTAAGCAACAAGGTCTGAACTAGATGCAAATGCTGTGGCCAAGTTTCAGTCGGCTCACACTTGACAATGGCATTAAGTTCACTTCTTGTACGAGAATTGCATCTGCATACAATTCTTGCTGTAGACTCACTGTGATCTACTACTGTAACCATATTACAGCTGATATTGTGACTGCAGCAGTGAATACAGCTGACACCTGCCATATACTTCTCAACAATTAGCTCAGCACATCGTCATTATCAATAGCAACAGCATCACACAGGACATGCTGAACTTCTGCATACACATAATAAGTGGCTAAATTTAGTTAGTTAGTTGGAGTTTAACGTCCCCTTTCAGCACAAATATCAGAGACAAAATGTGAGGGGTGGAGAGGTATCCCTATCCAGTGAAGGAAAACCAGTGATATATTAACCTCAACCCTGGCTGCCTTTTTGTTCAGCAGCCACCCAAAAAGGGAAAGGGGTCGAGAGTCTCATTTAAATTATTATGCTAGAGCGCTTACAACAGGGGAAGACAACTATTGCACGGAAGACTAAACTAAAAATACAACAAAATACCACAATAAATCTTAACTAAGCAATACAAATAACACAAAATGAATGGAACAAACTAAACCCAGGTTCGGTCGCCTCCTACGACCTACGGCCTGAAAACAGAGTGGGACGATTCTGGTAGAAAGGGAAGGGATGGACAAACAAAGAAAATAGGTAAAGCGAATGAAAAAGGGAAAAAGTAAAAAAAGAGCAAAAGATGAAGTGAATGGACAAGGGAGGAGAAAAGGCGGAAAGGGGGTACCCTAGCCCCACTTGGCATAAGTGGCTAAAGTAATGAGGAATGCAGTATCTACCTCCTCCATTTTTATCAGCTGTTTTCCATGGGGTGTGTCAGTCCCCTCACTTTTCTTCCTCCTGCAATAGAACTTTTGGGGGTGAGTGGCACAAGTAGTTCTTGGGGGCCAGATGTCCTTATGGTCACCCAATCACAGAGTCAAAGAACTGAAGGTAGCACAAGCATTAACCCAAACCAGTGTCCCAGACTCAATTCTTTCTTCATTCATCATCGGACTCGTGCCAAAATGGGTGTTGCTCCCTCTATACTGGCTCTCTACAGACCTCCACAAACAGCGCTAGCATACAGCCAGCTTCCTGCGGAAATGCACATTTTGGAATGTGCTCACAGCTCACTGTAACCAACTTGTACTTGTTACTTACTTGCTGAAATGACAGTCTAAGTCAGACGATGAGCCTTCGGGTTACAGCAAAGCCCACACTTTTTACAATTCCTCCAAATTAACATTTTACGACCTGCACAATGAGCAAGTGATACAGACCATTGTCAGCCTCCGAGAGATCACACATCTTCTCCTGGACGAGGTCGGCCATAACGGCCATGTTGAGACCAAGAGCCGTATCATCAGCCATACTACTCACGCTGCCACTTGACGACACTCGCGACAGGCCGACGTCGGCTCGATACAGCGGTGGTGTTGCCGCTGATCAATTACACACACAGCATGGATAATACAGACATGATCTAAAGCTGACAGATAGCTAGCTTAGACTGTCACACCACATACATATATCTATGCAAGGCCAGTTTAATGTTCATGTTAATGTTAATGGGCAAGGACAGTGTGCTGCAAACCTCCACTAATGTCACCTTGCCCCATCATACAAGTGCCGATGTGGTGAGACACAGACGATGCACCACATCATGGAGGCTTGCCCGCTTACAGAACTAGCTGATGATGGCTTACTGCAGCTCCACTCCGCTAACGATGCTGCAATCAAATGGCTGGAAGATACAGCGATGAAAGTGCTCGCGAAATGAAATAAAAAATGTTCAAGTTCAAAATGGGAGTTTTTAGGGCACTGCTCTATGCACTGTCCAAAATTGTCCATGAGTGCTAGACTGTACAATAGTCATTGATATCGATACTCAAAAAGTATTAGTGCCAGTTGTTGTTATCGCATGCATTACAAGCCATGTGACAGCGTAAAAAGCAAAGCGGAAGACAATAACTAACCAAGTGGAGTGTTGGTTGGAACAGCAAGTGGACCTGGCTTCTTTGCCGCAGTCATTTCCAGGGTCTTCACAAATGCAAACAAGTCCTCCGTGCTCAGTCCAACGTCGACTCCACTGTTTCCAGCCGCTGTCGACGGTTCAGCACTGGCGTTGGGATCAGAGCTCAATGACTGGACCACAGTGACAGAACACTGAAGGGATGGGCCAAACGTTGACTTGCTTTCAGCATCATACAGCCTCCACTCACTTTTGTAACGACCTGCATGTTAGAATATATACAGAACAAAGTTAAGACTAAATTATGAACCCAATATAAGTTATTATTTGTCTTCAATACTAGATTTTCGAGATCGCCCCCCGCCCTCCCCCGCACATTCACACATGTTCGATTGCGGTCGAAGGCTCTACGGCATGTTGTGGCCATAACATGCTGCTACATGCCACAGAAATCACGTTACGGCCACAGTAAGAACGCTACTTAAAGTCGCCAATTTCGCGAAATTAACAGTAGTGCTGCAACCGTAAAGGAAATGCTTGTTCATTGACAGAATAAAAGTTTGATTATATTGAGGTCTGTAATGAATCTTGCTACTGGTGTGACTAGTTTGCGTTAAAAATTTTAGTGGTGTTAATTCAACAGCCCTAATTAAAATGTAAACAGGTAATGGCAACAAACTGGTCATTAAATGGCTGATGGGAACGTCAGACTAGAAGAACATGTTACCGGGGTGCTGAGGTGTGGTCAGCTGAACGGTGATGACGCAGTCATCTCCAGGTGAGGTGTAGGATACATTCACCTCACTGCATTCAACCATCAGCGACCCGTGACTATGCATCAGCTGCAACCAGACAATTCACACATCCTCTTCTTGGCAATAGTGCTCTCAACTTCAATCAGGTGAAGACTCCGGAGCATGAGCGAGGGTAGACAGAACAGTTGCAGCGTCAATCAGCTCACAGGAAATCAAACACAAACGGGTGCAAACTTGATGGAACGACAGTGCAGGTGCAGATGCAGGATAAAATCAGTTATTGTCCAGCTCCTCTGGGTATGGGTGCAACTCCCCACACTGTACAATACAGCGGAGTACCCAGGATACAGTGGAGTACCCAGAGACCAATAATAAGACTCTCCAGCAGACTGCAATATCGCAACCGTTAGTGGCGTCACGATTTCTGCATTTTCACCGAAATGGCATTATTTGAACATAATTTCTCACAAAGTTAAAACATCTGAGCAAACAAATTGGAAAGAAAATATAAGTAAGCTAAGCATGAAAAAATGCTAATAAATGCAATGCAATGAACAAATGTTAAGTCACAGCAAGGGAACTGTACAGTCATTAGAAGGACAATGTGAAGAGGTGCATCGTCTGATGTGCTCTGAAGACTAGTAGGAAGGGTACCAAGGTGACATGATACGGCAGATCATACTAGGTACGTGCAGCAGCAACTGGAAATGCCCAGCCATTGACAGCGAAAAGGCCCGTACAATGGGAAATCCAGAATGATCACAGGTGGTGACAAACATCAGAGATCATCAGCAGGTAAAGCTTATTAGTGAGATGGACACGTGCCAAAATAAACAACAACAACAACCCCTTATACATATCTGTGCACTTCAGCTCTGAATTCTTCCACTTTTAGGCTAAACAGCTAATGCAGTTCTGAATTTCCATTGACCGATGTTAATCACTTTCATAATTTAACAAGCAACTCAGCCACTGCAATGTTTAGTATTTTGCATGCTGCAAATTTTCTGTTTTTCTGCTACAATTTTCCCCAAGGGTCTTAGCCAACATGAATTACTTCAACCCAAAATCTCACAGGTAGTATTCTAACGGTCTACCTTTGTGGTTGTCGGAGTCCATGTCACCGATCCAGTGTTGCGCACTATCCACGACTTGTTCAGCATGGTTCCTGGTACCACACAGCTGTTATCCGGGTACGTTGCATCACTCATGAACTGCCCGTTACAAATGCTGCAAAAACGACAAATTTCCAAAAGATGCCTTTTACTATCATACACCCTCATCTGGTTTGAACAAATTTTCCTAAAGTCTTGCTGAACGCATTCTATCAATCCAGCTGTGTAGGCTTGAAACCACCCACACGTAAAAAAAGTTTTTTTCGGAACAGTCCTTTACTGGGTAGGGACAGCTCTCCACCCCTGACCTTTTGTCTCTGATATAGCCATATTTGTGCTGAAAGGGGATGTTGAACTCTAACTAACTAACTTCAGAACACGGTAACAATTTTGGCAAGATGCTGCTTCTGATGCTTGCTGTGATGTGAAGGATGCTGTGTCCCTTTTCTCAGGAGTCAGTCAGTTGGAAGCTCAATTAAGGATGATGTCCAGTGGATGACTGTCACTGGTTGGTGTTGGTATTTTGAGTTCCCTTCAGCATTATGACACTGTAATTTGGGCAAGACAAAGGCCATCCGGCCTGTAAGCACTTGCTGCAGTTATACCCAATAGTTCTCTTTTACCCAGATCAACACAGATCACACACAGTCCATAATCTTAACCAGTAAGCTACAGCTGATCTGTAAACCAGCAACAAATTACCGAAACTAAAAATAGCCAAACGACAAAAGGGAGATGGACGAAACAGATGCAATTACACGTAAATGTGACAATAAAAAAGAAGTGTCTGAAAGTAAACATAAGCAGCCCAGACTGGGAAATTTTTAATGATCGTACAAAACTACAAATACAACACACACACACACACACACACAATGCAACAGAGAACAACAAACAATGACCAGTAAATTACTGTCTAAAAATCTTGCTATTACGATATATCCACATGATCAATCCAGCAGATGTGAAGTTACAGCCTTATGCTGAAGGAGAATGCCGTGATGCTCAGTTTTGCATAACCTGCCCGTTCACTACGTGCACACCAAGTATACTCATTACAGTTTACACAAGTCATAGCCAAGGTTAACTCTAAAAATTGCCACACTGGAATTTTCACATGCTGCATGCTATTCCCGATGGCCAATCCACACAGCACTGAGTAAGTACAGACATTATTATTGCCAGTAAATGCGTACCGTGGAGCCTCGGTGATGCATCGTCTTAGCACACTCTCCACACATGCTCGACTGAGGCGGACTTTGCTGCACGGCACGGACATCTTCAACAGGACGTGGCTTGGGTCATGCACGTCGGCGCCACGTTTCTCACAGGCACTGCACAGGTCGTAGTTGTGACAGAACCTAGCACAGGTATCAGCAACCTTCCTTTACAACACAAGCACAGGCATAGCACTCTGCCTTCACATGACTCTCACATATGGCAACACAGACTTCGTGACATGATGGTATCCACAACAGTGCAGTTAATCAGCATCATCAACATTCTTTTGCAGCAGCAGCAGCCTCATCGCAGTGGTCTAACATGTCCGACTGTAGTGTAAAAGGACCAGGTGTGAATCTCACAGTGACAAGGTTGGATTCTTATATAGCACAGCTTACGCGATTACCGGACCAGCGTGCCTTATGGTCTCGGAAGTGGCAGCTGATTGGCAAGAGCCAATGGTGCTGCAGCACAAACTGTGGCCATCCAATTGCACGTGTTAACATACAATTGGACCCGCGTTATGCAGCTAGCAAACATACCACCACTCCAATCAAACCACACCAGGCCTTCACTCCATAAGCATTCACCAGATGTCGCCACCGGTACGAGGAAGCAAACATCCGATTACAGCTTACTGCTCAATTTATCGACCTCGAAAGGATGGAAGTCTGAAGGGGGCCAAGTTGGCTGACCTGTAACGGACGGTTTACCCACATGAGTGGTCACCCATCAGCTGCAGGTCGAGAGCAGAACAGGAAACGTTTGAAGGCCAATGACCGACGTTCTACCACTGTGCCATGTCACGCCTCACAGTGGGCAGTCGAGCTTGACTGAGTTAAGGTTTTACATTCCACTCTACACAACACAGCTCATTTTGGAGACATTCTTTCCAACCAATGGGCAGTCGGGCACTAACGAACGTGGCACAAATTATACAGCCACGTGATTGGACCAGGAAGTAAACTGCAGCCCATGCTGACAACCCTTCCGGCACTGTGCGTTTTACTGCTAAGCCAAATAGATGACAGCAGCCTACCCGCATTTGTAGCGCACGCCGACGATCGGCCGATCGCACACGTCACACGCAACCAGTGGGTGAACAACTTGATTCACGGGTACAGACATGTAACAGCACTGTGCCGAGTCGGTCTGATGGTTCACGGGAACAGCCGAACAAGACAAATGCACTGGGTCGGGCTGACGAAACAGACCTGGCAGGTCGTTCATTATTTGTCTCACAATCTACAAGCAACACAGACACCGATGCCACGAGATTTAACAGCACTTTTGCCTCTCGCAAATTAATCCATACCTAACTGGTGTTTAAGTTAGCTGCATGCACAGATAATGCCACCATTATAAAGCTAAACAGTGACATGGATTATGAAGTGAGGGAGGTTAAAAGGAGGTAGCTCAGTAACATATGAAAAGTATGCATTTAAATAAGAACAACACAATAGTCAGTAGCATATGGAGACTATCAGTAAACTAAAACTAGTGAAAATAGTGACAATTCTTCGATGGAACTGGTATCAGCTCAAACAGGTTGTTCTGAAATGTGGGCCATAAATGGAGTCTGTTGTTATTAGTATACATGCTACTAAATGACATTTTCTGTCACCCTTAATCAGCTGACATCTTAGTAACTATGTCGCTTACAATAGTGCAATATGCTGACAGCAAGGTCTCAGCAGTCTCATTATACTGGGTTTTTTGGCTAAGAGACATTTTCAGATAAGTCATTTAGAAAACAATGGCACATGCTGTACAGCAGAAACTGAATCATTCCATCAACAGATGCCACCCTGCAACATCAGCAAACTTCACACAGCCATGGATGTAAGTAAAGTAAAGTAAACAGTGTATCGCTGTTAGAATCAACTTAGGTTTCACTGCTACGGGAAACTCACATGCTATATGGGATCACACAGTGTTAGCTGCCACCCAGCAGAGGTATGAATCATGCCTTTACCCCAGCCGAAGCAGGCACTCGATTTAGCATCTGCTATAGACGCTGCCCACAGATACCTATCGATGCATCTTCACACCCTTGTGAGGTATGATAAAGTGTCGACCTGGAGCTGTGACTTCCATATGTGCTTCTCCAGCTGTGTCATACAATTCCTGAGAACACCAATGTGTCGGAGTACCTTGGACTAACTACTGCCATCATAACTGGTGCACACTCCCAAGTATGTCAACTATTAACCACCTTCATTTGACTGGGCTCAACATGAACCACCCATGAAACTGAGTTGATGTCTCCAATACGCTGGATTTCGGTTTCATCCCAGTTCACATGAAGGCCCAGATGGCTCCTAATGAAAGACTAAGGATACGGAGCAACTTAGCCAGCAAAGCCATGTCATCAGTGTAATCTAAGTCCATGAAACTCTGACAACCAATGTTAACACTAACATAATATAATTTTTGTAACTTAACCCCACTTTATAGTATGTACCTCAAACTGCTTCTAACCATCTAACAAGTCTACAACTCTGCACACAAATGAGAGACTGCAGCAATGTGATATAACTGACTTGATTGATTGAAGACGGAAGTGATGAATCAGTTGCATTCATCAGCGGTGCAGAACTGTATACACACACGTGCACACATGAAAAAACACATAAACTGAAATTATCACACTGTCCATAAATACATGACAGCTTCAACGAGCAACGTGAACACCAATTTATTTCATCGCATTCATGTACAAGCCACCAATCACTGGCTGCAAAAACAGCATTACCAATTAACTCATTTCTGATACATCAAAAATAATAAGATACAGATATGATGGCGACATGTTCTGGGTCTCTCCCAGCTGTTTCAACTTAGGGATATGCCAATTTGTTGGTAAGTCAACTGTAGCTCAGACTGGAGCAGGTTTTATGAAGTACCATACACAACTGTGCAATTCTTGAATTTTGCAGCCATTGTCGCACTTTCGAGATTGTTTTCATTAAAAATCACCTGACCTTTACATTGACTTTTTGACACCTACAGCTTATTGCTCTGCTAGATTTATGAAATCCGTATAAACATCAAGTCCAAAGATCATGTGGCTGCCCATTAGTATATTCAATGCATCTGCTGGGTATAAGATATGCCAACCTCACGAACTTAAGAGGTCTGTATCTAAAACTATATCATAATACAGTTTGCTCTTTATGAAAAATAGAGCAAATAGGAAATTTATATTCCTGGAAAGAAAATTACTGACAAAACCAACATGGTTGATAACATATAATCTACAATACAAGTTTCATTATTCCTTATCATTATCCTTGACACTCTGTACTGCATTATAAGCTAGATTATTATATATTATTATGGCACATAGTATACATAGCTAGCATAGATGCAGCCTATTGTGACAGATGTCACAAGTAGCATGGTCTGTGTGTCTGTCTTTATGTGTTGGTCACACTGATGTATTGTGTAAAAATGGATGACCTGATCAAGATGCTGTTTGTGGGATGACTCATGTGGGCCAAAGGGACCACGTATTAGATGGGAGTACAGATTCCGGAGGGATAGGGCAACTCTTGGGGTTGTCCAGTGCATTGAAAAGCATTGAGAGTCACTGGTGTGGTGTACACAGCAAAAATCAGTAACGACAACGCACAACTGCTGCAGCCAACTGCATTGCACCTGACTGACTTGTATCACATTAAAATTTTCCCCCATAAAAAATGCTCCCTCCCCACCCTGCAATGCAGCCTTGTCAAAATCCTTTGACCATTTGTTGTATATATCACAACAAAGAAAGCAATATTAAATAACTCAGATGAAAACTTACGCGTTGATGTAGACAAACTCCTTCGTCCATTGAGTGCCGTGCAGGGTGTCCAGAGGCCCAACATGCAAGTTGATTTCCTGCGGTCCAACAGGTGGCTTCACGCCAACAACCTGCCATTCCCCAGGTGGGCTTCCACGCCATCTCAGCAGGGTCCCTTCCACACTCCACTGCTGATTGGATTTCAAAGGCTCATAGCAGTTCACGACCAGCTGGTCACCTACCACACAAATAACACTCATAAGCAGAGATGGACACGAAATATCTAATGTAAAATCTCAAATCTTTAGAGACCTGCCCTAACAGCTATGCTATTTTGTATTCACCTGCAAGTCCACTCTACGAAGAGTTGGCCCACAAGTCAATTAATCATGCGTAGTCCTCGTGTATGCACGGTAACGATATGCAGTGTCAAAAGCCAAAGATAAAGCCGATGGGAAAGGCTAGTCAGCGGAAGGAGCCAAATTTTGCACTCTCACTCCTCCCTAATCCCCACACTAATTTCAATATTGTTTCAAATATGTTAACACATTCACCCAGGGTGTCGATGAGCAAAAATTTCGTTTGAGTCGATTCAGCTGTTACGGCTCTGCAAGAGCATCAAAAAAGTGTTTCCGTGTGGATTTGTTTATTCACACAATATCTAATCTGCCTGTCTGTCTATCTTTCTATCTATCTATCAGTGACATTTGCGGTCTCGACGAAAAACATACTTGAGCCCCCACAACCGCCCATGTGAATACGCATTTTCAGGCCAAACTTGCAAGATCTTAAAACTTGAATATTACTGAAACTACTGCATCGATTCTGACCAAATTTTGCAGACTGACAAAGTAAAGTTAAAAAAAATTAAGTATGAGGTACTTATATAGCGCATTCTTACAACCTAAACAGTCACGAAGTGCTACAGAATGGCACGTGTTAATGGGATCACACAGTTTTTACCTGCCACCCACAAGACCATCCTGATTTTACTCCGCAAGCATTCATCAGATGGCACTACCCGAACGAGGTGGGACACATCTGATATAGCTTACTACCAATTTATCGACCTCGGAAGGATGAAAGGCTGAGTTGGCCTAGTTGGCTGACCTATAGCGGACGGCTTACCCAGATAAGTGGTCACACATCAGCTGCAGGTCGAGCATGGGACAGGAATATTTGCCGGTCAAGGAGCAACGTTCTAACCACTGTGCCACGCAACAAACAAAACCAACCAAAGACCACCGAGTAGTGTCTGTGGGTAATCAAAAAACCCGTACAACAAATCCAGATGGCAAAGAGCGACCATTTTAAAAAAAACAGTAAACTGCCATATCTCAACAACTGTTTGACTAATCATCACAAAATCTGGCATGGCATGATGATGCAGTGACCCTCTTAACTCTAATCTGCAAAATCAAATTTTTAAAAATCCAACCTGTTAAATATTGTTAAATCATAGTATCTCAGCAACGGTTCGACTGATTTCCACAAAATTTAGCACGATGATGCAAACTGTTCACTACTGCAGCTAAAATTTTAAAAAAAATTTCAAGGTGGCAGAAATGGTCACAGATTATAAGGGACACCATTGAACCCCCTGTTCATCATGTGCATATAAATTATTAGAAATAATTCTTTGGTGGAAGGCGGACATGCCTGGACCGAGCTTTGAAACCAGCACCTGAGGCACATCACGCTCCACTGCACATGGCACCCGAGTATGTTGATCACGGAGCTACATGGGTATGTTTATATACAATGCATACAGATGCAAAAAAATCCTTTATTTTTGATACAATACCAGCATGTGACAGACAGACAGCTGAACAAAGGGTCATAGTATATACTGCCATATGCACATGGTAAAAACTGGACAGAGATCAAACGCCGTTGCTATTCTTACAGCAGCTGCCATTTTGGCATGAATACAGAGTCCACTACTACAGATTTTTCACAGGCCAGATTCCCATCAACACCTAATCAACAGTCTCAAAGCACTGTAAGCTGTGTGGGGACTACAAAGGGTCTAACAACGACAACAGTTACAGAACATCTGTATAACTAACCGTAAAGATCAAGGCAGAAGTCATTCAATGCAGTGCGAATGGTGGACGTAGCTGCATCTTCATACCACAGCTGGTTCAGCAGCAGGTCTGGATGATGATTGGTACTGAACTTCTGATCCCACAGTATCACTGGAGTGCCACCATTTCGGCTCATGCCCTTGACGTCCAGCACCAAGTTCCGTGTCCCGGTATTCTTCAGGTAAAAGTATCGTTTCAAGTCAACAGCACATGACTGGCTGCCATCTTTTGCATCAACATCCGAAACCTTTTCACCGTCGGTATCATCCGCAGCAGCTATCGGTGGCTCTCCACACAGTACCTTCAGTCGTAGAGTGTTTTGTGCCTGACGAGCAACCTGGTTTACCATGCATCAACATGATACGACATCTGTGGATGAGGTAGCGATGAGGCCAGTCCCCTTATTAAAGTTAGGGCTGGTTTTTCCAATTCAAATTAATCTCCCATTAGCGTTAATGGGAGATTAATTCGCGGAGGAAAAACCAGCCCTAACCCTAATACGGGGACTGGCCTCATCCCTGCCTCATCCACAAATAGACTCCTGACAGAGTGGATTTTTGCTCCCTTTGTGCCGGCTCTCTGATGCCATTATCAGTTATCTGTTCAATGTTCTAATGTTACATAATTCAAGTCCAATCACACAATTCCTACTATTTGTCTGTCAAATGCATTTGACAGACTATCTAATCACTTTGGTTTCTGTACGTGTGTGTGTCTGTCCACCGATCGGTTGTCGAACGATTACGTCCGCAATTCTTTACCATTTTCACCAAATTTTGCATGCCGCTCAAAAATTTGGTTGTTTCAAACGCTATTGTTTCTGGGACAAACCGGAAGTAGATTACCGATTTTAAAGA
>Ga0209780_1001854_pt1 | contig 14469 bp, 10 predicted proteins | sample WorMetexBAHAMAS2_FD_187384 | JGI IMG/M metagenome (GOLD analysis project Ga0209780, IMG submission 187384) | Marine gutless worms symbiont microbial communities from Max Planck institute for Marine Microbiology, Germany - Inanidrilus exumae... | ecosystem: Host-associated > Annelida > Digestive... | reverse complement strand
GTACATCACGACATCAACAGAATAGAGGATATGGTATTCTGTTACTATGCGCACAGTGCAGACATGGACTTGTGAACTCGGCTATGGGGCAGATACCATGTTCCACAGAACGTATTTCTTGTTACTAATATTACCGGGTACTTCCACGGAAGAAGAGATTACCATAGACAGTGGTCTGCTGCTAAGAAGTTCATCCCCATGAGCCAGCGAGGGCTTTAGAACTAGTGAATTGACTTATTACCCGGCTGTTGGAACCGGGTTACCCAGATTTGGTTGTTAGGGTTAGTGTTAGACACAAAATATTTGCTTAAGTATAACCAAAAGTCTTTGTTAGTTTTACGAAATAAATTTTGTGACTGTAACAAAATGTATTCACAAAATTATTTTGTAATGGTCGCAAAAGTTTTTGTAACTGTCAGAAGTCTATTTTTGCAGTGTAGGCGTAGGCAATCTACAGGGCCGGATTAAAAATAAGATATTGTGGTGCCTTAAGCACTTGACAGTGTAGGTGGCCCCTCGATAATTGCCGGTTACGCCAACGCCATAGTCTGTACTCTGTACATTATACATGTACCAATAAGCATAACTGAGTCTGACTGAAATGATGAAATCTTACAGGTGTCTAGTATATATAGGAAGATCAGAAATTTTTATCGTCGTTTTTCGTGGATAGCCTCCCGGCAGCCGGGATCGTAAGCCACTCGCGCTGTAGTCCTGAATGCAACGAATGAATGAACGAATGAATGAATGAAAAAGTGAAAACTAAGACCCATTGGCATCAAGCCAATGTTTCTGCTTTCATTATTCACAAATGAAAACTCGTATAATACACAAATTATACAATGCGTTAACAACACAATATTCATAAAACGGTTCCCCAGGTACCCGGTTTTGGAGCCAATTCTGGAACTTTAGAACAACATTCAGGACAAAGGACATTGAACGTTGATGAACTGGAAGCCGCTGACTGAACTGAAATTGACTAAAACACTTCGGAGAACTGCACTTGTATATACTTTGAATTTATTTAGGTTAGTAATCGTATGAAATTAATTTCTGATTGTCTGGGTTTTTTCGTTGGTCAATCTGGGTTGTTTCTGAAAACCCCAATGGTAACACTGATTACGACGATGACGTCACGCAATACGTTGCCATTGGTGAAGATACGCCTGTGCAACCTACAGCGCTCTCTGGGACAATATTCATCGTATTCAGTAAATATTTCAAATCTAAGTAGCCTATAGCAATCAGCGTAAGACACTCTATTTGATGGTGTAATTTTATGCAAATCGGTTCAGTGGTTTGGGAGGAGTACGTTAGACATACATACATACATACATACACACACACGGAATTCGGAGAAAGCGGCTCTTAGTATACGTGCGACGCTCAATACCAAACCTGCTTCGCAGGTTTTGATAACAATTATTATTAATGTATGTATGAAAAGCAGACGGCAAAAAAACCTTGACAATAGCACGAAGCACTTTGTTGGCAACCATCTCTGCAAGCAATGCACCGTCACTTGGGTTCCAGCCCTGCGTCACGTTGGCCGGTTCCAAACCAGAAATCATGCAAGACATTGCTTGAGCAGGCAAGTCCATGTGTTCAGCTGGTATGCTGCGGATCCTGCCACAATAGGCACTGATTAAGTTAAGGTTTTACGTCTCATATGACACAAAAACAGGTAAAAAGGTAAAAAAAGGTAAAGGTAAAGATCGGATTCTTCTATAGCGCTACTTACACCGGCAATGCCGCGACCAGCCGCGCTGTACAATCGTAGGAAGTGGTAGTTGATTGGCAAGAGCCAATGGTGCGGGAGCGCAATGCTGCAGCTAGCAAACACACCACCGCCCCAATCAACCACACCAGGCCTTCACCCCGTTAGCTTTCACCAGATGTCGCCGCCCGTGCGAGGAAGCAAACATCCCATTACAGCTTACTACTCAGTTTATCGACCTCAAAAGGATGAAAGGCTGAGTCGACCTCGTTGGCTGGTTACATACCGAAATAAAGTGCCGCCTCCGGGAGTCGAACCGGACACGTCACCCATCTCAGTACTAACCGGGCTCGACGTAGATTAACTTCGTTGATACGACCAACGATGTTACCACTACGCCACGCTGCCACTCATGACGGATTCAAAACTTGTTTCGGGCCAACTGATGGAGAGATCTGTTGTTGTGTTTTCTTTACTTTTAAGAAAAACAATCCGCATCTGCATCCGACAGATTTTGCACATAAAATCCGCATCCGACGGATGTGGATTTTGGCTGGTTCCATCACATCCCTAATACATGGAGAAGAAAACCCCATGGGGAACAGTGAACCCAGAATCGTCAGGTGACTAGACCAAGTGTGTAAGCATATATTTACTGACTTGGTGACATCACAGATGTAGTCACATGAGCCGTAGTCAACAAAGATGATGGACATCTCCACGTCGTTGTCGTTTCGTCTGATGTCCAAGATCTCGGCTCTGTACCAGCAGCCGTCCAGAGTGCACTGCGCCACACACTGTAGTCCTGCACAATCACACGGACGACACCGCATCATATTAGCCGGCACTCACAAATCCCCATGCCGGGAAAAACCCAGTGGCAAGCGAACACTCACACGGACGACACAGCATAATATTACTGGAAGAAGCCGGAATTCACAAGAGTGCAAAACCCACGAGAGGGAAAACCCAGCAGCAAGCAGACAAGGGGAAAGGACACACGAAAAACCCAGTGTCGTTTGCATTGTTTGTGCTGTTGGGCATCACAGCAGAAAAAAGCCCAGCATAGTCGACGTACACAGCAGCGGCGGCAATACTGTGCTCTGTCTGAAGACCAACACAGATGTTGTGACCATGACCTTTGATCTTTTGACCCCAAAATAAATATGTTTCCAGGATTCACCGTGGAACATTTGTATGTAAAATTTTGCAAGCCTAGCTGACTAATCTGTTACAAACCACCCACCTAGGCCCACTCACCCTGGCCATCCTTCCATGGGTAGATGCAGCTGGTACTGGTGACATTCTCAGCCAGTACTAGGGAATAAAGAGCAACAGCAGACCCTGTCATCAGCACTGCTGGTACTGATTTAGTCAGTTATGGCACTGGCTGTATAAACGAGCAAGCCATTCAACTAGCATCGGACAGATATGATAGTATGTTGCTTAACTGGGCTAAAAACTCACAGGCTCAAAGTTCCACAAACTAAATGAGCACCCAAGCAATGGACCTCACTGTCGATACAAAATCTTCTTATTCTATTTTTTCGACGACAAATACAGTTGCGTTGCTGAGTTAAGTTTTACATCCCACTCAACAAAAATAGGTCATTTCAGAGACATTCTTCCCCGCCAATCTCTTGGCTTTGTACTGAAAAACTAAATCTAACACAACAGAAGTGAACATGCATCTGTAACAAAATATGCCATAACACGAAATAAACACAAAAATCTAAAAACCAGGTTCAGTCACTTCTTACGACCTTCAGCCTGAAAAAGGAATGGACTTATTCTTAAGGAAGTAAATATGTGTACAGATGTAAGTAAATAAGTAAGGAAGTAAGGATGTCAGTAAGTAACATATTTATATAGCACAGGAATCCACAAATGAATAACGGCACATTACAGCCTGTACAGGACCAAAAAAAAATGCAAAGAACCCAGACATTTTGTTCGCCGGCCCGGCTGCCTGGAACAGTCTGCCATCATACATTCAAGAACAGTCCAACACAGACACTTTCAAACGGCACATTAAAACGTTTTTATTCGAACAATGTTATTCCCGTTTTTCATCATAGGCCGATTTTATTTTGTGCGACATTTTGTAATGCGCTGTTCATGTTTTTATAACTGTAAGCGTTGAACTGTATGAACTTATGAACTTACTTATGAACTTATTGCCTTTACAGTGGGTTTGAGCCAGTATCTACCATTTTCGGTCAATAACACGGCAGGCATCGTTTCATACCAGACACAATGTTGAGAGAAGGAACGTTTGGCAGCTCATGCCAGTGTGCGGCGTAGAAGTTGGAGAGGTCAAGCAGTTGATCCAACTGCGCGTTGATCTCTGCAACACCGATGTCATCTGACTTGATGTGCTGCAGGTAGACCTGCATTCACAACGACAATCACAAATGAATAAGTAAGTAAGCAAATAAATATACACAGAGCTATCGTAATACAGGACGTCTGCCATGAGGTCACAACTTCAGACGTGAAGTGGTCAAAGATTATTATACAGAACACCGTTGTATCCTCTTTTCTGCCAAAAAACCTATGTCAAAGCAAGTGCAGTAATCTGTAATCTGTCCGATAGTAACTATTTGATCAGATCAGAGGCAGAAATTCGCTCAATCTTTAAAATATCACACGAACTAAGTTCTTACCAGCATAAGCCAGGTTAAATTCAGTATGAAAGGATCAAAATTAAATAATTCTGACATCTTAACAAGTTGACAGCTGTCAACGTTGAACCAATAAGGGCCGTTTTTTCCACCACCACCACAAATTAATCTCCCATTAACGTTAACGGGAGACTAATTCGTGGAGAAAAAACCGACCCTAAGCCAGCAATCGTAATTGCAACACAGATTGCAGTCTGCACCCAGCAAGAACCAAAATCTTATGAATTAAAAAATCATTAATTTATCAGATTTAACACTAAATTTACAGGAAAACTCTCAAGCAAAACACAGCTCACAAAGTTTTTCAAAATTCTAAAAAAACTACATCTACACGAAATGCAGAATACGCAAGAATCTTTAGTAGAATTAAACCTTAACTGACGGACGCCGATGACAACTGGAACATTTACCATTCCATACAAAAATACAACATAAAACACTATTGAATATAAAGTTTCTCAAATAGAACTGTTATGTGTCAAAAATTGCTGGCAGTAATTAATTCAGACTTCAGGCGTCAATGCTGCTGCCAAATTATACACAAAAGCTCCAACATGAGGAACAAACTAGACAAAGCCGGCACTCACTAGAGTGCAAAAAAACCCGCACTTGCACTGTTTTTTTTCGTGTCACATGACCTTGAGTTTTGACGTTTACACCCTAAAATAAACAGCTTTCCAGGACTCATGGTGGAACATTTCTATGTCAAGTTTGATGATCCTAGCTGCAGCAGTTCTGAGATATCATGCAGAAAAAACGAACAGACAGACAAACAGACAAACATGGCTCAAAACCCAACCCATAAGTAGCATAAAGAAGACAGAGCCTAGCTGGCTGTCCAGTGACAACGGTAGTTGTCTTCAGCTAATGTATAAACAACTAAAACTGAATCAAATACGACAAAGACAAGCATGCATCCATCCATAACTAAAAATACACATAACACAAAATCAACACACAAAAAAACACTAAAGCCAGGTTTAGTCACCTCCTACGATATCCGGCCTGGAAACGGAGTGGGACTACGGTATCCTGGTAGAATGGGAAGGGATGGAAAAGCAAGAAAATAGATGAAGCAAGTAAGGAAAAGAAAAGTAAAAGATACTAAAAGATAGAGTAGAGGGTGCAGAAGTGAAGGGATAAGGGGGATTGCCCCGGGCCCACACAGGGCCAGCAATTGTGTTTATCGCAACCAGTTGCCATATCTACACTGTGTCTCAAAAAAAAAACGTCCCACCTTTAAACTGTCTCTAACTTTGTCAAACCTTATGGCTTTTATAGCAAATTTCATACGCTTTCCAGCACTGCAAAAATTTTGAAAATCGATTAAGATTTGACAAAGTAGAGACAAGTTAAGGTGGGACGTTTTTTGAGACACAGTGTAGTAGTTGCAAGCGGAAAACAACTTTTATAGCTATGGAGCCCATTTGGGGTGTACAACAAACCACAAACAGGCGCGGAGCACACTTGGGTCGAACTACTGAAGCCCAACATGCAGTGGTGGTGGAAAAAATGCTACAACAACAACAGTACTAACCATGTTTGGCAGGTCGATCTGTGTAATTATTCCAATCACCGTCCCGTCTTTCTCCGGCATCGGCATCATCTTGTATGGGCTGGCAACCTGTCAACATCATCAGCCATCGTCACCGGCATTATCACCAGGCCACAGAGTGGCATATTCAGAATTTCAGAAAGGGCACTCGCCTTCTGAAATTTAGAATTTTAGCACGGGGTGACCCATCCCTTCAAAAAATCCACGTCGTCGTTCACTCACATTAACGTAACTTATGAATATCAATTTGTCAATTTTTAGTTGACATTTTTTGGTTGTCATGACTGGTTGACATGAAATTGGCCATAAACGGAGAGGTCCTATTCTGGTTTTGGTGCTTCATAAATTTGTCACTTACTTACTTACTTAGACACTTACCCACTTACTTACAGTCAAGGGACCATTACACAAATTGGTAAACAAAATATTTGTGAAACACAAACAAGCAGAGAGACCCGACGCACTGCAGTGAGCTTGTCCACAGGTCATGTCCTGTCACAACAAGTGGCAAAAGAATGGCGTTATTGAGGATTTAATTATCCCTTTCACCGCGTACTGTTGGTGATGATGGAATGGAATGATCCCTTTTGCCACTACGTTTCTCGAGTTAGGAGTTTTAGTTCTCCATAAAAAAATTGCAATTTCATTAACACTAACCAACGACATGTTCCGCAGCAACAAGTTGTCAAAAAATTCTGGCGGTTGAGATTTTTAGAATACCAGTTCTGCTTGCCAAGAATACTGCATGCATTACTGAAGACTGAATGATCCCTTTTACTGTGAACACCGCAGCAAAGACTGCCAATGCTTTGAATGGGCTGGACAAACACCGAAATTGCCACTTCCTGTGAGGCGATCATGACCATCACCTAACACATGGTTTACTGGGCCGATGAAATTCAGCCCCCAAATGACATCTTGATGGTTTTAGCCGTCTTTGTGTACACTGCAGAATAACTCACAATGCCTTTGAATGGACCAGACAACCCCCAAAACTGCCCCTTCCGCTTGGGGATCTGGACCGTGATCTAATAACGGTTCCTCGGGCCCACCAGAGTCAGTCCACAAACTACATCTTGATTGGTTCAGCCATTTTTGAGGGCTCAAGAACGTGACCAACAGACAGACAGACAGACAAACAGACAGACAGACAGACCACGCTACTCCATCGGTAGAAATGAGCCGCTATCTCCAGCCAACGCTGTGACGCGGTGTAAAAAAGGCTATAATTTCCACAGCTTGTCTTGCTCAACGACCAACCTCAATATTCAACACTTCTAAGTGCAATTAAGGCAAATGTGGCGTAATGACGTACCAATCGTTTGGACGACAGTCGCACCAGAGATTCTGACGGCAGAGGACTGACTGGAGTCAATAGACCAAACGACACATTCGCAGCCGCAACCGCATCACTAGCATCGCCGACATCACTCATGACCGACCCCGGTGAAGGCAACGGGAGGTCGGGCTCCGCGTATCCCTGGGCACAGAGCAACTGTCCGAGGTTCTGCTGGTCCGGCAATAGCAGCTGAATGTGGAACACGACCGTGTTGTCACTGACTGGCTCGCGTTTCTGGCATACGTAAAATTTCACACGCAATAATTTATAATTACATCATCAATCATTATTAGCAGCAGCAGCAGCATTAGTACGATACGATATGATACCGGTACGGTTTACATGCACTCAAAAGCTGACAAAATGGCCAGTTAAATCTAGTGCATGGCACAGAAACATAAAAATAGGAAAAAAATAAAAACAATAAATCAGCTCTATGTGGGACTGATGGTCGACTCTTCACAACTCACGTTTCTGCCAAGTTCAAAGTCACATGACACAAAAGCTAGGACGAATATCAAAAATCTAGCCCTACCAAATTTACATATTTTTCCCTAGTTTAAGAATCGGTGATCAGTTGCCAGCTCCCATCGTTAGTGGCGGAGGAGATCACTCATCAACCTACATACCAAATTTCATTGAAATCGAAGGAACTTTTTGTAAACGGACGGACGTATGTATGTACGGACGGAAATTTGAGACCAACTTTATTGGGTCGACTCAGAAGATTCGACCTAAAACCAAGCAGCTTAGAAAAAATGGTCCAAACTACAGCTCGTGAAAGCAGTCCAGGAGGAAGAAGTGAAACTACAGAAGGTAAGATTTGTGAAACAGGTAGATTTTAAGCCGGGAGTTAACGAGAGAGGAAGTTATGGATGAGCAGAGTGGTGAATCGAACGAGAAAGAAGTGATGGGTGAGTGAATAGGTGAGTAGGAAACGGAGGTAATAGTAGTAGCAAAGATGGCACAAAAAACAGGCCACTACCCATGTCAAGTAATAAAACTACCAAATATTTATTCACACTGACTGTAGTCACATGAGAAAATATTTGGCAGTTTTTTCAATGTCAAGGTTGGTGATCCTAGCTGCATCGGTTTTTGAGATATCGTGCAGAAAAATCGACAGACACAGACAGGCAGACATAGAGAGAGAGACAAACACTGGTTAAAAACCCTTCTGTATTTACAACAGTTGCGGTGGTAAGGCTTTCACTGGCGTCTGTTTGTCTGTCTGTCTGTTTGTATGTTTGGCAAACAGCCTCCATCAACTGAGTTCTGCAGCTTCCTGTTATTAAACTGCACTGAGCTTATCACTGTCCAGCAGCGGTTTTTATCTACAGTTACACACGTCGTTCCTGTTTCTACTATGTGAGAAGCACATTTTCTGGTTACGCTTGATTCACAAACAAATGCACGACGATACTCATTAGTGAGGTTAAGTGAATTATCGGAAGAGAGAGAGAAGAAGAATCGTGCACTGTGAGAAATCATTCAATCATTAGAGAACATACCACGACTTGCGCCGTGCATTGCCGATTGAGCAGAGTGGTTCTGACTAGATCTACCACCTTGGCTGGGCATTTTCCGTCTTCACTCACCTGATTTTGTAACACAAAAACGACAACAAATTCGCTTCTTTTACTGTCAATCCGTGGTCAGTTGCCAGCCCGCATTATGAATGGGGGAGGAGATAGCCTTTAAAAATGGCCGAATTTCTGACTTTCAACGGCTCGTGACCTTGACCTTAGATCGGGTCATACTGCATACTGTCATGCATCACTCATCGACCTCTACCTGCACACCAAATTTCACTGAAATCCAAGAAACGTTTTGTGGACGTACGGACATTTGGGACCCACTTTATTAGGATCAACTCGGAAGAGTCGACCTAAAAATGCCAATGTTTACAGTGCAGTCATCACTGAATGCAGTGCCTTAAGATGATATGCAACGATTTTTTACCAACTTGATTAAAAGTAGTTTCTAGCTGCTTACTGCAATATAAACCCGTCTGCGTAACAAATTTTGATAAATTATGCCATAAAAATGCTAAAAATTACAAGTTTATTGGTCTTTTTGGTAGGCCTATAACTATTCTTCGGCATGTGAGACGTCACGGCAGGAGACGCTTGTTTTGTTTTCGTTGTTATGCGTTATTGATATTCGATAAGAAGTTATTTATTTTACCCGTTTATGTTTTAAGAACCTATTTCTACGTAGTTATGCCTATGTGTTGTTGTGCGGTCGGTTGTCAAAACGTTTATTTCTCCGGTTGCGGCAGAACATTTCATCAGTTGCCGATTGATTCTTTACGTCGTCTAGGAGGATAGAATATATAACTGTAGTGTAATATCTCACTCAACACTTCTGAGATGACGTCATCAGTTGCAAAAGTAAACAAATCATCGGGCGCTTTTTTGGGCGCTTTTTACTAAAATTTCCTAATTCTTTGATGCTCCATATTATTAAAATAGATTTGCTTATATTAAAGACATACGATGGGCAATTTACTTTAACAACCAAAAAATCGTTGCATATCATCTTTAAGGCTGCCGATCCTCAAACCAGTTGTGACTTGGGTTGTCAGTCTGCCATAGGCTGTCCACAACCAACATCACACTTTATTATTATTTCTCAGCCCCAAAAACTGATAACTGTTTTAACATCCCATAGACGGTAGAAGGCTGAGTCGACCTAGACAATGTGATAATGATGTGCAGCCCATAACAGGGTGATAAACACAGCAGTCCACGGTGAAATAAGTTTGAATCCTGGGACGTCTTACACCACAGTAAGGTCGGTTGGTTGGGAGATTAACATCCCTTTCAGCATAAAAAAGGCAATACCGGGAAGAATGTCTTTGTTGGAGATATAATTCTGCCAGGTTAACCCTTTCATTACTTCAAAACCCCCTGCCCAGTACAAAATCACACCCCACCACCATCGTCCAGTATGCACTATACACCATTGACGCATACTGCATCTGCCTGCATTATCACCTATATAATAACCCATGAGCCCGACAGGTCATGTACCATGCCATGGTTTCAAGATCTTTCGGCCTGGACAATCTAGTAGCGAAAGGGTTAAGGATGGCCAACAATACTGTAACCTCCTGACCTTGTTGCCTTTTTGTTCAGCAGGTCGGAAGGTTGTTGTATCATTGGCCAGCCTTAATCTGGTGGAACAAAATAAATCTCCACCCAAAACCTCGTCTCTGATATAGCCTATTATTTTTATGCCATACTGTCACTACACCACTGCAAACTCCACATTTACATACACGTGGCTACAGACGCTGAACTTTTAAGAAGAGTTGATCACAAACAGAACTTGATCATACCCATCTTATACCATCCAGCACACAGTTGTAAGCCTGGGCCGGAGTATTAGCGTATATCGGATCAGCCCGTAGACTTGTTGTAGGCAGAGTTTCCGTGTTGCCAAAGTCAACGTAGAAAACCTGTATAACAACCACAACAGTTCAGTCACTATACATATTTCTATGTATCACTAAATGTATATTTCTATGTACAAGGAAACGTGCTGTATGGTATCATTATCATTACTCACACCGACAGCGGCATTTGTCTGTCTGTCTTCTTGCTTCTTATCCACACATGCCGATAGGCAATGTGTGGATATATCATTTACTGTTCGTTTTTTGTGTGTTTGTATGGCTACGGATTTCTCCGCCGAGGATAAAGCTAGCGGCGTCACATTTTGCTCGGTGGTTCATCGACGTCCAATGCAGGAAGTCACATATTTTTGTGAACTTTGCTAACCCAGAAGCCCAAAATCGGACGAATCGGCCAGCGTGCGGGCCACGCCCATCCGCACGTATATGTTAACGTAGAGCTTCGCCGACACAAACATCACGCTAGAGATGCGCCGTTCGTGAAATTTAAACACGTTTCAAATATATCGCGCGGCGTGTGGACCTATGATCGGCATGTGTGGATATACGTCAGTCCCACTCACTGACATACTTTTCTCATAAACCATTGCAGCTAGGACCACCAACTTGACACAGGAATGTTCCACCATGAATCCTGGAAAACCATTTGTTTTGGGGTCAAAAGGTCAAAGGCTAAGGGTCACCAGAGCAAAAAGCAACGCTGGAGTATTTCTTGTAGTTAGAGTAATCAGTTACCAAACAAGGCAATTAGGGATAACAGACTTCACACCCAGCCGCCTATGCACATAGTGAGTTATTTGCTGTGACCTTGACCTTTGACCTCCAGAATGTAACCACGTAGGGGCTAGTGGTTATTCCCTGAAAGTTTCATTGAGACTGCTCACGACATTCATAAGATATCATGGTAACTCGAAAACATGACTTTTCCGGAACTGTCGGGTGGCAAAGACACAAAAACAAAATACTGTTCTGCTGTAAGCAGTTACAAGTACGTCCGTCCTGGAAAAGGGACTGACGTATATCCACACATGCCGATACTACGTCCATAAGCCGCGCTATATATTGCAAATGTGTTTCAATTCCAGAAACAGTGCAGGAAGGCATGCGATAAATTAACCTCAACCCTGGCCGCCTTTTAGTTCAACAGCCACCCAAAAATGAAAAGGAATCGAGAGGCTCATTTAAATTATTAAGCTAGCGCCTACAACACGGGGAGACAACTGTCACACCACAAGACAAAACTAAATCAAATACGACGAAAACAAGCATGCATCCTAAACTAAGAATACATATAACAAAATCAACACACAAAAACTAAAGCCAGGCTTAGTCGCCTCCTACAAAATCCAGCCTGGAAAAGGAGTATGACTATTCTGGTAGAATGGGAAGGGATGGAAAAACAAGAAAATAGACAAAGCAAGTAAGAAATCGAAAAAGGAAAACGTAAAAGATACTAAAAGATAGAGTAGAAGGTGGGGAAGTGAAAGGATAAAGACGAAAAGAGGGGTTGCACAGGGCACACGTGAGGCTCCAAGCTCTGGTGGCTCAGCAGCTGCATGGTTTGTGACTGCCTGTATTTGTCAGGCGAGAACATATGCTAATCTTACAGCTGGCTATCATATCTGATGGCCGTTCCCATACATACTGACTCACACATACACACAACTCCCACGCACACCGGTACATATACAGACCTCGACCGTGTCAGCATCGATAACGTTCAACACTCGGGCTCTGTAGAAGAGACTGTCGTCGGTGAACTGTGACACCGCGATCTGTCCCTCGACCCACAGTTGACCGTCCTCCGCAACGCTCTTCTCATAATGCTTCTGAATGTCGTCCATCATCCCGACCAGCAGCTGCATGTCTGCACCAGTCAACGATCATACAATTAACATGATCATCTCCCTACAGGCCTTCACCAGTATGGTATTGTAGGGTTTAACATCCCACTCGACACATTATAGGTCATTTCGGAGACGATTTTACAGGTCAGATGACTCAACCAACAGTGTAATAGCACTGAAGGATGATAGTCTTCAGGCTCAGCACACTAAAAGGTAAAGAAAAGGATGTAATCAAAAAAATTTTTTATACATATAGCACCAAGTACACCGAAGACACAGAGGCGCTCGGAAGACAGCTAAGCCAAGCAAGATCAAAGCCCGATCCAGTCGACCGTGTGCGAACTGCTCATTATATAGGTGTGCATATGATGTGCACAACAGCACAGAGCTGGTCAAATAATCTCCCCTCTTACCATCCAGACAATCGCCATAGCTCAGATGATGTCTGTTGTAGGGGAGGGGGTGGCCCGCACCGGGGTTCACCTAACTTAACAATGGGAAATGTTCCACCATGAGTACAGGAAATCCATTTATTTTGGGGTCAAAGGTCATAGTCAAGAGGCACAAAAGGCAGAGCAGATGTGGATCATGCGAGTGCTCAATGGCTTCTTCTAGTTTTAAAATTAATTTTTACTAATTAACTTTAACTTACTCTGAATACGCACGAAGCAGTACGATTGTACATAGCAGCAAAAAAGTCGGTAACCGGCAGAATGGACTTGTACCTTCTCTCAGTGCATGTCCGTAGATGTGGCATTCGTCGTCAACGTGCGTTATGACGATGTGCAACTCAGCTGTGCCTGTCTGTAGATCGGCCGGCGGAAAATCGACGGCCGAGGCGTTCTCATCCGCCTCCGACAGGTAGCCGGGACACACCGCCACCGGAACTGACTCGCACTCAGCTTCAGGACTTTTTGTTGAACGCGGAGAACTGGACATCGTGCTGGAAATAGCGCCCGCCACGGCAGCCGAAGCAGTAGCCGTGGCAGACGGAGGACTAGTTGATACGGTGGGCGGAACTGGCGGCAGGGCCGCGCCAGCGTTTGCGGACTTGGCACCGAACGCCAACGTACAGAGTCCGATCCGTCGGCCGGGATCCGGCTTACTCAACACACAAGGTGGAACCTCAAAACCCCTGCAAACACGTACAGCGGGTTGAATCTTTCACCAACGTCAATGCCAGTATGTGTATGAAGTAAATAAATTAGCCCCACACGAGACTGGCGGTCGACTCCTACTTACTGCCAACTTCAAAGTCATGTGACACAAGAACTAGGACAAAAATAAAAAATCCGGCCCCGATAAGCTTTAGGTATTGTGCCCTAATTTAAGAATATGTGGTCATTTGCCAGCCCACATTATAAATGGGGGAGAAGATAGCCTCTGAAAAGGGCCGAATTTGTGACTTTCAAGGGCTCATGACCTTGACCTTGGATCGGGTCATACTGCATACCGTCATGCATAACTTATCGACTGTTACCTTCATACCAAATTGCATTGGAATCGAACAAACGTTTTGTGGACGGATGTACGGACGGACATTTGAGACCCACTTTATTAGACTGACTCGGAGGAGTCGACCGAATAATACATTTGTATAGCGCATTATAATGAGTGCGTGCTCATCTCTAAAGTGTTCAGGTATGGCACGAGGGATCACACAGTTTCACCTGCCACTCATACGTTTATCCACGAATGGAATGAGCCATCCTGCCTTCACTGCTCAGCTGCAGAGCATCACCACCAGTAATCATTTCCCATCCTACAGAAGGTAGGAGGCTGAGTTGGCCTGGGTGGCTGTTTACATACCGAGACGATATGCCCACCCAAAGAGAGTCACCCACCCCTGCACTAACATTGACATAGAGTAACTTCCATGATATAACGCCATGCCACACTGTCACCA